>Ga0222719_10005373_pt1 | contig 11061 bp, 11 predicted proteins | sample C33_34DmetaG_FD_165039 | JGI IMG/M metagenome (GOLD analysis project Ga0222719, IMG submission 165039) | Estuarine water microbial communities from San Francisco Bay, California, United States - C33_34D | ecosystem: Environmental > Aquatic > Marine > Unclassified | place: USA: California...
AACAAGTATTTTTATTACTCTTTCTCTTATACTTTTATGAAATTTATTAATTTCCGTATCACTCATTCCTGTATAGTACTTCTCAAAGCCGACCTTCCACGGGTCGCTTTCTTCCGTTATAAATTCGTTAAAGGCTTCGTTAACTGCCCCCTCTGTGTTGACTTTCCCTTTTATTTCTGGGCTTTCTAAAAAATCTCTAAACATATTATATATACTATTTGCGAATTCTTTTAAAAATACTGAATCAACTTTTTTAGGTTCTTCTTTCTTTTTAGGTTCAATAACTTTAATCTTTTTAGGGTCTACTTTGGGGCGTACCGATTTCTCTACAGGGCGTACCTCGTCTTCTTTTTTCATTTTATCACTACTTTTATTACCGCTACTATCTTTAACTAATTTTTTTTTATTCTTAAGAATTAAAGCCTCTTTCTTTTTTGATTTAAATTCTTTAACAGCTTCTTTTTTAGCCAGCTTTATTTCTTTCTGTTTTTCTTCTTCTTGTTGTTTCTTCTTTTCAGCCCGCTGTTTCTTTACGCTTTCAGCTACGGGCTTCGGCTTTGTAATTTCTTCGGCCTTCTTTAAAGTAATAATATTACCTCTGGTTGGTTTTGGTTCTATTCTTTTTAATTTATGGTTTATTTTAAACCTTCTATCTTCAATAATTTTTATTAAACCTAATCTATCTGTACCTTTCGGTACTGTAATTTTACTTAAGATATTATGAGCTCGTATCAGCTTCCGTAATTCAGTTGCCGATAATTCTCCTTTTGGTGTTTTCGGGGCCATTAGTTATAATATTAATAAATAAAATATTTTATAATAATATAATGATAAATAAAAGTTTCAGTAAAGGCGACATGTTAGATATAATTCATAGATTCAACATAGATATACCTAACTGTAATACCTTTGATAAATTAAAATTAAGTATTACTCTTTGGTCTTATATTAATAACGCTAAAGAGATTATAGCTGATAATGAAATTTATATGATAAATAATAAAGAAGAATTACTTGAATTTTTATCTAATCAAAACCCAGATAAAATTTTAAGTGTTAAAGAAAAAAAGAAAATTATGACTTTCTGTAAAGAGGTTGTAGTTTATTGTAATAATGGTTATAGTTTAGATTGTAGTATTTTTAATAGTACTGAAGAAATATTTATACCTATGAATGATATAGCTAAACACGGTGATATACCGAGTGTAAGACGGGCTATTAGATTGTTAAATAAAGACCCTAAATTAAAAGATAATATAAAACCTATTTTATCTAATAAAATGAAAAGAGAAATAGAGAAAAAGAAAGATAAAAAAATAAAGACTTATTACGGGCTTATTTCTAAACAGGGTAATTTTACTATTACTTTTGATTAACATAATCGGCCCAGTCTTCAGGTAATTTTGAATTACTATTTATTAAAGAGGTTAATTTTTCTAGATACTTTATATTTACATATACTTGGTCTATCCAGCCTCGCTCTCTGTGTTCGTAATCTCTCACTTCATATTGATCCTCGTTATAAGTCCAGACATAAAGGCCGTCTGTAAATAAAAAATAAAACTTCCATACTCTATTATCATTTTTTAAGGTCTTAAGGTGTTGTATCTTATTGTACCCGAAAAATGTCTCTTGAAATTTATCATATCTAAAGGTTCTACTTTTTAATTCTCCTATAATTTCATTATTTCTAAAATCAACTTGTTTTTTTTCATTTTCATATAAATTTAATCTATTATCAATATATAAATTTTTATTGAGAAAATATACGACTATTTTTTCACGAATTTTACCATACTTTAAATCTTCTATTAAGTTCCACATTTTATAATAAAGTTAGATTTTTATTTTGATAATTAAACTTAAGTTTATTAAATTTTAAAAATATATCTCATATTATATATGGCGACTTACTCACATTATAACCCCTCTAAATTTGACGATTGTATTACTCATATCTCTGTATGGCGTAGTATTCAAGAATATATACCGACTGATAAAAAGATATGGGCCCCGTTTTATTTTAACGGTAATCATACTTTAAAAGATTTAGGCTATGATATAATTCACGAAGATAGAGATTTTTTTACTTATACCCCCGATTATGATATCATAGTTGATAACCCTCCTTTTTCTATTAAGAAAAAGATATTAGAAAAATTAAAAGAATTAGATAAGCCTTTTATACTTATTATGCCCGTATCTACAATATGTTATCAATATTTTAAAGATTTCAAAGATATCCAAATAATAGTACCAGATAAGAGAATCAACTTCGCCCCAGAGTTAAAAAGTTCAGCCTCTTTTGATACTCTTTTTTATTGTTATAAAATGAATTTACCGAAAGATATTATTTTTCTTGAGCCTTCTTAATATATACATTTTGAGCCATTTCGGGGCTGTGGCCCATTATCTTCGCGTCGGCTTTCATTTCTTCTTTTACTTCACCATATTTACTTGATAAATAAATTTTTCTTAACATGGTCGTACTAATTGATTTACCCATTCTCTTTTTTGTCTCTTTCAAGAGTAGCTGGCTTAAAGCGTTCCTTGAGATAGGCTTACCAGTTGAAGACTTAAATAAAACACCCATACCATTTACCCTAATATAAAATCTTAATAATTTCTCTAAATCTTTCGGTATATCTATTTTTAGCTCTTGATATTTTGAGCTTGTTTTATATTTATTTAATACGAAAAACATAGAATTTTTATTTATTACTAAATAATTTTTTGATTTCTTTTCTTCTTCACTTAATTTATTATAAACTCTTTTATTGATAACCTCCATACCCGCGAGATCATTACGAAGCGGTAATCTAGTGTAAATATTAAATAAAATATATGATTGAATAAGAGACTTATCTTTAGCCGTCATATCTTCTTTTTTTTTCAATTTTCTATCTTTAATTTCTTTACCCATATCTTCAATCATTTTATTTACTTCTTCAATAGGTACGAAATTCTCTTTTTGTTTATCGCTAATTACACCCGTCGCCTGTTCTTCTTCATACTGTTTATTTAGCTCGTCTCTAATTTCAACATATTCTTTAATTAATGGGTCGTCTTTATCTTTTACAGCCATTAGGTAAATAATAATAGCGTTGAAATAATTACGACGACTAGTATAATGTAAATTACTTAATTTATCTTTTACTTCTTCAGGCTTATTTAAGAATTTAAAATTATCAGTCTCAAATAACTTTTGAAGTTTTGAGAGGTTCGCGGTATACATTTTAATAGTACTCTCTTTAGCGTTAGGCCTTGATTCGCTTAATTCTTTCATTAGATTTTCTTTATCACTCATTTATATTTATAATATAAATTAAGATTTTAAATAAAACGAAATTAAAAATATTAAAAGTCTGTAAAGTCTCAAAAGTCTAAAATTTATGAATAAATAATTGTGATTTTGTTCTAATGAGTTTATTAAGCTCACTCATTTTATAGATTTCAAGGTTGTAATTATTTTTATCATTTTTATAGACTTTACAGACTTTATAGACTTTATGAAAAATATAATATTAAAATAAGAATATATAATTTACTGATAGAAACTATCAACCTTACCGTCTATAATAGTCATAATTTTAGCGGTCTCAATCCAACACCGAGATACATAAGGCGCGTCGGCCCCAGCCATACCCGATAGTTTAGAATGAAGCTCAAGGCCTCGGCTATCAACTCTTTGACCGTCTACAAATTTGTAAGCTGTATAAAACTGTTGTCCCATTAATTCATTTTTATTAGCCCCACCTACAACATGGCCCTCAAATTTCTTATCAGCTATAGCGTAGCCCTGACGAGCGTACATAGTTCTTTGAATGTGTGGTACGCCTCCCTCACTTTCGTGTAGGGCGTGAAAATGAAGGGCTGAATTTTCTCGGTCAATAGGGTATAAAAATCGGTCATTTTTTCTAAAATTAGAGGTTAATTTACCGTACACACCCTTACCAGTTGATTCGGGGGCGATAGAGCGATAATCACCGAGAGCCGTCTTAATAGGCCCCGAGGCTGATATTTGTTCGCTTGTAATAGATACGAGAGCCTTATCAACTACACGGCCAGCGCCACCGACATTTCTAACCTGATTACCCCAAGCCGTAGCGTCGGCGAGCGTAGTCTTTGTGAGGCGAGGCTCTAAAAATGAATAAGAGAAACCCTTATTATCAGCCCTGTACTTATCCATTTCTTCGGCCGATAAGAAAGTGTAATCAGCGATAAGGCGGGTTTCACTCTGTTTAATACTAAAATCTTTAGTATCGTCCCCACCAGAAGCGATACAAACTCTCTTACTCCTATTAGCGAGAGTTATCTCAAGCTCAACCGCCTCGTCAATCATAAAAAGCGGTAATTCTTGATTTTTCAAACATGGCGCGAGGTCGTCAAGCGCTACAGAGAAAACTGGCTCATTATTCAGCTTAAGAAGGTCATTCATTAAAAGTTGAGTATCTGTAGCTGTAGCGTTAACTACCATTTCTTTTCCATTATCTAAAAATACCGATTGACTTTCATTTTTACCGTCGTCATAAGCGACAGCCATAGATAGACAGCGACCAGAGAGAAACTGTTCTCTTTCCTTAATTACTGACTGGTCTAAAAACACCGATTTAAAGGCGTGATAGTGGGCCCAGTCCTGTACCTCACAAATAGTTTTACCGCCAACCTTAAAGGCTACACGCTCAACAATAGCCCCAACGCCTACTGATAGAGGGTAATAACTCTCTGTCTCTGGGTCAGTAATTTGAAAAGTAATACGAGATTGAGGGTTTAATAGACCCTTATTTTGAAATCTAAATCTAATAAAACTTTCACTCTGTACCACAGGCTCTAAAATATCAGTATCAATTCGTTGAGTAGGGTCAGTAATCTGGGGCCCAGCTCTTAAGAAATCAGGCTTCGTAAATTGTTTAGACATTCTTATATTTATAACTTTATAAATATAAAAATAAGTAAATAAAAATTTAAAAAAATTAAGTATAGAATTTAATAAATATTATTATAACTCATAAACTCTTCTATTTCCTCCTCTTCAGCTATGTGAGAAAATTCAAAATCTTCTTCAATATTTTGTTCGGCTATTAAATTCCTATAATAAAAATTACTATCTAAATTTTCTGTATTTTTCAAGTTAAAATAAAATTTACCCCCTAATTCAAAATAAAATGAGCCTTTTATTTGATCCATTACTTTTTTAAAATTTATTTTATTATCTTTTATTTCTTTATCTTTTCTCATTTCTTCAGTTCTTATTTTCATAATATAATCAATAATATCATTAGGTAAATCTTGATTCATTTATTATATATAATATTTTTATTTTTAAGATATAACCTGTACCTGACCCTTATCAAATACTAAAGTGTTTTTATGGTGTACGAAAATGTAAGCCGAGATAGGGTTATCGTCTTCTAAATCTAAATCCATTTGAGCGCCCCACGCTTGACGACTGAAATCAGCCCCGTCGCTACCTAAAATATCATAAGCCACACCTACACCGAAATTAAGCCCGCCTTCTAAAACCGATTTATCAGTAGAGGTCCAGTTCTTATTAGTATTTACTGGCGATATAAGAGTATGACTAATCTTTGTAAATGGTAAAACAGAATTCATAAAATTCCTTACAACTTGAGGGTCTACTTGAGCTGTGTTTGAGTTAGTCTTGAAGCTGGTATCAATATTGTAATCTAGCGGGTATCTCATACCGCCTTTAGTCATTACAACTTGAGACAAATCGGCGATAGCCCCCGACCTACTAACAGGCATAATTGTTTGTAAAGAATTGTAAGCGAGATTATTAAGATATTTACTCGGTATGAAATTCATGAATACAGACGATACACGATTGAGACCTAGAGAGAAATTAAGAGTAGCGTTCGTAGAGTTGATAGTTGAATAATAACCCGTAATAGAATTGTATTCTAGGGCCCCACCACTTTGAGGCATATCGTCGGGTTCGTGTAATTCGGCCGTTAACTTAAGGTCGGTTAATTCATAAAAGGCCCCAGTTAAGTTATTCGCCACAGGGTCGCCCCCTTTATCAAAAAGTACCATAGAATCAGGGGCGAGGTGAATATCAATCGTTAAACCACCGATACCATTTTCACCAGATAGAGGTATCGCGTTCGTTCCTAGTAAAAGGCCCGTAGGTATGTGTACGCAGAATTCATTAGAGTTAGCCCCTGTACCTTCTTTAACTACAGATACACGCTGGCCGTCTAGAGAGGGTAAAGTTAAACCACTCTCACCGTACTGATTAATTAGTGTTTTCTCGTCATTAATAACCCCGAAATATGAAGAATAGAAGCGGTTCGCGTGGCGAAGGTGTTCTATCGTAGCTTTACTGGTAGCCGATTTTAAAACTACTTGATCTATGATAGACCAGATACCGAGTTTAGAATCCATAGACAAATTATTACCAGCTACAGCCCCACGGGCCGAGCTCTCATAAGCGTGAAATCTACCTGAAACCCTAATGGTTCTCGGCAATAACATGGCCTCTTGTTCGGCGATTGTAAAAGATACAACTGGTCGGCCCTCTCGGTAGCTGTGTGAAGCGTTTCCGTTTGACGGCTGAATTGAAACATAGCGATTACTCATTTTATATTATTTAAAATATAAAATTTTTTGAAAAAATAAAATTAAACAATAAAATTATCTTAAACCATAACCTCAATATTATCACCCGTGATTTTAATTCTTCTTAAATGAAATACGAAATTATTCCATAATTTATTTTTAGTGGGGGCCGTTCCTTGATAATTTACCTGTAAATTAAAGTCTTTATTTCTTGTATCATATACACCCGAAACACCACCAGCCGTTAAACAAAGGGCCCGACCTACAACAAAATTACGATTGAAATCAGCGAGAGACTTAACATAAATACCAGCCTGTACCAGAGCCTTTTGAGTTTCAATAATCGGTTGAGCCGAGATAGAAGTCTTTGAAGAAGTCTTACTACAATCAACAGGGCGAGAAGGTTGAAGGCGTCCGTCATATACAAACTGATAATTTGAAATGTAATCACTAATACCCCTGAATTGGTCGCTGGCTAATAGCTGGCCGTCTTCGTCGGTACTGGCCCCGATATCATAAGTACCTTTAGCCCCGATACGGTCTTTAGTAGAGTAAACCGTAGCGTCTGTAGGTATACAAATGATAGATTTCGCTCTTGAATTATTAAGAGGTAATCTAATGTTAGCCACCGTATCGCCCGAATTTTGAGAGTATTTATAATTAGTCATAGATAAGATATCATTAACAATAGAGCCTTTTTCTTTCATACTAGTCATTAAATCATTTACATAATTCGGGCCCATGTCAACCTCTTGTACGACCAGCTCAACATTAGATAAACTGTAGGTCGCGTCATAGGCGCCCGAGGGTGAAGCTAAAACGCTGTCGCTATACATAAACCACGATTTAGAAACTACAGGCCCACCGCCCATAGTGACGCTGGCGTTAAGTGTAATCTTAAGTAAATCAACTTGACCGACCTCACTATTTAACTCAATCTTCTGTATTACTGGGTCAGCGACAGTTATCGTAGATACCGAAGCGTTATTTGGCGATACAAAGTTGATACGCTGGCCCGCTACAAAACCACAAGAGGCTGGGGTATTATTAGAATTTGTTAAGGCTTCAATATAAAAAACATTTGTAGCGCTACCATTACCCCAGTTATCGGGGGCTGTTCTTGACGCGTTTAGAGAATGAAATCTTGGGTTAAGTCTGTATCTCTTATGGCGCGATACATTATCTAGCTCGGTTAAACAGCGAGAAGCTTCTTCAAGAGTAATAACAATTTCAAGGCCAGTAAACATATTAGCCCAGATTTTCTCACTTCTAAAAATACCCGTTTCTAATGGTAGACATAATTTACAAGTAAGATAATTATCATTTGTAAAAGGTGTCGTAGCGTTTCCACCAGTTAAATCAACTTTAGAGTATGGGTTCGTTAGAGTATCGGCACATTCACTACGGGTTGAGCCTAGCGTACCTCTGGTCTGTGGTATCCAGATTGTAGCCCCTTCGGTCATAGCCCTCTTTCTCTTTTCACTTTCATTAGTGTCGTAATCTCTCATAACTGAAACAATTGAGTTATAGTCTTGAATTTCTTCAAGTAAAACAGAGCCGAATTCTGGCGAAGAATAGATACGAATATCTTTGATAAGAGACTGACCGCCCATACGCGGGTCTAACTGTAGGCGGGTCGCGTCGTGTGTAGCTTGGTCGGGCATTTGAATCTTAAAATCACCCTGAAGATAACATTCTTTAGGTTGAATAAATTTCGTGGTTGGTGGTACCTTGATCCTAACTTCTTGACCTCCAGAGAAATTAAGACCATTTAAAACTGGTACTGATTGTGAAGTTTGTTCTATGGGTATTGAATTTTGAGCTCTCCAGAAAGAAACAGACATTATATTTATAACTTTATAAATATAAAAATTTGTAATAAAAAAAAAATTATGAAAAATAAATGATAGAGTAAAAATTATACTTGAGCTTGGCGAGCTACAGCCAGAGTACCAGCCCCCGCTTCGCTAACCCGTGGGCCCGCCTGTACTTTAGCTGGGCCCTCGTCCTTTTCAGCCTGTTGTTCTTGAGTTTCAAGGTCTTGTTGTTTATCGCCCGCTTGTTCGTAGCCTGAAACTGTACCCTCTACACCTGAAGCGACTTCAGCTAAATCACCGAAAGCCTTAAGCCCGAGACCTATAGAGGCCCCTAATGGCCCGCCGAAAGTCATAAGGCCCGTACCTACCATATCTAAACCAGCCCCGCCTATATCGGCTATATTCGCTATTTTATCCATAGTAGACATTTTAGACCAGTTGGCTTTATCTTGAGCGATATCTAAACCTATCGTACCGATATCACCGAATACGCCCAGAGTTGAGCCTAATTTACCAGCCGACTTACCTAATGTCTGGGCCGTCTCTTCGCCCACAACTTCACCCGCCTTTACAACTTTCGCCGTATCTCCTCCGCCGACTACTATATCTTTTGTAGCCTTAAGAGGTGTACCTAATTTATTTATATCTTTCGCTGTTTTTAAACCTGTCGCTACAGCGGTCGCGTGTTGGCCCGCTTCTTTTAAAGCGTTCGTATTGGCTCCTTGTTGAGCTTCACTTTCTAAACCTTCGGCCGTCTGTTGGTCCTCTAATATATTTTTTGTACGCTGTTTATTATATAATTCAACATTCTTATTATAGTCATTAAGGCTCACGGTATAAGAGGCGTCATTAGTTCGGTCAGCGCTTTGAAATTCCATTTTATACTTTGTCTAATATTAAAATTTAAAATAAGTTTTTTTTATTTAAATTATTCTTCAATTTCTTCTTCATTATCTTCGGGGGCTGATTCGGGGTATAATTTCTCATTAAAATTTAACCATATCTCGGCTGGGTTTTCAGTTAACTTTAAAGTCATGAAATCAAACCTTTTTTTTGTAGCCTTTTTATACATTTCTCTAAATATTTTATCACCATTAAACATACCTGAATATTCTTCACTTAATTTATCTAATTCGGCGTCATTCTGTAGTCTTCCTACTAAAATCCAGTTAGCGTTGGCTCTAACTGTGGGGGCTACTTTACGAAAAAGCTGACTACTTAATATTAATAAATCTATATTATAATGACGGTATCTACTAGATAAATTATTAAGAGCTGTAGTTTTTTCACCTAGACAATCGTCAAGTACAAGACACATACTCGGCATATCTTCTTTTTCAAATTGATTTTGTCTCTTTACAATATCGTGAATTAGGTCGTCGCTATAATAATCAAAAGTATTAAAAGCCTGTTTCATAAAACGAGAGGTTTGATCGTTATTAATTGTAGTACTAATTATAGTAGTATCGTCAAAGAAATCTTGACCGTAGAAATCTTTATTTAATAACATATTTGAGATAATAGTAGATTTACCCGTTTTAGTAGGCATAATCATTAATACAAGGCTCGGGGGCTGTGGTAAATTTGGGTGTAGAGCTTTCTTTTTTTCATTCGGCGGGTCTACAATTTTTAAAATCTTAAGCTTTTTACTCATTATATTTATAATATATATTTTATTTTATTGTTCTAAAAATAAACTGAAAATTAAATCTTCTGGTACTCTATATCTTTTTTTTTTATCAAAATTTACGATTTTTTTATGACGATTATTTTTAATATTACCACATTTTTTATTACAAATTTTAGCTTTGAAATCTGTTCTATTAGTCCAGATACGAGTTCTTTTTTGATAACCCCAGTCGCTATACATACAATAATCAACAACATAATTATTTATACCTTTCATAAAAGGCCTGTCTTTCATTCTACTCGTGGCTGGGTTTTCAATAAACCATAACTCGGGTTTAAAATAATCAATTATTTCAAATGTTTTAAAAACTAATTTATCGTCTTCTTTCATTTCTTTCTCTTGTATTTCTTTTGTATATATTTCGCCTTTTCTCATTCTTCCTAAATAACAATCTTGAAGTAAAGAATAATTAGTACAAGGTGGCGAGGCCCATACTATATCAAAATAATCTTTAGGGTATTGTTTATAATTAAAATTTAATATATCTATATTATGAGTAGCTGGTAATATTAAATCAACAGATACCGAATCAAACCCTATTTTTTCACATAGTTTATCTACCGAGCCTGTACCCGAAAATAAATCTAATACTTTTAACATATATTATAAAGAAATATTTAAAATTTACGAATTCAACTCAAAGTCTACAAAATTTAGCGAAAGTCTATGAAATGGCTTCAAAGTCTATAAAATGGCCTCAAGTCTATGAAATTTATTCAAATAAAAGCGATTAAGTTCTCTGGTTAATTGGCTATCTCACTTTTTATTATTTTGAGAATTTATTTTTTATTTTTTGTAGACTTTGTAGACTTTGTAGACTTTAGTCGTATTTTATATATTATTTATTATGTTTTATTACGCTAACAAGACGAGAAAGTGAAAGGCTACAAAAATTAGAGCTCAAATATTTTTACAGCCTCAAGGCTACAAATTTGTAGACCCTATATTTTTTGTAGACTTTGATTTTGAAATTTA
>Ga0222719_10005374_pt1 | contig 11060 bp, 19 predicted proteins | sample C33_34DmetaG_FD_165039 | JGI IMG/M metagenome (GOLD analysis project Ga0222719, IMG submission 165039) | Estuarine water microbial communities from San Francisco Bay, California, United States - C33_34D | ecosystem: Environmental > Aquatic > Marine > Unclassified | place: USA: California...
ACATATCCTGCACCAACATCTACATCCGATTGAGTAAACAATCTAAAGATTTGTGTAAGTAAATTCTTTTCTTTTGAATCTAGCTCTTGCCAGTCTTTTACGTCTGTGTGTAAAGGTACTGACTCCGGCATCCAATGCATTTGGTTTTGTAACACGTAGTAGTCAAACATCCACGGGTTATCAAAAGGTTTGTAGTAATCTCTTGTGTCTAATAAGCTCATCTGTTCTCCTTGTTAAATCTTTTAACTAAATATTTTAAATTTTCAATTACGTATCCTGCGTAATCTTTTGTTTTTGAGAATGGGTCTTTATGTTCATCGCAATAATCAAGCCACATCCTACTTGTAAAGCCAGAAAACTTCTGACTAAACACATCTGTAAACTCTTCTTGTTTCATTTTGTTTCCTTTGGTAAGTACACTAAAATTTCTGAATTACATTTAGTACATTTTAAATTTGTTTCCATTTGGAAGTCTTCGCTTTCATGACTAATGTCAACGTCACCTCCCCATATTACTTTGTTTCCACAGTGCCAACAATCCATATTATCCCTCACATGCGATACATTCAGCATCGTCTAATTTAATACGTTGTACTTTAGTGTTAACATTCTCTGCATTTCTTGCAGCATTAGTTCTAAAATAATACAAAGACTTTAGTTTGTTCATACCATACCAATGTACATCATTGACATACTGCATGTACTCATCATGTACTTCCTGTGGCTCTGTAGCTTTAGGAAGTGTAAAGAAAAGATTAACAGACTGTGCTTGGCAAATAAACTCTTGACGTTTAGATGCATGTTCTATAATCCATATCTGGTCTATTTCATTAGCAGTTTTAAATATTTCTTTCTCATCATCTGTAAGAATATCAAGGTGCTGTACTGAACCTTCGTTACCTGCAATGTCTTTCCACAATGCAGCCAACTCATCTTTCTTTAATCCTTTGTCTTGTAAGACTTCTTCTAAGTATTTGTTCTTTACTTGGAACGAACCACTTAAAGTTTTGTGCGTATAAACGTTAGCACGATATGGCTCAATCGAAGGAGAAGTACCACCACATATGATACTAGAACTAGCGTTAGGAGCAACAGCGAGTAGATTAGCGTTCCTCCTGCCACTACCACTGACATCAGGAGCTTCACCCCTGTCCTCTGCAAGTCTTTCAGAAGCTTTGGTTGCCTGTGTTTTAATGTATTTAAAAGCTTTATAGTTGAAACCCGTAGCGAAGATACCTTCAAAAGGAATGTTGCGTGATTGGAGATACGAATGGAAGCCCATTGCACCGAGACCCAACGACCTTTCTCGATAAGCCGAGTAGGCAGATTTAGTAAAGCCTTCCCTACCTTCTTTAATATGTTTTTTAAATCTTTTAAAGTTTGCATTGTATTCTCCTAGACTGTCTGTGTCTACTGCGTTGTCTATGTAATGTTGAAGAACGTTGTCAAGCATGGTTATTAAGTCATCTATAAACATTGGATTCTCTGACCAGTCGTCAAAGTATTCTAAGTTTACAGAAGATAAACAACACACTGCTGTTCGTTCTTCATTCGTAGGTAAAGTAATCTCAGAACAAAGATTGCTCTGTTTGATTTCTAATCCTAAATCTTTCTGTTCTTTTGGTAAAGCTTCGTTACATCTATCGATGTTAACCATGTAAGGCTCACCGGTCTCTGCCCTAGCATTAATGATTTGCCACCACAAGTCTCTAGCATTTACAATCTTAGTAGGTTCTTTAGTCTTAGGGTCTATCAATCTAAAGTCTGCATCTTCTTCAACAGCTTTTAAAAACTCATTGGTAATATTAATACCGTTGTGAAGATTAAGATTCTTACGATTAATATCTCCACCTGATTCTTTACGCATGTTGATGAACTCTTCAATCTCTGGATGAGATATATCCATGTAAGCTGCATAGCTTCCACGTCTTGTAGTGCCTTGATTAAAGGCTAACATCTGTGAATCTACGACATGAATGAAAGGAATTGAACCAGTAGAACGACTCCCGTGAGTAGTAGATATACCGTTACTCCTAATGTCACCCCAATATCCACCAATACCTCCACCCGAAGATGCCAACCATATATTTTCATCATAGTGATCTGATAAACCAGTCCTGCTATCAGGTACATAATTAAGGAAACAGCTAATAGGAAGCCCACGACTTGTTCCCCCGTTGCTAAGTATAGGAGTGCTAAACATGAACCAGCAATTGGAACTGTAGTGATAAAGCCTTTGAGCCAATTCAAAGTCTGTGTTACCTTTGTATGTAGCTGCGAAGACTGATGCTCTTGCGAAGGCTTCTTGTGCATGTGTTTCGTTCTCCCATAAGTATCTATCCTTTAGTGTGTCAAGGCTAAACTTATCTAATAGTTTTTCATTACTGTAATTAATTTTTATACCAAGGTATTCTTTGATACCTACTTTATCGTCAACCATTCTGTGACTCCTTATCATGAATGTGAAGCATTATTATAGCATAGTGTAATATCTTAAGCAAGTCTTTTCTGTTCTTTCCTGCTTTATTTCCGTACCTTTTTGCATACTTCATAATGTTACCAATACAAAAACCTTCACCATGACCTGAGTCAATAATTACATCAGTTGCTTGGTACTTATCAGAAGCATAGTGCTCACCATACGTACCATCAATGTATTCTTTTAGTTCAACTATATGTCTGCGTTCATTAAATTTATAATCCATAGTTACTCCATTCCATAGGTAGTGTGTCTTCACTATACCACCTAAAATTGTTTTTCTCAGCCCACTCAGCATGGGTTCGTTTTGTTCTGTCTTTTCTCATCTTAGCTCCCGGCATAGGGGCATAAGGTTTTTGAAATAAAAACACTAACTCAGTATCTTTTGGTAGTGCTGTCCTTATATGTATGTACTTACTATACTCAGGGTAGTCCCAAAACCTACCTTTAGCTTCAAGTAAAATAGTTTTACCATCAATTACTTTAACAAAGTCTGGTTCATATTTATGTTTAACAATGTAATCATACAGTTCCCAATGATGTTCCCAATCTTTAAGAACTGTCTCATGTAGTTTAACTTCCCATAAACTATCGTAGCCTTTAGGTACACCTGTTTTTTTAGGTCTTGGTTTACGAGGTTTTCTAAATCCTACCATTATAATACAAGCCTAGATGAGTCATAGTTTTTGACTAGCTTCCAGTAAGTTAGCATAGCATTAAACATTCCTAAGTGTTTGCTTTGTGATTCTCTATCCCAAACAAACGGAAGTATTAGACCTGTATCTTTTCTGTCTACAAAAATAGATACTCGTTCTACATCATCAAAGCCACAGCCTTGAGCATATGCTGACAACTGCATTCCATGTTCATCAAACACCAACTTAGCTGGGTCTTTCCCTTTTAGATTATCTTTGGTTTTAAAATCTATAAATATTCCTGACTTAGAATACAAGTCTATCTTTCCACCATAACCTGCATCAGCACAGAAAGAATCTTCTGCTATCCACTTTTCGTTAGGAAAAGTTTCATCCAAGTATTTCTTGATTGCTTTGTAAGGTTTAGTTTTAGTCTTACCTAAGAACCCTTTCTCAATCATACCATGTATCTTTGTCCCTTGCTGGGCAGCTTGGATACCTACTTGTTTAGAATCTGTTTGACATCTATAATAAAAAGACTCAATCGTTTCGTCTTCTCCTTGTTCTAAAGTAAGAAAAGAATTAAGTAATTGTTTTTGTTTCCAAGTCTCTAAAGATGGCTTGGCTATAATACCCATGATGGTTGTCACAGACGGAACTAACCCTAAAGACTTAGCATCTCTAAGTGTAGTGTTTCTTTCTTTACCATTAGCACCTATGATTGTATACATAGGCTCACCCTCTTGGGTATACCAGTGTCCTGATTCAGACTTAAACTTATTATAGTTGTCCGTCACCAAGTTGTCAAGCTGTTTCTCTTTCATTTTGTTCCTCTGTTATGCTTTCAATTAATTTGATAGCATCTTTTATATTTATTTTAAACCATTCACCGTTTTGTTGTAAAGCTTTTTTACCACATAGTTTATGTGCTTGTGATTCAGCAATTCTTCTATGATTAAATTGTTTTTTATATTCCAATTTATAATCCCGTAAAGGAGAAGATGTTTGATATTGATTACATCTATCGTTAGCATCTATAGCCATACCAACTTTAACCCAACCCTTCCATGCAGGATTAGTTATAACATAGACAGACCCTTCAGTTGACTTTTCATAATTGGATAAAGATGAAAAAGCTGCTCCTTCAAAAGTTTTATAACGTCCGGGTTTGTAAAGTGGGTGTGTTTTTGATACGTACTTACCATTAACATACATTCTAAGTGGATTATTAGTAGGACTGTATTTTAAATGATCTTCAGGAGTCCTTTTGCTATTGTAATTTTTTCTACAAGATTTACAAACAACATCTAGCCCGTCTGTTTGTGCTTTGTTTTTGTACCAATCTTCAACAGATTTATTTGTGTTACAAGATGTGCAAAATTTATTAGTGTGTTTCACTCCAATCTCCTCCTATTTTATATTCACCGTCAAGAGGACATCTCATATTAAAATGTTCTCCTGCCTGTTTTAAACTATCCACTGCAAGTTGTCCTACCTTGTTAGCATTACATGCTGGTACTTCAATCTGCCATTCGTCATGAATGTTAGCTACAAACTTATGTGGTACACCAGTTATCTTAAGTCTTGCTTCAAGTATTTCTAAGCCTTTCTTCATTACAATAGCACCACCACCTTGTAGTAAACTATTTAATGCAGCATGTTCGTGTCGTATATAAATCTTACGACCATCTATACCCATTAAGTATCCTCGCTTTGCAGCTCCTTGTACTTTGTCCTTAAGAGTTTTAAATGTGGGGAGATTATCGAGAAAGCGTTGCTTAAGTTCTTTACCCTGCTTTCTTGATCCTCCAACCACACTCCCAATCTTTTCATCTCCTGCTCCGTATACGAGGGCATAGATGAAAGTCTTTGCTGTATCTCTTGATTCAAGTCCTGCAAGTTTTTGATTAGTTGTGTGTATGTCTCCGTTGACCACTTCATGTATGTACTCCTCATCGTTCATATAGTGTGCTAACATTCTAAGTTCTAGTCCTGAAGCATCAACTCCAACTAAAACATTCCCGTCTTCTACAGTCCAACAAGCTCTACATTCTTTACCGAAGGGACTGTAAACAGCCGGTACTTGAGCCACATTAGGATGGTTATGAGACATACGACCAGTAATAGTTCCGTTAGGAATGACTGAACCATGTACTCTACCATCATCTTCTAGTGCATCTAACCACGATTGTATCTGAGCTATACGCTTTTGATACAGAAGGAAGTCTGCAATTAGTTTAGCTTCGTGTATATGGGTAATCTTTTTAAGTGTACCTTCATCTACAATCGGCTGACCTGTAGGTGTAAAACGTTTAGGTTTCCAGCCAACCTCAATAAGATACTCACCAATTTGTTTACGACTGCCTAAGTTAAACTCTTTAAGTTCTTGTCGCATAAAGGGCTTGTATTTCTTTTGTGTCATACAAGTGTCATACTCTTCTTTTGTCAATCCTGACTTAGATAACTCACCATCTTTTTTGAACTTAGGTACAACTAGTTTTACATCAACCATTCTAGGTTTGAATGTGCGTTGTACTTCCTCGACTATTTCATTCATCTTAGTTTTAAGTTCAGCCAGTAAAGTTGTAGCCTGTCGTTCATCAAATTTGAACCCGTTGTTTTCTTGATCAGACATTATCCGAGCAACTCTATGTTCAAGATCAATTGATTGTTGACTAAACCCTACTTGTTCTTGAAGTAATGCATAGTAAACTAGCTCATTAAGTTTAACATCGTTGACACAATACTCTAGCATCTGTGGTGTATATTCGTCAAAGTCTATGGGTTGTTCTTGCTTTGCAAAGTTTACACGATAACCCCACACTTTTAAACTGTGTCCGTTTTCTCGAATAGGCTTAAATAACCTAGACATAACAAGAGTATCTTCAATCTTCTTGTGATATAAATCTACACCAGTTAGTTTCTTAATAACATCTAAATCAAAACGTAAGATGTTGTGTCCAATTAATGTATCGGCATTGCTAAGAAACTCTAAACCTTCCTTAATTTTATCAGGTGTAAATTTATACAATGTACCATTTAACTCTTTGGCTACAATACAATGTAGCTTCGTTGGTTTAAGACCATCACACTCTATGTCAAATATAATTTTAGAATTCTGTGTTGTCAAATGTTTCCTCCTCTGATAACTCAAAGAGCCTACCAGTTTCATTGTTGTAACGTAAGCTACAGGCTAATCCAGTATCACCTGTGTATCTTGATTTAAGTACACGTACTCTTGTAGTGTTAGCTTCGTCTTGATTCTCTGCTTGTTGATTACGTTCTAATGCAATCACACAATCAGATAGTTGTGCTATACCTGCTGAACCTTTGAGGTGTGAAAGAGATACTTCAATCCCTTGCTCATGTCCTTTGTCACCTGATGCTCTACGTAAGTGAGATACAAGTATCATACCCACTCCTGTTTCTTCAACAAGACTACGCAATCTATTCATAAGTGAATCAATACCTCTACGTTCATCACCTTCACCCATGACATTGACTAACATATGAAGATGGTCTACAACCACCCACTTACATTCACAGCCTACAATAATATATCGTAGCTTAGAAAACACTTCATCAATATCTGTGACCCCAAGATGGGCATGGATAAACACACGACCTTTAGGTATAACTTTATCAAACAGATTAGTTAGTTGTTCTTCGGTGTATTGATCTCGTCTCTCGTTAAGATACACTCGATCATTAGCTTCAATGGATATGATACCATCAGCAGTTCGTAACCAGTTTTCTTCAAGAGCTACAATACCTACGTTGTCTTCAGTATTTTTAATAAGCCAATGTTCTAACTCACGAGTCACACTAGACTTACCTAGTCCTGTGCCACCTGTAAGAGTTACAAGCTCACCTTTACGCATACCAAATAGTTTCTTGTTCAGACCTTCCCAAGGATAGGCAATGCTTTCCTTAGTCTCTCTATGTAACCATTCAGACTTTTGAGCAGACAAGTCCATGATACCTGATGGTGTGTAGGTTCTAGCTTCCCACCATGCAGACATAAAGTCTTGAAACTTCTTCTGTCTAAGCATATCGTTAGCATCTTTACATCCATTAGGTAGTGTAACTATCTTAGCCTTGCCGGGTTTTAATATACGAGCAACCTTTCTAGCTGCTTCTTTACCTGCCTTGTCATTATCAAAACATAATACTACGTTCTCAAATGATTCAACAAACTCAATACTTTCTCGTATATCTTTAACAGCACCTGATGCACCACGCTTTAACGAGACACATGCCCACTTTGACTGCATCAATTCATAAGCAGCCATAGCATCACATTCACCTTCAACAATTGTTAGATACTTACCACCAGTATTTCGGAACAACTGTTCCCCAAATAAACCAGTGCCTTCATACGTACCTGCAAATGCAAAGTTCTTGTTGTCTACAAAACGTGTCTTAGTACCAACCACTTCGTTACCATTGAAGAATGGATAGATGTGTTGAGATACTTTGTTATCTGTACTTACTACTCGTCTTACTCCATACTTCTTAGCTGTGTCTTCAGAAATACATCTGTCTGTAAGAGCACCAAAGCTACCAGTATATGTGTTAAGAAAAGTATTACTTACTTTAGGTTTAGGATTTGTGTCCATAATTTTACCATCACAAGCATCAATATAATTAGGAAAGTGTGTCTCACAGCTAAAGCAATGAGCAGACTTGTCCTCGTTCATAGACACAGGATCAGAGCCACCACATGAAGGGCAGGGTAATTTATGTCGTACGAATTTACTTTGTTCTTGCATTCTATCTCCTTTAGAAAAGTGGCTAGGCTTTTACACCTAGCCGATTTGAAATTACTTGGCAGGTTTTTTACCACCAACCCAAGCTTCATTAGTGTCGGGTGTTTCAGGGTCGTCTGCAACAAACTTACCTTCATCATCCCTAGCCCTTTCAGGCTCGACTATAGCTTCGTCTCTACCTTTAAGCAACTCTTCTAAGTTAGCTCTGTGAGTACGACTAGCAAAGTCTAAGGCTTCAATGACAACCTGTAGGTTACCAACCTTCTGTACAATAACAGTTGCTTCTTGCTTCACTGCATCATCAGTAATGTTATTGACATCAAAGTTGGTAGTACCATCATCATTGTTAATAGTAATAATCATTAGAATTCTTCTCCATCAGATAAGAACTCATCACCATCACCATTCTTGTAAGGCACAAGATCGGTAATCATTACTGCCTGTAAATCTAATCCTGTGTAAGGACCAAACTTACCTTCACCACTGTACTCGTTGTACTGGACTTTGATCTTCGATCCATTACCAACAGCAGTGGTTACTTCTTGCTTCTCAGCATTCATCAAACGAGGTGCAGGTCTAACCATTCCGTTAGGACCATTTACTTTACGTTTGATTATAACAGCAGGACCTTCATCCATCTGTTTTACTTTGTGTCCACGAGATGCAAACTCGTTTGCTGTCTCATCATCAACCACTAGGTTGACTGTGTACACGGGTTCAAATGTCGTATTGGGTGTCGTTATACTAGCCCAGTACGCTGTTCCTTCTAATATTGCCATATGCGTTTCCTCCTTTATAGCGTTGTTGTGAAGTTGGAAGGGTTGTGAGTAGCTACCCTAAAAGCTACAGCATTAGCTGCACCAAACCATCTGTTCAATTGGAGATAGAGGGCTTGATATGTTTGGTTACTCATTGTGATACAGAGTATAACAGAATCAATCTCGAATGTCAAGCAAAATATCTTCCATTGTTATAACAGGGTTCTCAAATAAAGTGACCAGGAATTTTTCTCCTTCCTTTTTTACTTCGTAAGTAGCCTTGTTATCATAGAAAGATTCATAGTTAGCTGAGACATAAGCTTCAAACCTTCTTAGTTCATCTCTGTCAAAGATAGCTGTCTCTCCTTCAGCCATCATCCTTTCGTATATGTAGTTCATGCAACCTCCTGTGTTGTCCACCATATAGGCTTAGCTCTATTGCGTTCCCATTTGGCATAGTGTTTTTCGTTAATGCAGTAATCACGATAAGCAACAATAGCATCCTCATTCTTATACTCCTCGGGCATAGCCTGTGCTAGTGGTGTTAAACTTGTATGTGTAATGTTGTCAGGCATCTTACTTAATGGTTCTTCTAGCTTAACAACACTTGCATGTTTCCTACCATACCTATATTCATACTCTGAACCTAATGCTAAGAAGTGTCGGTACAACCATGAGTAGTTAGAGCTAGATTCTCTAGCCCATATAGTGCATGGGTGATTCATGTATGCTTGTTTGTATAGTCCGTGTTTGTCAGCGTACTCATCACCATCTAGCAACCTGTGTGCTGTGCATAACATCTGTGCTGTTTCAAGTGGCATCTTGACTAGCATCTTATCAGGCTGTGCTTCTGCTGATACAGTAGGACATTCATCAAAATAAAATATGTTCATTCACCACCTTCAATTTCAAATGCTTCGTTAAGATGATACAGTAAGTCTGCTATGGCATGTACCTCTTGGATATCTATACCACCATACTCAAACAAACTATTCACACCTCGTTTAGATTTACGATAGTTCTTTTTAATCCATTCCAAATGTCTTGCTGGAATTTTAATTGTTATTTTTTTCTCATTCATTTACTTTGCCCTCGTTTAACATATCTATAACTACCAGCATCCCATTTAGCATCTAATAGTTTAACCAAATCATATTGTAAACTGTCTAAATTGTGAACATCAGACAACCATAAATCATTTGTTTCATGCAAAGTAGATAACATGCTTCTAAGTTTGTTAATGTATTTAAACATATCATCATACTCGTTTGTAGTCAATTCAATCGTTACTTTGTTTTTTAATATTTTAATATTCATTTACCTTGCCCTCGATATTTTTTGAAGTTGCTTTTCTTGTTCTTGTTCATGGTAGAGAAAGCAACATTACCTCTACCTTGACTTGTCTTCTTACCTCTGCCTTGTGTAGCAGATACATGAGCAGTTTTATTCCACGTCTTCGCCATACCTATTCTCCTCTACTGTTGCTCTGCGTTTGTCTCTGTACTCTGTAACACTTCTACCATCTGCATAGTCAACAATCTGTTTATACCATAAGCCATCTTTGTACCTTGTGTCAATAGCTACAACTTGCTTTGCTTGTTTTTCTTTTTCAAGTATTTCTTTTTGCTGTTCAACAGCTTCATAAAACTCAGTCATTGTTTATCTCCCTTTGTTTTTTAAGTTCCATTAATTCATCCCATTTGTAAAACTTCTTAGTCTCTGCATCCCAAAAGTTTCCACGTTGTACTCTTGGTGGTGTATGTGGTTCAATCTTATCGGTATCAACCAAGTACATATACAAAGTTGTCATTGATAACAACAATACAACACCCACTACTGCTAACATAAATTCCATTAATGAGACCTCCTTAATTCTTGAAGGATATCACCTTCGTTATTTATTAAACCTCTTAATTCCCTCAATCGTGTAAGGTTCTTGTTATCAAAAGACCAGTTCTTTTTATCTGTTTGTCTAGTAATTTTATACACAGCTTCAACATCTTCAAAGTTTATCATACTATCTAATGCTTCTAAAGGTGAAGCACTAAAAGTTTTAAGCTGTTCTTTCTTACCATCAAACAAAACATCTACTAAATATTCTTCCACTAAACTCTCCTATCTAAATGTTTTTGTTGTTGTTGTTCGTTTAATTCTACAAGTTCTTTGTATGTTGTGATATGTGGATTAGCTTTTAATACTTTCATAATCCATTTGTCAGACATAAAAGATAAATGTATTTGTCTATTACCAAACATATGAGTTTGATCAGGTATCAATTCATCTACATTATCCACAGTAATTACCTTGCCTTGATCTTCGGGCAATATAGATTGAAGCCACTCAACCTGTAAAGGTTTGATAAGCCTACGAAGTTTCTTTAATTGTTTACTGTTCATGATAAAGCTATGAACTCCATGTA
>Ga0222719_10005375_pt1 | contig 11059 bp, 11 predicted proteins | sample C33_34DmetaG_FD_165039 | JGI IMG/M metagenome (GOLD analysis project Ga0222719, IMG submission 165039) | Estuarine water microbial communities from San Francisco Bay, California, United States - C33_34D | ecosystem: Environmental > Aquatic > Marine > Unclassified | place: USA: California...
CATGGAAGATGTATGTAGATGGTCGATTCATCTACGCTGAAGAAGTTGTTCTTCGCCCAATCCTTCGTACCTTTGAGTACAGCATGTGGGATCAGGAAAGTGGTACGTTTTCTTGCAAGTCGGTTCAGAAGACAACCTTGTCAGGGATGTTCCCCGACACAATCGGCACAAACAAGTGTGGTCGTTTGACTCGTGATGAGGAAAGCCGCCTAGCTAAAGATGACGTTGCATACCTTACATCTCGTTCGGTTAGCTGCAATCAGATTCTTTACTCTAAGATTTCCGGCACGTTTAAGGACGCTGACGGCAACGAGGTAGAGATCAAGGACGAGCCAGTAGTAGCTTACTTCAAGCGGTCTGGTTTCATTCCGATGAACGACTTCATCAACAACTTGACTAAGCAGAACAAGATCATGCAGAAGTGCGAAATCAACTTAGCTACGAGCCGACACAAGAACGGTAGCGTGACTTACTGGACACCGATGCCAACCTTGAAGGGCGTAGTAGATACCATCTCTGACGAAGATAAAGAGTTGATGTCTAAGTTTGTTGATACCGTTAAGGGTCATAACGAGAATGTTATGAACCAGCATCGTGAGGCAGCAAAGCTTCTCGCTGACGATGACGACATCGATTTGGCGGCGGACTTTGATAATGCTAACGCTGCTTAAAATACAGGACTATATGTCTAAGGCTCTCAGGGGGGAAACAACTGTCTCCCCTGAGACTCTCGAAACCTTTAAAAAAGATTGTCAGGAATCTATTGTAAAACAGCTTACTTCTGATAGGGGTGAGTATCGTATTCGTATGTCTGGTTTGGGTCGCCCTCTTTGTCAACAGGTCTTGGATAAACACGGCATCAAAGAAGACATGGCCTATAACACATTGTTTAGATTCATGTTTGGTGACTTAACTGAATCTATCTTGATGGCAATTATGAAAGAAGCTGGTGTCGAGATCGTTGATTACCAGAAGCAAGTAGAACTAGAGATTGCCGGAGAGAAGATAAAGGGAACCCTAGACGTAATCTTGCGTGACGAATTAGGCCAAGATAAAGTCTGGGATATCAAGTCTGCAAGTGACTGGGCATTTAATTACAAGTTTACTGGTCTGGGCGGCTACGACAAACTAAAGGAAGATGATCCGTTTGGTTATCTGATGCAAGGGTTCTTGTACAGTGAGGCAGTCGGTTTACCTTTTGGGGGATGGATAGTTGTTAATAAGTCTAGTGGTATGGTTGCTGTCGTTGAGGTGCCGGAGTGGTCACAAGAAGACAAAGAACACTACCTAAAGGACGCGGCGGAGCGTATCAAGTTCCTTAACAAAACCGACGTGAAGCCTTTCAAACCCTACAAGCCGGTTGCCGAAACCTACAAGAACAAGGGTGAGATAATCTCTACAGGCAATAAGTTGCTGCCTCGTGAATGTAATCTGTGCGGCTATCGCCATCATTGCTGGCCTGACGCTGTATTGCACAATAGAGTAACGTCACGAGCAAAGTCACCGCCACAGGTATGGTACTCTACCTTGAAGAAGAAAGAACTCTAATGCCGTACTTGTTTGTGAAAAATTACGAAGTAGATTTGATGCACATGAACAAAAGTTTGTATCATATCTACATCGAATCTGAAAAGAAAGCTGGCGGGGAAAGGCGCATATGCCAGATGCGTATTCACGAGAATGGCTTGCCCCTAACCCTTGTCAACAACTATAGTAAGGAAGGATCATTACATTCTGAAACCGAAGCACGAGACATAAAAACTGTAGAAGAAGAATTACAAAAGATAAGCAGAATCTCTTATGCGGGAGCCTATGTATGTGTGCCGATGCACCCTTTAACAACAGAACTTACAAATATAGAAAGACTATCCCCCAAACTGGCAGGGTATCTGGTAAAAAGATTTCAATCGATTGGACTAGAATTTTGAAAAAAGCAGGATATAGGTCACAGTTTGAGTTGAACATCGCTCGAACCTTAACAGAAAACTCTGTACCGTTTAAGTACGAAGAAGAACGGTTCCAGTACATACCCGAACCTCGACACTATACCCCAGACTTCTACCTAGAAAAATCCAAGATATATGTAGAAGCAAAAGGGCACTTGACTAAAGACGACAGAGTTAAGATGCTATTAGTTAAAAAGCAACACCCTAAATTGGATATACGTTTTGTTTTCTTGAGAGCATCGAATAAGATTTACAAGGGCAGCAAGACGACGTATTCTTCTTGGTGTGAACGACATAAATTTATATGGGCAGAAGGCTCTATTCCTACAGATTGGTATAAGTAATGGCTATTGATGATGAAGAACTCCAGAAGAATGTAGAGATGATGTCGCTTTTGCCCGACCGTTACTACATCATCTTGCGTTCAACGGCTGAGAATGAATTTACCTTGTCCGCCTACGACACAACAAACAAGACTTACGAAAACGATGAGGACTTCGATTCAGCAATGGTAATACAAGAAGGTGTCCTTGACATGGTTCGTATGCACACAGAAGAGTTATTCGATAGAGGTGTGGCTTCCATTGAGTTTCGCTTGGCTGCAGAAGAGATGATCGAAGAGGCCGGAGTAGAAGACCCTCGCATCACAAAGACTGTAGAAGGCAACGTAGTTAGAGTCAATTTTGGTACAGAACAATGAGGCTAGATGAATTTCAAATGAGAGCAGAGGATACTGCTATCTATCCAAACGAGTATTCTGTTGTTTACCCTGCATTGGGTTTGGCAGGAGAAGCTGGTGAGGTAGCAGATAAGGTAAAGAAGATTCTTCGTGACGGCGAACCTCATCTTTTCTACAAGGATGATATTGCAAAAGAACTAGGTGACGTGCTATGGTACGTTGCAATCTTGGCACGAGACTTGGGCTACAGCCTAGAAGAAGTGGCGCAGATGAACCTAGACAAATTACATAACCGTAAACTTCGTAACGCTTTGCAGGGTAGCGGAGACAACCGGTGAGACACGAGGCATACATGAAGCACATGGAAGATGAAAACGAACAGGCCGGTAAGATGGCTTATGGGGGAGTAGATATTGTCAATAATCCGCCACACTATAATCAAGCAGGTATCGAGTGCATTGACGCAATCGAGGCGGCGTTGTCTCCCGAAGAATTACGAGGATACTACAAAGGTAACGTCCTCAAGTACACATGGCGAGAAAGATACAAAAACGGAGACGAAGACATCTCCAAAGCCCAATGGTACACAAACCGACTATTAACAATTAAAAACCGACGAGAGAAGGAATAGATAAATGAGCAATATGCTGCCTACACCATACCAACAATTCATTCACAAATCACGCTACGCACGTTGGATCGAAGACGAGCAGCGCAGGGAGAACTGGGATGAGACTGTATCCCGATATATTTCTTTTATGGATTCTTATGTGCATGACAAGCACGGTTATAAGCTGGACAGTTCACTAAAGAACGAACTAGAAGAGGCTATCCTCAACCTTCGTGTCATGCCTTCGATGAGGGCTATGATGACTGCCGGTGACGCCTTAGATCGTGACGCAGTGTGCGGCTATAATTGTAGCTACATTCCAGTAGACAGCCCTCGTGCGTTCGATGAGTGCATGTACATTTTAATGTGTGGTACAGGAGTCGGTTTCTCTGTAGAGCGAGAGAACGTAGATAAGCTACCTGTCGTATCTGACAACTTTAACACTTCGGATACTGTAATTAAAGTCGGTGACAGCAAGCCGGGATGGGCGAAAGCGTTACGCGAATTGATTGCGCTGCTATACGCAGGACAGGTTCCTTCGTGGGACATGTCTGGAGTTCGTGAAGCTGGTGCTCGTTTGAAGGTTATGGGCGGCAGAGCAAGTGGTCCGCAGCCCCTTGCAGACTTATTTAACTTTACTGTAGAAATTTTCAGGAAGGCAAAGGGCAGACGTTTGTTCCCTATTGAGTGTCACGATCTCATGTGTAAGATTGGGGAGATCGTTGTTGTAGGCGGTGTGCGCCGCTCTGCTTTGATTAGTCTGTCTAATCTGAATGACGATCAGATGGCACATGCTAAGTCTGGTATGTGGTGGGAGTCTGAGCCGCAACGTGCGCTTGCAAACAACTCAGTTTCTTACAAGACTAAGCCTGAGATGGGTACGTTCATGCGTGAGTGGCTTGCCCTGTACGACAGCAAGTCTGGTGAGCGTGGCATGTTCAACCGTGAAGCAGCCGACAAGCAGGTTGCTCGTAATGGACGGCGTGAAACAGGGCACATGTGGGGAACCAACCCTTGCTCAGAAATCATCCTGCGCGGGTATCAATTCTGCAACTTGTCTGAGGTTGTTGTTCGTGAAACCGACTCCCTTCAAGACCTCAAAGATAAGGTACGCTTGGCAACAATCTTGGGAACCTTGCAGTCTACCCTGACAGACTTTAAGTACCTTCGTAATATCTGGAAGAAGAATACAGAAGAAGAGCGTTTGCTTGGTGTATCTTTGACAGGTATCATGGATCATCCTGTTCTTTCAAAGAATGTGGATAGCAAGCGTTGGCTAGAAGAGATGCGGGAAACCGCTGTTGAAACAAACCGACGCATCGCAGAAGAGATTGGTATCCCTGTCAGCGCAGCAATTACCTGCGTCAAGCCATCAGGAACTGTCTCGCAGCTTACAGACTCCGCTAGTGGCATCCACGCACGACACAACGATTACTTTATTCGTACTGTTCGTGGCGATAATAAAGACCCATTGACACAGTTCTTAATTGAATCTGGTGTGCACAACGAACGTGACATGATGAAGCCAGACTCTACAACAGTCTTCTCATTTCCGATGAAGTCGCCGGATGGTGCGGTAACACGGACACAGATGACAGCCATTGAGCAGTTAGAATTGTGGAAGACCTATGCCTTGCATTGGTGTGAGCACAAACCATCTGTTACAATTACCGTTAAGGAAAGCGAGTGGATGGAAGTTGGTGCGTGGGTTTTTGAAAACTTTGACGTAGCTTCTGGTGTCTCGTTCCTTCCTCATAGCGATCATACCTACCAACAGGCTCCGTACCAAGATATCGACAGAGACGAATACTTGGAGTGGAAAGCAACGTATGATAACGTTGTCATCGACTGGGAGAAGCTGACAGACTTTGAGAAGGAAGACAATACCAGCGGGTCGCGTGAGTTAGCTTGTACTGCGGGTGTGTGTGAGGTTGTAGACTTGAACGCAGCCTAACATAAATAGGTTCATCGCTTAATAGATGCGCGAGGGTCAACGGTTAGCCCTCAACTCTCTACTTAAAGAAAGATATAGCATGGATCATATGTACAAAGATGCAATATTAGCGATACCTGACTCTATACCACAGAAGCTTTGTGAAGAGGGAATAAGTCTTTTTCACTTAGCGAGAGACTCTGGATTTTGCATGAATTATATAGAGTCACTTAGGAAAGATGAGCAACTAGCACCTATGTCGCAACCAGAGGTTTTAGCTGTGAATGAAGGGTCTATGTTCTTTCGCAAGTACATCTCTAGCTTTTTCGAACGTTCGTACCCTCTGTATAGGTCTTATCATCCTATACTAGACACTGCACCACCTCACGACATTATATGGGCAAAGATACAAAGAACACCCATAGGGGGTGGATTTCATAATTTTCATGCGGAGCAGAATGGGCCAGTTAACCAGTCTAGACGATTAGTAGTCTATATGACGTATCTTAACGATGTTGAAGAGGGCGGGGAAACAGAGTTCTTGAATCAGAGCATGAGAATAGAAGCCAAAGCTGGTACTACAGTGTTATTTCCTGTGTGCTATAATTACTTACATAGAGGCAATCCCCCTATCAGCAATGAAAAATATATAATCACTGGAAGCTTGGAGATTCTTTGATGGATTGTTGGCACTGTAAAACCGAACTAATCTGGAACTCTGATGTTGACACAGAAGATAATTCCTTCTACTCTATGATAACATTTTTAGATTGTCCTAAGTGTGGTTCGGAAACAGAAGTCTGGCTACCTAGAGAAACGAAAAATACAGATGATACAGATCAAGATAACGCCTGATATTCTATCTCGTGCCAAAAAGAAAGCTGCCTCTGTAGGTAATCTACAGGGCAGCATCACTGGCAGTCTTAGTAATGTCGTTGGGGCAATCGGAGAAATAATTGTAGAAGACTACGCTGGTGGCGAACCTGTCAACAGCAAGGACTTTGACCTGCTCGTAGGAAACCGACGTGTAGACGTAAAGACTAAGCGGTGCAACACCACCCCTTCACCAAACTACGATTGTTCTGTAGCAGCACACGGTTCTAAACAAGACTGTGACAGCTACGTCTTTGTCCGCATCCTTACAGACCATAGCAAGGCTTGGATCTTGGGGGAGATACCAAAGGAAACGTTCTACAAAAAGGCTACACGATATAGCAGAGGGGATGTTGATCCGACAAACGGATTCACATTTAGAGCCGACTGTTACAACCTAGCAATACAAGAACTAGAGAACGTCGATGGCAAAACAGCACAAAGCTAATCTGTTTCAATTCACAGTATATTTAAAACAAGACGGCAACGTAGAAATAAACATGGATGGTGTCCAACCGGAGCAGCTAGAAGCTGTAATAAATACAGGGATGCCAGAGTATGAAGGTGCACACTCTATAGCATCCCTGCTTCGGTATATTAGGTCGATGGGGAACGAGATGTTGGAGAAATCTAGAAACTACATTTGAATTTATTTGTGTACTTTTTGTACCTCAAACCTAGCACGAATTGAAGACCCCTTATGCCGCTTATAGCCGGTTGAGGGGTTTTTCATTAGGCGATAGCTGCCGTTCTTCTGTTTCATCCAGTGGTAGCCCTTCGGAGCACTGACGTACTTAGTAGCCACGACTATTTACCCTTCTTTGCGCCAGCAATCTTGTCAGCATAAGTTGCCTTATCGTATGGCGCAGCAAGTGCCGCAAATGCTTTACCGCCTTCAGCCATCGGGGTGCGTTGCTGGGCAGTTTGCATAGGTGCGGCTGGCATCATTGGAGATGTCATAGGCATCGATGCTGCACTCTGTTGCATTGCGTTCTTCTTTTTAGGAGCGGTGGTTCCGCCCATCTGCATCTTCTTAGCTTTGCCGCCGTACATCATAGGCTTGCGTGGCATTCCGCCGTACATCATACCTTTGCGTTGTCCGTTGTTATACTGTTTCATAGCTTTTGATCCTTTTATTTAAATATAGATGGGGTTGTTATAGCTGGGGCTTTACGCTTTTCTATTTCTGGGAAGATAGGTATACGTTTACCGGGACCAACGATTGCGTCTTCTGCGGTGATCGGAATACCTGTTTCAAAATCAGGATAAAGCGTAAATGCTCGTCCGTATGTATCCTCTATGGTTTGAGGTTTTTCTTTGAAGATATTGTTATACTGAGCATAGGAAGAAACCAGACCCCTATAGAATGAAGCTTCTCTTGTCGGTGTCAGGGGCTTTCCTGTCTTTACCATTTCGATAAACATCTCACCAACTTCGGGATCAGACAAAACCGACCTGATAAAGTTGTAGTTTGTATTTCTCATTTGCTGCAAGACAGCTTCTGTACCTACGTATCGTAAGCTAACCACACCTCTATTGATAGCGTAAAAACGACTTATATATGACTCAACGCTAAATGAACGAGGTATGCCTGTTACATCTAAAGATCGTTTTTGTAAAGCGTCGTCTCGTGCAGCCATCAGTTTTGCTGTAGCATTCCAAACTGCGTAGCGACGTTCTCCTATCAACTCTCTTACAACAGCACCCTTTTCATTAGGATCATTGAGTCCTAGCATTTCAAACATTGTAGCGTTATCAAAGTACGTCTCTGGAACAATAGTGCCTTTTGCGCTAGTAACGCGAACGTTTTGTGTGTACCGTATAGACTTTTTTTCTAAGCCGTCTATATATACCTCTGCTAAAATAGTGCTTACCTCTTGATCGGTAAAGCCACCCGCAAGTTTTAGATCACGCTTGATTGCATTTATCTGTTCTATACCGCCACCAACGATTGTGTCAGCTATTTGATCCATACTAACACGACCCGGACCATAACTTTCCAGAATCTTTACAGCAAGTTCTTTTTGTTTTTTTAGCTTTTTTGCTGGCTCTAGGGCGTTGTCTATTTCTGTTCGTATATCAGAAACTACTCTCTGGGTGGCTCTCTTGTGCGCCTCTGCTCCGATTGATACCGGTGAAAAGCCTTTTACATCATCGAAAACTTCACCAGCGTTGATCATAGACTTTTTAGTCCCGTCAGCACCTATCATAACAAATACGCTATCTATATTATCTAACTGTTGAGACAATTCAGCTTCGTTCAGTTTAGCACCTAGACTCAAAATATAGTCAGCGACAGATGCTTTCAGGGTAGAGGCGACAGCTTGTGTCATAGGGTCACCTTCGACAAACGTATAATCGGGAACTCCAGTGCTACGGTCTACGGTTTTTTTACCTAGTGCAAGCCTTAACGAATCCATAATTCTTCCGCCCTCTTTGAGAGGGTCGTTGGCAATTTTTTTAATATCGATCCACTCACGAGTTGCGTTTTTATATCGAATGCCCAGTGGATTGTTTACGGATACATCTACGATACCCCTGTTTCCCCACGACATCCATGCTGGGACTTTGGCATTTTCCTGAGTATCGTACCATCTTGTTTTAAACTCAGACCAACCTGCATTGGCTCGTCTCAGGGCTTCTGAAACTTCTATAATTTCGTCTCCGCCTTCTCCTTTTACAACTATTCCAAGCGAGTCTATAGGAGTACGGCTTCCGTCTGGGCTAATCAACTCAAACTGATTAAATTTGTTTTCTACCTGCTTCTGTAGGTTTTGGTATAGCGTGGCACGTTCAATATTGTTACCTTTACGAGCACCAAACTCAACGTGACGCAAAGCTTTATCTAATTCACGAAGGTCTGAAAAACCCATCTCGAAGATTTGTAGGTCACTATCTGCTTCGGCTGCTGCTTCGCGCATGTACTGTGCAACCTGTGCTTGCTTGCTACCTTTTCTAAAAGTTTTACCTTTAGCCTCAAACGTTTTTACCAGATCAGCTACTACTTCATCAACAGTTTTATTTGTTCCTTCAGCCAGCATTAAAAAGAACGGTTCAGATATCTGATCAAAAGTTGCTTCTAGTGTGCTAATATCAGCAGGAGACATATCAGATTTAGACATCTTTCCGACCGGAAGGTTAGGTCTAGATATTGTTTCTCCACCTACTTCTCTACTGAAGAGGCTTTCAAAAATATCATCTACACGAACTGATACTTGTCCACTGATTGGATTACCTTGTGCATCAACAAAGTTACCTTTCCTACCTGCATCGTCTATCTGCTGGTATGGTTTTTTTGCTCTGGCTTTGTCTACTACATGTTTTGCTTCTAAAACAGCAGCCATCAGATCACCAGTATTATCAAAGTTAGGAATACTGGCTTGTGTTCTTTGTCCAGCAGCAATAACGCCTCCCGGTCCTAGTGCTGCTTCGACTTCTGCACGTGCGCCAGCCGTTGTTCCTAAACGGGATCTTACTGTGTCCGCATGTTTTTGTATTTGTCGCACTACTACTCCAAGTGCTTCGTCAGTAATCTTGTTAAACTCAAGGGTTGTTAGCTTACTCGAATCAACTATTTCGTATTTTTGCATCAGGTTTTCCATTGCTTTTTCAAAGTTAGCAACAGTATCAGGACCTAACTGTTTTCCAAAAGCTTCTGTGTTACCGTCAATTAAGTCTAGGTAGTATTGAACACCGTTTTTATTGATAGTATCGATGCTTTTCCCAAGATCGTCTACAGACTCTTGGCCTACCTTAACAGCCATGCTGATCATACGATAGAAATCACCCTTCGGTGTCGCAGACCCAGCCCCGTCAATATTTTCAAGAATCTCACGCAAATTGTTCACAAGATCATCTTGCAACTGCAGGTTTTGTTCGAGATGAGTCACACTAAAATTCTTGATTTCTTTAACAGTTAACTGGCTACGAGTTATGTCTTCTAGGGCTTTCAATGTTCCCAAGTTACTCATACCCGCTATTCCTTGTGCTACGAGTCTTGGGTCGACTCCCTCTGCTATGAGTACATTGTGCAATTCATCTAGGTATTTTGAACGTTCTATAATTCCAGTCTGTAGTTCTGGAGAGAGGTGACTAATGTTTTTAGTCAAAAATTCTAGCTGTGCTTTTTTCGAAGATAGCCGCGCTGTAAATCTGTTAGTCATATACATCTGATATGCGGCTGGAGCAGAACCTCTAGCTAAATACAAAGCTATACCCGTGAACAAACCGACGAGTTCGCCCATCTGTTGGTTTCCTGTAAATCCTGTATTTTCTTCAGACTGTTGGAACATATGCCCAATAGTTCCTGAGCCTAGCGTCATGTAAACGTCGGCTTCTTTTGCATCTCTAATAAACTTAGCAGATGCACTACGCTTTCGAGCAGATTGAAGCGAAACAATTGAATTGTTGATGCTACGATCTAATTCGCCAAGTTTAACTAAATCACTAGGGTTAGCAACTCCACCGCGTTTTTTTATACCTTGATTTAGTGCGTCCCGTTGTCTTACTAAACTATCCTTATACCTTACTGCAGAAATTACTTCGACACGATCTCCTACCTCTAGTGCAGCATCGTCCAACTGCAAGCCTTTAGTAACTCTGTCGCCAACTACCTTTGCTTTTATTTTTTGCATCCAAGTAGGCTCACCCTCTGCCGGATTTATTTTTGCTCTCTGCTGTTTAAACAACTCAAAGGTGTCGTCGAAGGATAGCGAAGGGTCTTTAGCTACTTTTTCCGAATGAAATTGTCTAAAAAGATTCATTTCTTTTTTCGAAAGAACCGTTGAAATTTTCGTGGCAATCTTACTTGGTATTGCAATTTCGGCATATAGCTTTGTTAAACGTGGTACGAATCCTGTCATCAGTGAAGCGTACTCTTCAGCCACAGGAAGTGATATTTTAGTTCCTCTCTGTGCCATTGTTGCAATTAGTCTGTGAGTGTAAGGCTCCCAGAAAGTATCCATAATTGCACCACGACGGGAACTCTGTCGTATATCAAACCAACCAAAGTCTTTTGT
>Ga0222719_10005376_pt1 | contig 11057 bp, 13 predicted proteins | sample C33_34DmetaG_FD_165039 | JGI IMG/M metagenome (GOLD analysis project Ga0222719, IMG submission 165039) | Estuarine water microbial communities from San Francisco Bay, California, United States - C33_34D | ecosystem: Environmental > Aquatic > Marine > Unclassified | place: USA: California...
TAGACCACCACGTTGATAGGCTGGATGTGGAAGCGCAGTAATGCGTGCAGCTGACCAGTACTAATAGCTCAATTGGCTTGATTTATGCACTGAAAAAAATTTTATTTATAATATATATTGTTTCATGATTATTTTTCACCTAGGATATCCAAAAGCAGCCTCTACTACCCTTCAAACCTATTTTATCAAAGATAAGCGTATCAATGATATTGGTCGTTTGAGAGATGATAGAGGAATTTTAAAGATTATTAATGCACTTAAATATGACAACGAAGTAGAATTTACAAAAAATTTACAAGAATACAAAAGATTACTTTATAGTTTTTATAAACCAGAATGTCTTAACATTTTTTCAAATGAAGAATTGTTAGATCCTTTTAAAAGTCATTATATTTTTGATTTGATCAACAGGGTAAATTTGTTAACTGCAAAAAAAAACAAAATTCTTATTATTATTAGAGATCAGCTAGATTTAATTGAAAGCTTGTACTCACAAGAGTACATTTTTTTTAAGAACAAAATAAAATTAAATAACGTCAATAAATATATTGAGTATTTAATTGAGAACAATTTTTTGGAATATTATAATTTTAATAATTTTTGTTTCGAGAATTTTCAAAAGTTTATAAGTATTTTGCCTCTGGATGATTTAATCCAAACAAACTCTCGCTCCCAAATACAAATGAAAAAAATGTTTAATTCATCAAGTAATAATACATTTGATATAAATGATATAAAAAGTATTTTTCAGATTAATGAAAATGTGACGAACGTGTCAATCAAAAAAGAAAGATATATCAGAATAGATGATATTTTAACAAATTATATAACTAATAATATATTTTTTGATTTTTTAATTAAAATTTCAAGGAGATCTTTTAATTATAAAAAAAGAGAAGTTTTAAGAAAAACATTTAATTATTTGTATTTAAAATTACTTAAATTAACTAAAAAAATTATGATAATATTTAATTATGGAAAGATTAATTTAAGTGAAAATAATAAAAATTTACTCAGAGAATATTTTTTTGAAAAAAATAAAACATTTAACAAAAAATTAGATAATTTTTTTTAAATTTTAAAAGTTCTTGCTTTTGTTCCTGTTTTAATTTGTTTTGTATTCAAGTACCATCTGACAGTTTTTTCAATTGCATCTTCAAGTTTCACAAAATTATAATTAAATAATGATTTAAATAATTTTACAGAAGGTGTTTTTTTATATATACCATCAGGTTTCTTTTTATTGAATTTTATTTTTTTAAAATCATAATTAACTTTTTCACAAATAATCTTTACTATGTTTTTTATTGATTTCTCCTCTAAAGAAGAAACATTTACCGGATTTGTTGAATTATAGTTTTCAAACATCCACATTAAAATATTTCTTATATCTTTTGAATATGTGTATTCTCTTAATGGTTTCCCAGATCCCCATATTTCTAAAGATTTTAAATTCCTTTTTTTTGCCTCTATGACCTTTCTAATTACAGCTGGAAGCATATTGGCATCCTTAAGGTTAAAATTATCACCTTCTCCAAATATACCGCTTACAATAATGCCTATTATATTTAAACCAAACTCCTCTTTATATGATCTCATTGCAGGTTCCATTAACCTTTTTCCAAATGAATTTCCATAATTGTACTTAACTGGCTCACCATTATGAATATCTTTTTCTTCAAGTGGTATCTTTGACTTTTCTGGATACATTCCAGTTGTCATTGTTAAAATTATTTTTTTTGTTTTTGCAGCCCTTGCTCCCTCTAGAATATTAAATAACATATAAACGTTATCTCTTAAAATTGATGCATGATTACCCACACTTCTCCCAATTCCTCCAGTGCTAGCTGCTAAATGAATAATTCCAAATGGTTTTATTTTTTTTATATATTTAATAGTTTTAATTTGATTTCTTAGATCTAATTTTTTTGAAGTTGAAAAAATAAATTTATAATTTTTAGAATGATTTTTTATAAATTTTTTATCTTTAAATGCAAATCCAAGCACACCATTACTTCCAAAAACTATGATTTTTTTTTTTTTCATTTAAAAATTAATTATTAATTTTAATATAAAATTTTATAATATATTATAGACTTATGACATATTTGTATAATAGGCGAGTATCATTTTTCAATAAAATAGTAAAACAATTCAAACATAAAAAACTACACGATTTATTAGTTGTTCATAAAATTGATAAAGAAATTTATAAAAAACTGCAAAAGAGCGCTAGAGAATACCTTGCAATTTCTAAAATTAATAATTTAGTGAATATGACGCCAAATGGAAGGCTGGCTCCAAAAAAAGAAAACCAAATAGCTTTTAATAATTTCGCACAAGCTTATTTTCAGATGATAAAAAGTTTAAAAATTCAAAAATACTTAAAGAATTATATTATACCAGTAATAAGATATAAAGGTGGAAAAATTGATCAATCTAATAAAAAAAACAACTCCAGAAGTGAACTACCCCATTCTGATACATGGGCGGGCTGGACAGAAAATTGTTTACTATTTTTTCTGCCCCTTGCTGGGGATGTTTTAAGAAATAATGTTAAATTTTTTAAGTTACCAAAAAATATAAAATCATCGTGGTTTAAAAGACAGAGTTTTGCTGATGCAAGTAAAAAATTTGGTAATAAATTTTCTCAAATTAAACCTCATTATAAGTTGGGCTATATATATATTGCAGACATTTCATTGCCACATGTAACGATAAGAGAAAAAAATGCAAAATCTAGGTTAAGTGTTGATAGTGCATTACAATTTAAGACTATTAAAACTAGATCTTCACATAAATATTTAACAGCCTATATATCTTCAAAAGAAAATTTTATACCAATTAGCAAAGCTGACCTAATAAATAAAGAATATTATTTAAAATGTAATTACAAAATGGGAGAATTTGAAATAGTTAAGGGTAAGGAATTTAGACCAGTTTATAATTTATCAAAAAAATATAAATAAAATATTTTTTATATATACAATCAAATTGAATCATATAAACATAACCAGTATGAAAAAAGCCATAATAATTTCTGGAGCTTTGGCTCAAGATCATGAATTTATATATCCATTCTATAGATTGCTGGAAGAGGGGTTTGATCTAACTGTATGTTTGATAGGAGGTAAGCCAGTTAAAGGTATCCTGGGAACTTCACTACCCCCCAATAAAAATCATCAGGTAAAAGATATCCATGATGTTAATCCTAATGATTATGATCTTTTAGTTCTACCAGGAGGTGTAAAGGCAATGGAAAAAATTAGACAGGAAAAAAAATTGATTGCTTTTATAAGTGAATTTCATAAATTAAACAAAGTTGTTGCCTGTATTTGCAGTGGAGTTCAACTTTTAATTTCAGCTAAAATTGTTAAAGGAAAAAAAATAGCAGGTTATTATAGTCTAGAGGATGATATTTCAAATGCTGGCGCAATTTATACAGACAAACCTGCCGTTGAGGATAGCAAAATAATAACAACTGCTCATTATAAAGATATGGGTCCTTGGATGAAGAAAACACTGAGTTTTTTTGATGAAAACAATTGATAAAAAATATGATTTTAAAGTTGTTAAAAAACCATGGGGATATGAGTATGTTGCTTATAGAAATAAAAATCAACTTGCATTGACTTATTTAAATATTGACTATCAAAAAGAAACCTCTTTACATTGCCATCCTATTAAAAAAACAGGTTTTATTTTATTAAGTGGAAAAGCAGAAATTAAATTAGGATTTGATAATTCAAAAATTTATAATGCTCCTGAAAAGTTGATGATCAGACCTGGGTTGTTTCACTCAATTAAAGCGATCTCAAAAAAAGGTATAATTGCGCTTGAATTTGAAACTCCAGTGAAAAAAGATGATTTGGTTCGTTATTTTGATAAGTATGGAAGGCAAAAAAAACCTTACGAGAATTCTAGTTTTTTTATCAAAAATAAAGAGGTAATAAAATTCAAAACTCCAAAGATAGGTAAAAAAATTATTTACAAAGTTGGAACAATAAAAGTATTTATAGAATCATATAATAAAATTGATGATATTTTAAAAAAAAAAAGAAATCACATTATTGCAGTATTAAAAGGTTCAATGGTTGACTATCGGTCTAAAAAAGTTCTTTCAGAGGGAGATATAATTAGAGTTTCAACTGTAAAGCAATTAGCAAAAAAATTTAAAATTAAAAATTCAATAACCTGTTTAGAAGTAAATTAATTTTTATAGATTTAGTTTTTCTTTAACAAATTTGATGATTTGATTTTTGCTTGGTGTTCCATTCTCAAATCTTTTTGCAACTCCTGGTGACCTCTCTCTAAGTCCCATTGCATAGACTGGTTTGCCAGTTAGTTTGGTAAGTTCATAAGATATAGATTGTGATACACCACAAAATTCATATGATGGATCAATAACTATTCCAAATTTTGATTTTTTGAGTGAATCTATAGCTTTTTTCGAAATTTTTAATGGTTTTACCCATAATATATTTGAAAAACTTGATTTTATCTTTTGATTTTTAAGTTCGTTATGTGCTTTGATCGCGTTTATCCTCCCAGATGACACACCAAAAATTGTAACATCCGCTGATTTATTAATTTCATCTTTATATTCATAAGAAGATTTATAGGAACTTCTGTGTTCACTAACAAAGATCGGTTTTTTACTTTTGATATAATAATTCCAAACTTTCTTATATTCCATCGGAGTCATTGGTGAACAAACATTCAGCCCTGGCATATGTGCAAATATAGAGTGGTATGCATTTGCATGAAGTGGCCCTTGACCCAACTCACTTTCTGATGCAATCGCTCTTATCATGAGTGGACAATCATATCCAAATATTTCTTTTGCTTTTGCGGCATGCATAACTATCGGACTTGAATTTAACCATAAAAAACTTTGATACCTGATTACCAATACAGGTCTTGAGCCAGCTAGTGCACATCCAACTGCTATGCCAGCGCCTGCAGTGTCTGTCATAGGAAGCTCCATGATACCTTTTGTTTGTTTAGGTATCGTATTTTGCACCCAACCAACAGCAGTTAGACATTGACCTAAAAGAATACCATTATTCTTATCAATTAAGTTCTTGCTTAGCTCACTTATAGTTTCTGCAACCGTTTTTTTATCAACTTTTCTGCCCACAATTTCTCCTTATTTTCAATTTGATCTATTTTCTTTTCAGAAAATATTTTTTTTAATTTTTTTTTTGTTATTTCAAATCGATTCCACTCTGGTTTTCCATCAGTACCTGTCCCAACATGCCAAGTATCTCTGCAAGTTCTAATATTAATTAAGGCAGGAAGTTTTTGTTTTAATTTTTTTGACCAGTGATAAATATTCCAAGGGTCATCTGATATGTCTACTGAGGAAATTCCAAAAGATTTTGCAACATCTGTAATTTCCCAATTTCGTCTATCTTTTATAGGTGTTAAAACTGATAAATTATTATCATCACAAATAAATAAAATTTTTAACTTATGCGTGGCAGCATATCCTAGTGCAGCTAACACATAATCCTCTTCTGCAGCCCCATCACCAAAAAAACAAACGAAATATTCTTTTTTTTTAATAAAGGACATACCTGTAGCAACTGGAACATGATCTCCAATTAAACCAGCGTGACCAATTATTTTTTTTTTAAAATCATGTATCATTGGAGAGCCACCTTTTCCTCCACAACAACCTGTCTTTAAACCTAAAAGCTCATCTATAAGTTTAATTGGGTCTCCACCAAAAGATAAATATGGGCCATGACCTCTATGTTGTGCTAAAACATAAGAATTTTTAAAAACTTCTGATACACTCGCTGATACACTTTCTTGGCCTAAAGATAAGTATAGAAGTGCCATTACTTTTTTTGGATTAGAAATTTGAGTTTCTTTAATTTTTTTTTCAAAATATCTAATTCTGCTCATCTTTGAAAAAATTCTAAGAATAGTATTTTTATCAACTTTTTTTTCGATATTTTTGATTAAATTATAGTTTGGTGATCTAAAGTTTTTAGACATGACTGTCCTATATCTGATAGATTTGTAAATTTCAATATAATTTGAAATAAATTATTGTAATAAACGTTTTAGTATATATTTCTTTTCTTAAATATGAAAATAATTTTTAATAAAGGTTCCGAATACCCATGGTGCTGGTCAAATTCTCTTGGTAATGAGCTTATGCATTTATCTCAAAATGAAGGTGAAAATGATATATGTTTATGTTTTGGATTAGATACTTTAAATAAGGGTGAAAACTATATTAAAAATTTATTAAATAAATATGATAAAGTATGTTTTCTTGATGTATCTCAACATACATTACTTCTTGATAAAAATTTCACTAAATACTTTAAAGTATTAAAATTATTTTCTCATATTTTTCTAAATAATAAATATACAGTTGAGCTTTACAGAAATTTTTTAAATTTAAAAAATGTAAGTCACATAAAAGTAGGTTTTCCAATTAATTCTATTAAATATAATAAATATAAAAATACTGAAATTTCTCAAAAAAAAATAGATTTGATTCATTCTGGAGGCATTTATTCTAAATTTCATTTTGAAATGATTGAAGTAATGAAAAAGTATAATTATATTTTTACTTCATATAATAAACAAAATTTTTTTGGTAAATGGACCTGGAATCCATTTTTTTCAATTAATCAAAAAAAAATTGAACAACATGACAGAATTATGGAACTTCAGTCTCAAAGTAAAGCAGCAATCTGTATCAACAATAATTTTCTAAATAATCAACTTCAAAATTTATTAGCTAAAAAATATGAATTATCAAAATTAGACTCAAAAATAATACCTGAGCATAAAGGCAGAATGTTTGAGTTAGCTGCTACAAAAACATTAATGGTTGTTAAATATGATAAATGGAAAGTCATAGAAGATTATTTAACTCCAGAAAAAGAATTTTTATACTATTATTCATTGGAAGATTTAACTTTGAAAATAAAGGATATAGTTAATAATTATGAAAATTATTGGACTATAATTGAAAATGCCTACGAAAAAATATCAGAATATACCCCAATAAAAATGATTTCATTTATAAAAAATAAATTAAAAATATGAACAAAAAATTAGGTATTGGAACTTGGGGTTTGGGAGGTGAAGACTATGGAAAAATTTCCTCCACTCAGGCATATAAATTACTTTTAAAAAGTTATAAATCTGGAGTAAATTTTTTTGATACAGCTCCACTATATGGAAATGGTAGATCTGAAAAATATCTTGGAAAACTTATTGACGATGTTGGGAGAAAAAATTTAATTATTTCTACAAAATGTGGAATGCTTCCTCACAAAGGCTTTAATTTAAAACAAAATTTTAGTTTAGAAAATTTAAATAAAGATCTACAGAATAGTTTAAGTAGATTAAACACAAACTATATTGATTATTACCTCCTACACAGCCCAGATTTAAAAAAAATAGATATAAAAAAAATTTTAAATTATTTTAAACAATTGAAAACTGATGGGGTCATCAAAGGATATGGAATTTCATTAAGATCTCCGTTAGATTATCTCAAAATAAAGAATTTTGATCTTGATATTGTAGAGTTTAATTTCAATCTATTTGATCAGCGAGCACTAGATATAGATCTTTTTAATTTACTTGAACTTAAAAATATCAAATCTATATGTAGAACACCTCTTTGTTTTGGTTTTTTAACAGGAAAAATTCTAAAAAAAAAAAATTTAGATAAAAATGATCATAGAAGATTATATTGGAAACAATCTCAATTTGAAGCATGGACAAAAGCAAAATTTTTTTTTTTAAAATACTATGAAAAAAATAATTACGATGATTACTCAGAGTTTGCCCTTCACTTTTGTCTTTCACATAAATTTAGCTATGTGATACCAGGTATAATGTCTTCAAATGACTTAGAGAAAAATCTTAAATCATTAAGATTAAGAAAATTGAGTCAAAAAAAACTTGATTTGATTTATCAAACTTACAGAAAAATTGAGTCAAAGATCTATATTACTAAAAAATAGTTAATCTATTAATAAGCCACCCTTGTCCCTTTTAGATGTAATTATTTTTTTAGATTTCCATTTAAAACGAAAAATTGGACTTTTATAATTTATAGTGAATTGTTTATATTCTTTATAATAACTACTCTGTTTATAGTGAATAATGGCTTTATCAGATATTACTAAATGTGCAGTACCAAATTTTGGTGGCACAATAATTTGTTTATTATCTTTTTCACTCAAGAAAATACTTATGTTTTTTTTATAATTTTTCGATTTTTTATTATAATTAATAAATGCAAATTGAACTTGGCCATAGATACAACTAAAGATTTTCCATGTACCATCATCACCATGAAAACCTCTCAGTATATTTTTTTTAGATGATGAGAAATCATCTTGAACAAACTCGATTCCATATTTTCTAAAATATTTTTTTTCGTTAAAGGTTTCAATATAGTATCCTCTAAAGTCTTTAAATTTTTTAAGATTTAAAATTTTAATACTATTTTTGGATATCATTATCTCTATATTTTATCATTATATTGAATAAAGTTAATGAAAAAATTAACCATTCTGTTATCAACTTTAAAATTTATGATAATTAGCAAAACACCTTATAGAATTTCTTTTTTCGGAGGTGGATCAGATTATCCAGAGTGGTTTAAAAATCCTGGTAATTATGGAGAAGTTATATCCACAACAATCAACAAATATATATATTTGTCTATCAGAGAACTGCCACCTTTTTTTGGGATTAAATATAGGTTTTCGTACTCAAAAATAGAGGAGACAAATAACTTAAGAAAAATTCAACACAAAGCATTAAGAGGATTGATAAATTTTTATAAACCAAAGCAAGGTTTAGAAATCCATTATGATGGAGATTTGCCATCAAAAAGTGGAATGGGCTCTAGTTCTTCCTTTACCGTTGGTGCAATCAATAGTTATTTAAATTTTAATGGTTTAAAATTAACCAAAAATGAACTAGCACGAAAAAGTATTCATTTTGAACATAAAGTCTTAAAAGAGACAGTCGGTGTTCAAGATCAAATTGCAGCAAGTTTTGGAGGATTTAATATTATTAAAATTAATAATAATGGCTTTAAGATTAAAAATTTAAATCATAATAAAAATTTTTTAAAAAAGTTAAATAATAATCTTTTTTTAATTTATACAGGACAAAGTAGGTTTGCACATAAAATAGCAAACAGCTTTGTAAAAAATCTAAGTTATAGTAAAAAAGAAAATATTGAAAAAATACTTAATCATGTAGAACAAGCAAAAAAAATAATTAATTCTGGTTCGACTGATGATTTTGGATCGCTACTTAATGATACATGGCAAGAGAAGAAAAAATTAAGTAAAATTATAAGCAATTCTGGCATAGATTATATATATGATTTAGCTATGAAAAATGGGTCTTTAGGAGGAAAATTGCTTGGAGCTGGGAGTGGAGGTTTTTTGCTCTTTTATGTCCCTTTAAATAAACACGAGATCTTTAAAAAAAAATTTAAGAACTATGTTAAAATTCCTTTTAAATTTTCTAAGGAAGGTTCAAGTATTATTTATAAGGATTAGAAAATTGAAAAAAAATATTTGGAAAAAAAAAAAAATACTAATAACCGGGGCAAAAGGATTTGTAGGAAAAAATTTGATAAAAGAACTCAATTTAAAAAAAAAGAATTATTCTTTTAAACTTTTTACCCCAACAAGAAATATATTAGATTTAAATAATATCAATAAGTTGAATAAATATTTTTTAAAAAAAAAACCAGATATAGTTATTCACTTAGCTGGCTTAAATGGTGGTATACAGTCAAATATTAAATATCCAGCTGACTTTTACTATAAAAATGTGACTATGAATAATAATATTTTTGAAATTTGTGCTAGACACTCTGTTAAAAAATTAGTTTGTATTTCAGCTGGTGCAGCATACCCTAACAAAACTAAAGTACCATATCGAGAAACAAATTTTTGGAATGGAGTGCCAAACGTTTCTCATTTAGGATATGGTTTAGCAAAAAGACTATTAACAATTCAGTCAGAAATTTATGAAAAGCAATATCAGTTAAAATCAATAATTTTGATACCTGCAAATATTTTTGGACCTCACGATAATATTGATAACTTTAAATCAAGTGTTACAGCCTCATTAATCCTAAAAGTTAAACAAGCTAAATTAAAAAAAATAAAGTTTTTAGAAATGTTGGGTGATCCCAATACAGAAAGAGAATTCTTATACGTGAAAGATTTAATAAAAATAATAATTGAGTCAATAGAAAATCACAAAATTGCTGGAAGCTTTAACATAGGTCCAGGAAAATCATACAAAATAATTCAAGTTGTAAAAAAAATTAGCAAAGTTTTAAATTATAAAGGTGAACTTAAATGGAATAATAGAAAAATGATTGGAGATAAAAAAAGACTATTTGATATTACAAAATTTAAAGAAAATTTTAAATTTAAAAAATTTACTAACTTTGATAAAGCAATAAAACAAACGATAAAATCATAGCTAAAATTATGAAAAATTTTTTAAAAAATAAAAAAATTCTTATTACGGGAGGAGCTGGATTTATTGGTTCAAATTTAGCAAATCATTTAAATGATTTAGGTTCAAAAGTTTTTGTAATTGATAATTTGGAAAGAGGAAAAAAAAAAGATCTTAATAAAGGTATTAAATTTAGTAAATTAGATTTGAGAGTTAAAAATATTAATCTAAAAAAAATATTTAAAGGCAAGGATATTGTTGTCCATTTAGCATCGAAGGTTGGAGGTATGCAGTATTATCAGCTAAATCAATTTGATGTAATGAAAGATAATATTCTTATTGATAATAACGTAATAGAATTGTCTATCAAAGCTAATGTTCAAACTTTTTTATATGCTAGCAGTTCACACGTTTATCCTCACCACCTACAAACAAAAAAAATAAATATTTTAAAAGAGAGTGACTCAAAAAATACTGAGCCGATAATTAGTTATGGTTGGGCAAAATTAATAGGTGAAAAGCAAGTAAGTTATGTAAAAGAAAAATTTAAGAATTCAATTATTCAAGATTTGTAGGTA
>Ga0222719_10005377_pt1 | contig 11054 bp, 11 predicted proteins | sample C33_34DmetaG_FD_165039 | JGI IMG/M metagenome (GOLD analysis project Ga0222719, IMG submission 165039) | Estuarine water microbial communities from San Francisco Bay, California, United States - C33_34D | ecosystem: Environmental > Aquatic > Marine > Unclassified | place: USA: California...
CGCATAGAATCCCTAGAAAATTCTTCCTAGGTAATTAATAGAAAACATGACTTACGTTGGTATAGGGACGACAGACCCAAATCATCCCCTTGAAGTCGAGGGTCAGGTATTCATCAGCAACGTGGAACAGGGAAATGCTACCAATCTGGTTCCATTTGAGATCTACAGCGACTACACAGGCAAGTCGACCCTTACGGATTCCCGCCAGCTGCGCCTAAGGGTCACTCCGTCTTCGACGTCCGACACCTACCACACGGACATGGGGCTGGACAACGTCGACGGTAATGTCTTCTTCATAAGCAACCCGGTCACCGGAGCCACAAGCGGATCAAGAATATTCGAAATAGATTCCGACCAACACGTTAGAATCAATACGAATGAGGTAAGCATTGGGACCGAGGCGGGTCTAACGTCCCAGGGTTCCAACTGCGTGGCGATTGGGTACGCGGCGGGTTCTAATGTCCAGGGAAGCTACAGTGTGGCGATTGGGGCATATGCGGGGTATGACCAGCAGAGTTCCAACTGTGTGGCGATTGGGGACCGGGCGGGGTCAGCGTCCCAGGGAAATACCAGTGTGGCGATTGGGGACCAGGCGGGTGAAACGTCCCAGGGATTTAGCAGCGTGGCGATTGGGGACCAGGCGGGGTCAACGTCCCAGGGACCCTACAACGTGGCGATTGGGCGCCAGGCGGGTGTAACGTCCCAGGGAAGCAACAGCGTGGCGATTGGGGACGCGGCGGGTCTAACGTCCCAGGGATACACAAGCGTGGCGATTGGGCGCCAGGCGGGTGAAACGTCCCAGGGACCCTACAACGTGGCGATTGGGCGCCAGGCGGGTGTAACGTCCCAGGGAATCGGAAGCGTGGCGATTGGGGACCGGGCGGGGTCAGCGTCCCAGGGAAGCCACAGTGTGGCGATTGGGTACAATGCGGGTCGAACGTCCCATGGAGACAGCAGCGTGGCGATTGGGAAATGGGCGGGTTCTAATGTCCAGGGACATAGCAGCGTGGCGATTGGGAACCAGGCGGGGTATGACCAGCAGGGAGAGTCCAGCGTGGCGATTGGGTACAACGCGGGTTCTAATGTCCAGGGAATCTACAGCGTGGCGATTGGGGATACGGCGGGTTCTTATAATCAGTCGGAGAATGCTGTGGCGATTGGGCACCGGGCGGGTGAAAATACTCAGAGATCCAATTGCGTGGCGATTGGGTACCTGGCCGGGTATCACCAGCAGGGGCGCGAGGGTGTTAATGAGAGTTCTGTGGCAATTGGGACCGAGGCGGGGTCGATTAGACAGTATCACCAGAGCGTAGCAATTGGGAGACATGCGGGGCGTGAAAATCAGAAAGCCCGCACCGTGGCGATCGGGTCCTTTGCGGGTTCTAATAATCAGTCGCAGAATTCTGTGGCGATTGGGTGGCAGGCGGGGCAAAATCAGCAGGGCTCTGACGGAACATTTTATGGGATACCCGCGATAGCGATTGGGAACGCGGCGGGTCAAGAAACTCAGGGATGGTGGAGCGTGGCGATTGGGGACAACGCGGGTCAAAACAGTCAGGGATGGGAAAGCGTGGGGATTGGGAACCGTGCGGGTTCTATCACTCAGGGTGTTTTAGCTGTAGCGATCGGGTCATACGCGGGCAATAATGTCCAGGGAAGCAGCAGCGTGGCGATTGGGTACCAGGCGGGGTATGACCAGCAGGGAATCGGAAGCGTGGCGATTGGGAGATATGCAGGTTCTTCTAATCAGGGAAGCAACAGCGTGGCGATTGGGGACGCGGCGGGTCTAACGTCCCAGGGATACATAAGCGTGGCGATTGGGCACCAGGCGGGTGAAACGTCCCAGGGAAGCTACGGCGTGGCGATTGGGTACGATGCGGGTCGAACGTCCCAGGAAATCAACAGCGTGGCGATTGGGTTCCAGGCGGGGTCAGCGTCCCAGGGAAGCCACAGTGTGGCGATTGGGGACCGGGCGGGGTCAGCGTCCCAGGGAAATACCAGCGTGGCGATTGGGTACCAGGCGGGTCGATCGAATCAGCATAATAATACCATTGTTCTAAATGCAACTGGTGCTGCTCTTAGTACTTCTTCCAGTAGTAGGTTTTACATAAAACCAATTCGCAACGTGGCGACGAGCGATTTTTTATATTATGATTCGAGTAGCGGAGAAGTAACTTTTGCTAGTACATCCGACAGGCGCATGAAGCGGAATCTCCAACTTGCCAATTATTCGGCGGTCGACGAAATATCAAAATTAAAAGTATATACGTTCGAAGAAAAGGACAATGGCATTCATCCAGCCAACGAAAACACTGTGTGGACTCCAAGTGTGGGTGTCCTATCTCAAGAACTTTACAAATACGCGCCAACGATGCGACACACGATACACATTCCGGAGGACGTGGGCGACATCGATTCATTCGTGCCACCGGAAGATCCAAATGATCCTACGGTGGACTGGAGCGTCTGGGGAACCGAAACTGCTGGGATTGATCACATGAGATTGGTGCCTCACACCATGAAAGCTATTCAGGAACTCAACCAAGAGATTATTAATTTAAAGGCTAGAATTACTGAATTAGAAAATGCGAGTGCTCCTGGTCAGTAATGCATCTCCCTTTGAGTGCGTAAAAACGGGGTACGCGGTACAAATACGCCATCTTATACGTATGATTTTGAATAGGGGTCATTCAGTCACACATGTAACATGGAATATGCACATAGGTGGTGGAAGACAGATGACTTTTAATGAAGTCGCTGCATATCCGGAATTCAAACGATATGTGTCTGATATTTATTCTATAAATCTTTTGGATAATCCCAATGTTCGTTTGATGTTCTGTCCACATTCAGACTTGCGCGCTGAGATCCGTTGTTCTGAAATAAATGAAATGATAAACGTCACGAATTCGGACCATGTATTTTTTATTATGGACTGTCAAAAACTTATATTTAATGAGAATGAAAAGTTCAATTGTAAATCACATATATGGCTACCAATCCACTATGATCCAATTGAAAGATACAGCGTTCATGTTCTAAGTCACTTTGACCACATCATCCCTCTTAGTCCTTCCACCGAAAGGATTGTACTAAAACATATTGGACATTCAGAAAAATGCATCCCCCATGTAATTCATTTCCGAACACCTATACTAGATTATGTTACAAAGGAGCAAATAAGGGAAGAATTCGGAATACCCAAGAACAAATGGATTTTATTAACCGTTGCTGGTAATTACGAACCAACTGGAAGAAAATCATTTGACACCACGATGGTGGCATTTAAAAAGTTTCTCGACAATCATCCAGATGCTGTTCTTTGGTTACATGCTCAACATGAAGATACTGGACCACCTGCATATGATTTATTTGGAATGGCCGCCGATTTAAACATACCAAAACAATCGCTTATCATTACACAAACTTCTTTGGATGAAACGACGTTTCAAAAAATTTACAAGGTTGCTGATGCGTATATTTGTGGTTCTCGCGCAGAGGGGTTCGGGGTTCCTCAACTTGAGGCTCAGTATTATGGTTTGCCGGTGGTAGCCACTAAATTTGGAGCCATGGAAGACTATTGTTGGCACGGGGTCTGTGCCGAACCCGCCCAGGTAAGTTACAATCAAATGCAAAGTGCCTGGTGGGTGATGCCTAGTATAAAAAACATAGCGGATGCCCTTGAAAAAATTTACAATGGCGAATTGACCACGACAAGTGAAGAAGCGACTGAACGTGTAAGAAACGAAATGTCATTTGAGACCGTGTCTAAGAAGATCATGGATCATCTTGAAAGCTCGACAAATCTTTCTTAAATTCTGAATACAAAAGATCATAAATATTTCCGGTGGGTGATTCGTCATATTTCAGTGTAATATGTTTAGATTCTATCGTTGGTTTTTCTGCTTCTTTGGCTTCCTTTGAAACCCATATGTTAAAGTTTCCAGAAAGAATATAAGTTTTCTTACTCATTGTAGCTATTTGAGGGGGTGTATCATCTGTGTAATATAGTTTATTATTTTCTGTTTGACTTCTAACATCAACATGTGTGTCAAGAGAAGCATAATAACTATCAATTGCGATTCCGTTTTTTAAAACCAGCGAATCATTCACTATGACGCCCATATTTATATTATTAGTGATTTTATTTTAAAGAAAAAATGCGCGTTCTAGACAGATGATCTATCCTACCACAAAATGTCACTGGTGTGGTGTACCTTTGCAGTGGACCAGTCGATATGATTTCGTGACCTATGCCTTTGAGTATTTTCAGATCGAGTACAGGATTCCCTTGGAGCGGATGTCTAGGGTGTATCACAAGGGCAGATCGAGTTCCAGGAAAAACGTGTGCCGCTCCTGCTACAAATTGAAAATGAACAATATTCACCAGAGGGAGATTACAGGAAAGATGGTCAGACTGAAGAGTATTAATATCACCCCTGGTATAGGAAAATTTCTGATAAAACTCTTTGATCAATCGTGGAGACATCAACGCTACATCGAGTTCATGTGGACGAATGGACATACCTTTGATGCATTTCTGGATTACCTGTGCGCCCGCGATACAATTATGGGAAACATGTCAGGTGATATATTTGACAACGAATATCTTGAATACTATTACGAGGATATGGTTCGTTCACATTTCGACGTCCCGACAAACTTTGAGGCCACATGGAACGAGGAAGCTAGTATAATAGGTTTTCAATTAAACGGTACGGACATGATTAGCATAAATGCACATCCTGTTGTCGAGTAACGGTACACCATTTTTTGGCGCAAAGGGTGGATATCCAAGTCAGTTGAAGCACCTTATTAAGATGTTCAACGAGAAGGGTCATACAGTAACGATGATCCTTTGGGGTCTGTGTGGCGTGAAGCATGTGGGTGTACTTTCATTTAGAGATTTGGTGAACAATAACATTCTTCCAAATGAAACCAGAGACCCGTGGTCCCAAGGTCTTCTTGACAATCCTATGGTAAATTTTATTTTAGGTCCGTATGAAAAATTTCCTTGTGTCATCAAAATTTCAGACATCAACGAATTTATCAAGAGGACCAACGCAGATGCCATTTTTTTCTTACAGGACATATTCTTGCTTGAAACTACGACCCAGGAACAAATTTCATGTCCATCCTATTTATGGTTTCCACTTCATTATGAACCTATCGATGTACCTACGGTATCAGCTTTGGGAAAGATCAAGCATATTATTTCGTTGTGTCCTTCAACGCGTGAAAGAATTCGACGTCAGATGGGAAGGGACACTTATGTAGTTCCTCATGTTATTGAATTTAATACACCCCTTCCTCCAACGGACACAAAATCTAAAATTAGAAAGGACTTCAATATAGATGACACAAAGTATGTGATATCTACGTTAGCTGGAAACTATGAGCAGAGTGGGAGAAAATCACTGGACACTACTCTGATGGCATTCAAGGAATTTAATCTCAAACATCCGGAAACATTATTATGGGTACACGCGCCTACCCTAAATCACCCACGAGTCTATGATGTTCCATTGCTTATAAATACTATTGGAATACCAGAACATGCCATAAAATTTACAGAGAATACACTTGATGAAACCACGCTTCAAAAAATGTACAAGTGTTCTGATATGTACTTGTGTGGTTCGTGTTCGGAAGGTTTTGGAATTCCACAGCTCGAAGCACAATACTACGGGTTGCCGGTGGTCACCACGCGATTCGGTGCTATGCACGACTATTGTTGGTATGGTATATCAGTACCTCCTGTTCAGAGGCACTTCAATCATATGCAAAGTGCATGGTGGGTCAAGCCAAGTGTGAGTGGAACCGTGGAAGCTATGGAGAAGGTCTATAACGATGACCTGGAAACGACATCCGAGTGGGTTCAGAGTGAGGTGAGGTCTCAAATGAGTTACGAAGTTGTGAAAAACAAAATTCTCGAAATTATTGAGAAAAAATAAAGGTGGGTGATAATAGAATATGGAGCAGACTCCATTCAAAGCCGTTTTTACCAAGAAGACCAACTTCGTCACTCAAAGTTTCGACACGGATCCTTTGACGATTGATTACGGTGGAGAAAGCAAGTTTTTGATTCCACGTCACGGTGACTTTATCACCAAGATATATCTACTCATTGATTATACAAGTTCTGTAAGTTCGAATATTAATCACGCACTTGCCATGATCGATTACGTATCTTTGATTATTGGAGGAACAACTATTCAGCAGGAGAGTGGTGAAACGCTTAATCTTAGATTGAACGTTGAAACGGTAGAAAAACAATCCTTTTCGGTTGTTCAGTTGTTCAGGATGTTGGGTGGTGGACCTGGATATCCATTCTCAGATGAAGACCAGTACCCGCGAACGTACCGTCTTCAAGTTCCATTACAGTTTTGGTTTCATGGAAACGCAGAATTGGCAATACCGTTGGCAGCATTACGTTACCAAGAAATTGAAGTCGATGTTGGTATCAGAAATTCAGATAGGTGGGGTGGCGCGGATCCTGATGTAACGAGTTCCGAAGTACGTCTAAGGATTGAGTATGGTTATGCCCCAGATGAAGCCATAAAGTCGGTGATGAGTCGACCCCTATTATTTCCAACTGAACAGTTCCAGCTAGAAGAAAAACAATATACCGGAGATGTGTCATTTACAATGAAACCTAAATTCGTAAATCCTGTCAAAGCAGTTTTTGCTTTGTTCAAGGATACCACAACAGACACAAATAACATATTCGATTATTCAAGGGAAGATACTTCTGGTGTAGACACAAATGATTTTTTGTCATCGATGGAGGTCATAATTGATAATGAAGTGTTGATGCCCAAGGAAGTAGGAACATTCGAAATGTACCGTGGTTTTCAGTATTATACACATTTTGCCGGTTCATCGCAGAACATCACCACATCAACAGACCGTTACTGTGGTTTAATATATCCTCTTGCGTTCTGCAAGGATCCTATGAACAGAATTATTCCAAACGGGTCTATTAACTTTTCAACGATTTTAAATCCACTTTTCAATATTGAATGTAAGGGGAAAGGTTCAAATATTATACGTTTTAGATTGTACGCACTCTCGATGAATTTGCTTTACATTGAGAATGGTGTATCACAACTTTTATTTACAGGCTCTGAAATTACGCCTCCTCGATTTCCTTGAACTCGGCAAAAGAAATCTTGCCGTCACCATCTTTATCATATGTACTAACGTCAAATTCAATAGCCTCTACAAATCCAGATCCATCTGTATCCAGTCTATTGAATTTGTTCTCGATAAACCCATTGGCGGCATTGTAGTCGACTATATCTACCGAACCATTTTCTACTAAAAGTATATTTGTAGAAAGATAGTATGTCGTTAAAAGAATTTTTGATAAAATTTCAATAGGTGTGTTAATGTTTACTCCTGAGTTTTGTGAAATTTTGATGTAACCCTCATTTGAACCATTCCATATCTCAAAACGCATCATGTAAGGATCAGAAAGATTGGTTTCATCAGTATAACGAGAAGTACCTGGAATACCTACACGAGCCGTGTTGGTTTTTAGGTAACCATAATTATTTATTTTAAGACTTTTAAGAACACTGGTTCCTCCTTGTCCAACGCTTGTGTCCAAAATAATTCTTGTATCTTCAATTGTATAATTTTGTATTGTTTGCGCAAAATTGGATGACCAAAGAGAATAACCTGGCGTCAGAGAAGAAAAAAACATTTCGATGGAAGAACTTTGTGGACGTGGCGCGCGAAATTCATAGTCACCGATTACCACTTGTAGGGGTTGTTCTGAAAACGAGTATCCATAGAAACTTCCGTCGTTATGATAATCATGAATGTAAGATTGTAATTCCTGAAGGAACAGGGGTTTTCTCAAATCATTCCTATCTGTATTGTTCAACGTGGTGATTCTTGCATTAATTAATGGAACATAATTAAAAGGATTGTACCCATCGACAATAGCCTTGAATGACCAGAATATCGCACGGCACGAGTATGCACTATTGAAAAAATATCTATAAAATGAACCAAGAATTGAACCAGAAAGTTCTATATCTTCGGTTGTTACCTTTTCTATTGGATACTTTATGGACTTGGAACGCAACATAAAACGTTCACTTGGTGTCAATGTGACTTCTTCGGTTACGAACATGAAGTCGGTGAGATCGGCACCAGTCGCAAACCCACTTGTATCACTGACTAAATCGACAAGAGGAAGGAATTGGATCACCAATGTGATTTCAGAGTTGTGCATCGCACACAAGGGTAATGGTGTACGAAAGGATGTCGTATCAGCCTTGGAATCCACATAGTGATTATTGAAGAAAAATGGAATTGGAAAGAAAAGTCGTTGGGACGTATCGTTGGCTTTCAACACTGGTTGAGTATTGTATTTGGCACCGAGGTTGAATGAAACATTTAGCGTGTTTTCGCGATCCTGTTCACTGGAATACATCGATTCGTAGATGGACAACCATTCCCCTCGTAGCGTCTGAATAGTCTTGCCGTTCACTATGAGATCCACCTTTTTGATCATCGAAAGACCGAGGTTCTTCAGGCATGTGGGCGTTCCAGTCGTCGTGGGAAAATTAAACTTCAACATGAGACCAGTAAGAAGGTCGCCCATATCTTGGGGTCTAAACGTGTATCGTATCTCTTCACCCAAGAAAGTGGTTGACGCCGGTCTATAAAACCTATAAAAAGGAGTCGCCTGAGAATACTCATTGTAATTGTACTCCCTCTTTGAGTCAAAGTCGTACAAAAATGGGTCTTGTTGACCCACACCACTCAAACCTGTTAGAGCACCAATACCTGTGTCTCCACGGAATCCAACTGGAGGCTTCTGCATGTTCCTCTCTTAAAGAAAAGCGACATTTTAAAAAATAATAATGAGTCGCGAGGAACAGATAATTGAGGCGGCCATGAACGCCATCCAGCCCGTTCTGGAGAATTCTGTGATTGTAGCTGCGGAATACTGTAAGGCCACTGGCAGGAACATTGTGACGGCACTTGACATGGAATACGGAATGAAGTGGTGTGCTATGAATGTTACTGGGAGGGTCTTTGGATCCATCCTGCCGGACGAGGAAACGGACAGCGACAGCGACGAGGAAGACATGGTCGTGCAGGAGTCCGAGATGGGGTTCGACGACGAGTTCCGCGAGTACGAAGGGGACGACGAACGCTACCTCAGTGTCAACCAGGCGGTCCGCGAGTGGGCTGAATGGGAACCCGAAACACCAGCTGAAATCATGTTGAAGAATGCGATAAATTCAAGAATATAATTAGTAACATGTCTGGTAGAAACCAATGGAAGGATATGACTATGACCCAGACGAATATGCCACAATTTCTAGCGAGACCGAGTCCGAGACTGAAAAATCACTGGTCCCACTGGAACATGAAGAGAGTATTCAGATAATAAAGCCCCAGGTTGAGTACTCCGAACTGGATGACGTGTTCAGCGAGGAGCTGGACGACTTTGACCTTCGTGATTTCTTCATTGAAAAAAAGCAATCTAATAATAGAGTATGTCAAGTTACGACATCGTTATCGATAGTTCAACCAGAAAAGACAGAGCCACAACCGATGCTAACAACTTCACCACCTATCTCAGCACACCCCTTTACGGAATCCAATCTGTGAACTTTGTGAGCGCGTCAATACCATACATCAGTACGGCCAGCACGAATTCGAATGTTCATGCCTACTATATTGTTTTGGAAGTTCCGAACTATGGGATTTTGACTGATAGGATTTACACAGTGGATAATCCACCGGAGGGTGGTGATACAAACCTGAATTTTGCCTACACCGGAACACTTATTACGCCACAGGTCACCAATCCTCAATCCAATAATTACGTGATGAGTTCCATGAATGACAGAATCAGTGTTCAAAAGACCGTACCAGTCATGGAAGCGATCAGGGTGTCCATCTACTATTATGACACGAGTGACAGTTCATTCAAGTTGTACCCATTTGACAATGCCGGAACGGACACCGAAGAATTTGTTTTGAAATTGTCAGTCCAAGCCACCAAGGACAAGCGATTCGCCACCAGGCAACAGGACGAAGAAGACAAACGTCTGGAGCCCAAAATCGCGTCGCCGGTGACACCAGGGTCTGAAAATACATTCGCGCGCAAGTTGATAAACTACTACAGGTCTAGTACGCGCAACAAGTTGAATTCAGAAGCGCCCATGGAACCCGTAGGAGCCCTATTGCCCCGCAGAGAGTTCATGGGAGTTCCCACCAAGTATGCACAGATCCTGATTCCGATCGCCGTCGTTCTTTTGGTGCTCGCTATTCTCTTGGCTAAGTAATAATGGCTAGGTCATCGTATGTTTCAACTGGCTTGCCAGACTTCAACTACGAATATCACACGATATCATTTGACACACTGGATCAAACGAGTTCCAATAACTTTACTGTGTACTTCAATACACCTTTGAAACAGGTGGTTCAAGCACGTCTGTTGGGTCTCCACGTCCACACCCGTGGATCTGTGGAACACCTCTATATGCGAATCCGCGAATTGGAATCCAACTTCAATGACCGACTCACCAAGGACCCGCCGTCTGTTACCGCAGTTTCACCGGTTCAGTCCATTGCCCGTGGTGCTTTTGGGTCAATTATTAGCGACAAAGATCAGGGTTCGTCATCTGACCAGCTGATTATTTTCAAAGACAACTACGATCAAATTACTCAATTTATTCATCCTATAGAACATTTGGACAGGTTGACTGTGAAGTTATACAACCAGAATGGGGCTCTCATCCCCGACCCTTCCGGTGGTAAGGAGGTCAATCACTTCATCATTCGCTTCATCTGCCGTTCACCCAACCTTCCAGGGAGGCAGACGCTTCCATGGGTTCAGTCTAAGGCTGGCATTTAGATGTCGTCCTCCTCGACCACCTTGACCGTCCACTCCTGATTGGGTTGCTCTTTGATTAACTTGTCCAGACGCATCTTGGTGGCCTTGACCGTTCGCTTAACATGTTCGGCCAGTTCCTCTATCTTCTTGTCTTTGTTCTTCAGGAGCCACTCTTCATCCTCGTTAG
>Ga0222719_10005379_pt1 | contig 11052 bp, 9 predicted proteins | sample C33_34DmetaG_FD_165039 | JGI IMG/M metagenome (GOLD analysis project Ga0222719, IMG submission 165039) | Estuarine water microbial communities from San Francisco Bay, California, United States - C33_34D | ecosystem: Environmental > Aquatic > Marine > Unclassified | place: USA: California...
CTCTATTTGCTAACTAAATCTCCGGATTTAGTGCACTATAGAGAGACCGCTGGCGCTAAGTCAGAGGAAGGGGAGGGCAACGGTAGGTCAGTATGCTCCGAATGCTATGGGCTACACGCGCAATACAAAGGACGGGACAATGGGCTGCTGCTCCGAAAGGAACGATAGCTATCCCGAAACCCGTTCGTAGTTCGGATTGAGGGCTGTAACTCGCCCTCATGAAGCTGGATTAGGTAGTAATCGCGTCTCAAAAAGGCGCGGTGAATATGCCCCTGCTCCTTGCACACACCGCCCGTCAAACCATCTTAGTTGTGGGTGGGTGAGGCTACCTCTCAATGGGGTATTCGAGCCTGCCTTCGACGAGGAGGGTTAAGTCGTAACAAGGTATCTGTAGGGGAACCTGCAGATGGATCACCTCCTAAGAAACTCGGAAAACCGGGGGGAGTAGGATGCTTCGGCATCCTGCTCTTTCCAACCTTTCTTTCTATATTTTTTTTAGTATTAGCGTTAGCTCTATATTTTCTCAAAACCTCCTATTTACACTAATTCTCCTTGAATTATTAATATTCTTGATGTTTTTTATCAATGTTATTTTTTAATTTTGGGTACAATGTGGCTCTAATATCATTTTTTAATATAACATATTCAAATTAGTGAGTTTATTCACATCTGTGCGAAAGTATATATTTACCATATGTTCTAGAAGGGACATGCGAAGTTTACTCGCTACAACTATGATGCTGTTAATGATGACTGCGGCCCTAGCGGGCTGTGCTGGTTCTGACGTCACCGATGAAGACGTTGATACCGCAAGAGAAGAAGGAAGACTTGCTGGAATTGCTGAAGCAACACCAGTCAGTACCTTGGACACGATCCACGAACGTGGAGAAAATGGAATGATGAAGTGTGGAGTCAAAGATTCCCAGTGGGGCATGGGCTTCGCTGACGCTGATGGTGTTCGTTCCGGACTCGATATCGAGTACTGCAGAGCTGTGGCTGCTGCAATTGGACTGGACCCAGATACTCAGATTGAGTACATTCTAGCTAGTTCTGGTGATCGATTCGAGAAGCTTGCTTCTGGAGAAATCGATGTTCTGATTAGAACTACTACATGGACTACAAGCCGTGACGTTGGGCTAAATGCAGATTTCGCTGGAATGAACTTCTTTGATGGGCAAGGAATTCTCATCCGTGGAGATGCTTTCCCACAAGATAACATGAGTAATTCTGCTCTTAACCTAGCAGGTGCTAATGTTTGCGTTGGTACTGGAACAACAACTGAAGGCAACGTTGCTGACTGGAATACAGTTAACAGTGTTGGAATGAATGTAATACCAGTTGCAGATGCTGCTGAGGCAACTGCTGAACTAGTATCTGGTTCATGCGATGCTTTCACTGGCGACATGTCTGCTATGGTAGCAAAGAAGTATACTCTTGAGACTGCAGGAGATTGTGATGGCTGTGATCTTTGGATTGCTCCAGAATTACTATCCAAAGAGCCTCTAGGGGCTGCTGTTCGTGACATGGATTCCGACTGGAAGGATGTTGTAACATGGGTATGGTACGGAATGGTAACTGCTGAAGAAATGGGACTTCATTCAGGGAATTACATGGATGCAGATATGACTAACCCATCAGTTGATAGACTTCTAAATCAGAATCTTGGTCTAGGAACAGATGCAAACCCTCTACCTGCAACATGGATGCAGAACGTTCTATCTCACGTAGGAAACTACGGAGAAGCATGGGATGACTCATTCTGTGATGGTAGCTGGGATGCTGATGTGGGTGGCTCAGATACTATGACTGGCTGTGTATTATCACGTGTAGGTACTGCTAACGCTCTCGTATCAGAGGGTGGTCTGCAGTTCGCACCACCAATGCGCTGATCAATATAGATTAGTTCACTCGGAATTACGAAATCCCTTGGAGGGGTATACCTCCTCCAAGGGACTCACTTAAATCTCTAAAATTAGGAAGTATGTTTAATGAATTTGAATTATCTTTCTAATCGAATTAATTTTTTGAAATCACTGCAAGCGATTATTGCAATCATAATTTTATGGAAATATAACACAAAGATGCTGAATCCTACTGTTGATTCTATTTCCAGTATGTCTCGTTCTTATTTCACAAATGGAGTTCAGCAAAATCCTGCCTACTATTCTCCAAATACACTTTCTAGTATAATTCTGATAGTTTTCCTTTTCTTCCTTTTCCTTACTAGAAATGATATCCTACCTGCAATCAAATCTAAAAAATATAATTTCTCAAGGAGCCTAGCGGGTTTGTTTATAACTTTAATTATATTATTAATGGTCTCAAGACCTGAGTTTGATTTCAGTCCTGCAAAAGGCATGCCATTTATCCTGATTGGAACACCTGTAATGTTGACGCTAATTTTGGCTCTTGAGGATATAGATTTGGTCAAATTAGTCCCTCAAAAAAGTTGGATGGAAAAATCATCCTTCCAATCAATTCATCCGTGGATTAATACAATCTTAATTTTTGTTATTTTTATATCGATGTCGATAAATATTTCTTTTTTACCCCCAATAATATCCTCTGACATTCCATTTTTCCTTTCAATTATACTCTTAGCAATGGCTTTATTTGTATTCATTCAGATATATTCTGAGTCTGGGAATCCTCTTGTTCATGATAGAAGAAATTCGACTATGATTTTAATCATAGCTTTACCGTTGATTCTTTACCTTACGACAAGACTTCTATTTCTTCTCAAAAATCCGGACTCTGTAACTAGAGAGAGATGGGATCTCTCATGGTCGTTTATGGATATGAAGAATACTTTCGAAATTAATGCTTGGCCTATACAGCCAGATTTCCCTGATGATGATAGATGGAAGTTTCTCTATGCCGCAATTTTGAACTCTGGCCGAGCAACTATCCTTAGTATCGTATTTTGTACAATATTAGGGGTCCTGATAGGGGTTACAAGACTATCCAGTAACAAGCTTACCTCCAGTCTAGCAACAGTCTACGTAGAGGTATTCAGAAACATGCCTCTGGCAGTCCTACTTTTCCTGATAATGTTACAGTTAGGTGAGTCTCTTCCTTTATTCCAGGACGAGGCAAATATTGCAGGTTGGATTTATTATAGTAACCAGGGGATCTTCATCCCCAGACCAGAAACGGCTAGGATGTTGATGGCTGTTGCCATAGTTCTCTCTCTCTGGGGCTGGAGTCGTTACAGAGATAGAGAGGGTGTTGATGACTCAGAAGAAGCACTAGCCAAGAAAACTTTAATTTGGTCATTGACATTATCAATTTGTCTTGGAATAATCCTAACTGGTGATATGTCGCTTCCCAATTATGTTAAGCCAAATGAAGGAATTCCAGGGTCTTGGAACATAGAGGATGGTTCCGCATTCGAAATCACAAAGTCATTTTTGGCTCTTATCATTGGACTGACTTTGTTCACTGCAGCAGTGGTGGCTGAGATAGTTAGAGGTAGTATTCAGGCATTACCAAGAGGGCAGATTGAAGCATCAATTTCACTTGGGCTATCCTCTTTCCAGAGACTTAGGCTGGTCATACTTCCTCAAGCATTAAGAAGCATGATTCCTCTCTTGAATAGCCAATATATGAATGTCTGGAAGAATTCTAGCCTGGCTATAATCGTGGCTTATAGTGATATATTCTACGTGATATTTGTAATGATGAATAATGTAGGGAAACTTATTCCTCTATTCTTGCTATTGCTTGTTATTTATCAAACAGGTAGTCTAATAATTTCAGGAATTATGAACTTCTTTAATTCTAGAGTTACGAGGGTGAAAATATGAGTGGTGATATTAGAACCTTCAATTCATTCATTAAGAAGATTCTAGAATTAGAGAGAGGAGTTGCTGGAAGGTCAAGGTGGGATAATAATAGTAAGATGGATGTCAATCTTTCCCTGCTATGCTTAGTATTTTCAGTATTATTCTCCTCTTACATGTTAATTACAACTAAATCATCAATCACTATTGGGGGAGAAGTGAGCTCCGCAGATGCCCTAATCTACTCCTCGGCTGTTGCTGTAGCCTGGTTAGGTGTTTCTTGGGTAATTTTAATTTCAGTCATCAAAAGAACTAGGATAATTCCTAAGATTGTTCCATTGCCATGGTTTGGTTCTACTGCACTTCTTGGAATAATTTCTTCATTTATCATGCTATTTTTGGTAGAATGGGTATTCGATGTTCTAGTCATTAGTATGAGGTGGGATATAGTATGGGCGAATAGGGTTTCAGTAATGCTTGGTCCAAATTTGACTGAGGCTATGACTCAGGATTATTTGGTTTCCGAGAATTGGAGAATTTGGCCAATAATCTTCCTGTTATGGGGGATTGTAGGATCTGCTTACGGAACCTCTGGAACTTCAACAAGATCTTATTTAATTGGCTTTGGAGTAGTTTCTGCCATTATTTTAGCCTTTGCAGGCAATCCTTTGGAAGCAAATTATAACATTGACAGAGTTCTTTTCCGCTTCATTCTTGCCACAGTGCTTTCTTTATGTTGTTTCTTTGCAATGAGATATTATTCAAATAATGTAGAGGAATATAAGTTAAATCGTGCAAAGAAGTACATAGGATATGCTGCGATATCTACATTTTTCCTGACAATAATTCTACTTGACCCTCCAGAGTTCATTAAGAACTTCGCCGCTCATCTCGTTGGTTTCGGTATTTTTGAATCACAATTAGAACTCATAACTCGAGATGGTGTTCCTCCAGCAAGATGGGGTGGGCTCTTGATTAATCTTATTGTAGCAGCAGCCGGTTGTGTATTAGGATTTGCCATTGGTGTCATATTAGCATTCTCTCGTCAGAGTACGCTACCTGTACTCAAGTGGCCAGGTGTTGCTGTAATTGAGATAGTCCGATCAGGCCCTCTAATTTGCTGGTTATATTTTGCAATGTACCTTTTACCTGATGTTGCAGATCCACTATTTACTAACCCTGAAGATTTTGATAATATAGTTAGGATGATGGCAATATTCAGTCTATTCGGAGGGTGCTATATCGCTGAAGTAATCAGGGGTGGACTACAAGCGGTTGATAGTGGGCAGAAAGAAGCAGCTTTGGCTTTAGGGCTGAGTCCAATTCAGATTAAACTACAAATAGAATTACCAAATGCTGTCAGAACTACTCTTCCTTCAATTGTAAGTGTTTTTATCGGTTTATGGAAAGATACCACACTTCTTTTCATAATAGAGATTGTCGATTTCTTTAGGATATCTAAAACGATGGCTAATACAGATCTTAGATTCTTAGGCGACTTTTTAGAACCCGTATATTTCACAGCCCTAGTTTTCTGGGTGTTTGCATTCTATCTTTCTAGAGTTTCAATGAATGTAGAAAAGGGGCTAGGTTTAGTTAAAGAAGGAGGAGGAGACGCAGCATGAGTGATGAAGTAATTATAGAAACAAAGGGAGTAAAAGTAAATTTTGGTGATTTTTGGGCACTAAAGGGAATAGATATGGAAGTAAGGAGAGGTGAGATTATCGTGGTACTAGGGCCATCTGGTTCAGGAAAATCAACATTCATTAGAACCTTGAATAGGCTTCAACCTCATAGTGCGGGCACAATATATATTGATGGAATAAATATTGATGATGATACGACTGTAGCAGATCTTAAGAAAGTTAGAGCGGAAGTGGGTTTTGTATTCCAGCAATTTAATTTATTCCCTCATTTGACCATTATGGAAAATATCACACTTGCTCCGATGAAAGTGAAGGGAATTAAGAAAAAGGAGGCTGAAGAAAAAGCCATTGAATTATTAGAACGTGTTGGGATTCCTGAGCAAGCCTACAAATATCCAAGTGGACTATCCGGAGGTCAGCAACAGCGTGTTGCTATTGCCAGGGCATTGGCAATGGATCCTAAAATTATGTTATTCGATGAACCAACTTCTGCTTTAGATCCTGAGATGATTAAGGAGGTACTTGATGTGATGATTGACTTAGCAAGAGAAGATGTAACTATGATTGTAGTTACTCACGAGATGGGTTTCGCTAAGGAAGTTGCAGATCGAGTAATTCTATTCGATGAAGGTATGTTAATTGAAGAGAATACTCCTGATGTATTCTTTGATAATCCTGAGCATGAAAGGACAAAACTATTCCTTGAACAGATACTTTAATTGGTTTTAATCCAATAAGAAACACGGTCATAAATTGTGTTTCTAAAAGTTAGTAATTTTAGAGAAGGTCCATTGAGACTTACTGAAATTGTTGCGCCCCGTGTGAAATGTGTTTCATCCCATCCATCTGCTACAACATATCCTCTATGCATGTCGCTAGTGAAAATAGTTGGTTGATCGGTCCATGCCCAATATGTTCCATCATCTCTTCTATCATTTCGAGGAAGATCTCTCGAAACAAACAAATAATGGTTATCTATTTCATTTTCAGGGAAGGTAGTTCCTTCAATATTATTGATATGCCTATACCAAGCACCTTGACCAAGGAATGTAGAGAATAAACAACCTGAAGAATATTGAATGCAATTAATTTCTGAATTTTTAGAATCTTCTTTTCTTTGTAATTTATACTTTGATGGTTGATATTGATGAGTGTTTGCAAGTAATAAATCATTCAATGCAGGGTCCGAGCGTATTACGTTCCCACTAGTCGTAGAAATTTCTGCTTGCAATCTTGGTAAAATATTAACAATTGCATCATTGGAGAGAGCTTTCCGAATATCTTTTCCGAAATTAATTGGATCACTGCCCATGTAGAATCCATATGAACCGTCGTTATCCATTTCTCTTGGATGACTATTTACACCCATTACTGGTGTTTTCTCATCAACAGAATGAGCAATTGATGTTAGAGTCCCGTCACCTCCCAACACTACAACTAAATCTCTACCAATGAAATCTTCACGACTAACTTTTTCTCTTGCGGAATAGTTCACCTTGATATCAAGTTCTTCATTTATATTTTCTAGAGTATTTTTTACAATGTCTAATGCTTCATCATGAACATCTTCGAAGTTTTTTTTATACACGACTAGAATATTTTTCGACACCCTAACGCCCCCTTCCTGATTCACTCTAAATGGACATCGCATATAGCAACAACGTTGCTGTAATTGAGAAAAATAGTGTCAAAGACTCAATAATGTCTTGACTGATTAACTTCCCGGCTTACTTGTGAGGGCACTAATAATTGGATTGATTTTAGTTTCATGCAGTCTTTCTGGTTGCTTGGAAGTTCCTCTTACCGATTGTCCTGATGACGATTGTTTCCCACTATCATCTGACTCTCTGAATGCAATTCTATCCCTTCCTAATTCATTTAATGTCCTAAAGTTGGCTGATGATTATGAACAACTTAGAATAGAAACATCTTCACAAATTGAAATTCAAAATGAAGTCGTATCAATAGATTGGAGCGTTGGAAAGGATGAGTCCTCAAATCTTAGTTCTATAGCTTTGAGATATAATATTGCTAATGCTGCGGTTGATACCGAAGTTATCGAAGGTTCTGGGATTACGAACGTTAGAGTTGGAAATGTTTGGTTCGAAGGACGTGACGCATTACCTGAATATGAAGACCCATTTTATGAAATTGCAAGACTTGCCGCTGAAGACCCAGATGGTCTTTGGCCTCCCTTTAGTTTTGATACAACTGCGTTTGATGACGTTGAATGGCAGATTACTGGAGATTTGACGTCCTTACAGCAAGTTGCAACTGGGACAAATGGAACACACACCATCATTCTTGAATTAGGAGGAGCACCACCAATGATAATTGGAATTGAAATTTATGATGGCAAAGGCTCAGATTTTTCACTGACAGTAGAGACAGGAAATTCTGCGGCTATAACTTTGCAGGAAAATCTACCTAGAACTGCTGTTCAATTCATCCCTGATAATAATTCTATTCCATATGATGATATTAGGATTTGGAGCAGTACAATTCCGAATGGTATTTCAGAAGTTGATCCATCTGAACTTGACTTTCATGCTAGGATAGGCTCTCTAAATAATTCTGAGTCATTGGCACAAATGAATTTTGCTGATGTTTTAACCAATGTATCGTTAGACGATGGAACCTGGTGGGAATTCTATTGGATGGACGTAGATCTAGATGGTTTCGTTTCAGGTGGTGACTATTACAACATAAGGACAAATTCAACTGTTGATGCTACTATTTCTGTATTTGATACTTGGGCAAATAAGTGGACTGACGATTTTTTGTAATCTAAATATCTACAGGGTCACATTGAAACATCATGCAATCAACGAGTAGATATGAGCGAAAGGCGACACCCACTAAGACGTCTATTATCGCATCTAAAACATCATCAGTTTACGGTTTTATTAGCATCTCTTTGTTCAATTTTAAATAAATTTTGGGATCTAGCGCCGCCAATACTTATCGGAATGGCGATAGATGTTGTAGTTCAGCGTGAAGAATCTTTTTTGGCGAATTATGGTTATCCTGATCCCAATGACCAGTTCTTGATTTTGGTAGCAATAACAGTAGTAATTTGGGTTTTGGAATCCCTGTTTGAGTATTGGTGGGGGATTTTATGGCGTAATCTTGCACAAACAGCGCAACACGAATTAAGAATTGATACTTATAACCACATACAGAACTTGGAAATGCAGTGGTTTTCAGAACAGTCAACTGGTGGCTTGATGTCTATACTGAATGATGACGTTAATCAACTTGAAAGATTTCTCGACCAAGGAGCTAACGATTTGTTACAACTTGCGACGACTATCACAGTGGTCGGTAGTATAATGTTCATCTTGGCTCCCGAAGTGGCTTTACTAGCAGTTATACCCGTGCCAATAATTGTCATTGGTTCATTCATATTTCAAAGAAGGATAGGAGTAAGATACAAGAAAGTAAGGGAAGAAGTTGGTGAATTAAATTCCTTGCTTAATAATAATCTTCAAGGTATTACCACGATTAAGTCTTTTACCGCAGAAGATAGAGAATCCGAACGAGTTAATTTAGCATCTCAATCTTATAGAAATGCTAACAGAGACGCAATCCGTCTCTCTGCCTCGTTCGTTCCATTGATACGAATGGCAATTTTATTTGCTTTCACTGCTAATATGCTTGTAGGCGGTTGGATGGCATTAGATGGAGAATTAGATGTGGGTGCATACGCAATAATCGTTTTCATAACTCAGAGACTTCTTTGGCCATTAACTAGATTGGGACAAACTTTTGACTTATATCAAAGAGCAATGGCATCAACTACTAGAGTTTTAGATTTAGTAGATACTGAGATAGGAATTGTTGAAGGTCATGAGGAATTAAATAATGTTCAAGGCAATATCCAGTTTAATAATATTAAATTCACCTATCCTGAGAGAGAATCAGTACTGGATGATATAAGTTTCAATATCAAAGCGGGTGAAACAGTCGGTCTAGTAGGTTCAACAGGTTCCGGTAAAACTACCATAACTCGTTTATTGATGAGATTTCATGACCCATTATCGGGCGACCTAGAGATTGATGGAATAAACATTAAAGATTTGAAACTGAACTCATTAAGAAGCTCAATATCTTTAGTTTCACAAAATACAACACTTTTCCCAGGCACTGTAAAGGAGAATATTGCTTATGGAAACCCTGATTCTAATGAAGAACAGATACGATATGCTGCTGGAATCGCTGAAGCATCATTTTTCATCTCAGAGTTGCCTGAAGATATGGATACTAATATCGGCGAAGATGGGCATAAACTTTCTGGCGGACAAAGACAAAGATTAGCAATCGCTAGAGCAGTTTTGAAAGATGCACCGATTCTGATATTAGATGAAGCTACTAGTAATGTCGATAACGAAACTGAAGCGGCTTTACAGCGCTCAATTGAAAAAATATCAGTGGACAGGACCACCTTAATTATCGCCCATAGATTATCGACAATTAGAAACGCAGATAGAATAATCGTTCTAGATTCGGGGTCAATCTCTGAAGAAGGTACTCATGAAGAATTGATCAGTAATCATGGAATCTATTCGAGATTATGGGCAGTACAAACAGGAGAATTGGAAAATGAGTGAAAAAACATATGGTAATGAAAATTATATCCCTTCAATGAAATTGTCAGGAGTGTGCGATTCATTAGGAGTTACTGGTAAGAAATTTGGTGATGGAGAATGTGCTGTGACATGTAAAATTTCAGAGAGTCATTTGAATGCAGGTGGAGTTGCACATGGTGGGCTCCATTCAACCATGCTCGACAGTGCTTTAGGTGGTGCTCTTGTTTCAATAATAAAAAAGGAAGAATGGTGCGCTACTGCACAGTTAGATATTTCATTCCTAAATGCAGCATATGTAGGAGATGTTTTGGTCGCAGAGGGTAAAGTTTTACGTCGTGGCAGAAATTTAGCACATTGTGAGGGGGTGCTTTCCAATCAAGATGGTAAAATTATTGCTACTGCTAAAGGGACTTGGGCAATATGGGAATCTAAACCAAGTAGTATGAAGTAGGATAATTGTGATAATGTAGGCAAAACATTGATTTCATACCATCTTGTCGATTTGTTCGTATGGCACGAATTGATTCATTGATCTTAGTTATGCTGGGGATTGCTCAGATGTTGATTGGAAACTCTGTAACTTTAGAATTCATAGGAGTTTTATTACAAGGTACAGGTGGAGGGACAATTGTAATGGCAATATATTTCCTTATTTTCTTATCTAGACACCAGAAAGAGTTCGATGGTGCATATTCAAAATTGGAAAACACCACTTTAATTAGAAATGAAAATGGAGAGTTAGAGTTTCAAGATGCTAACACTGTCGTTACCAGAGTTATTTGGTATGTGGTTCCAGTTGGTTTGACAATTCTTGGTATGGTTGTTTGGTTAGCGAATCTCGGTTAATAAAATCAATAGGTGCAATGAATGTCAGGTGGAAAGAAAGGCTTTCCAGAATTACTAGATGATGCAATAGATAATCCCGCATTTGAATTATTGGGGGGTTACCATTTATTCCTCCGCCGATTTATAATTCCTTTAATCCTAGCAATTCTTTTTCTTTTTGTTTATGATTTATTTGATAACATAATATTT
>Ga0222719_10005380_pt1 | contig 11051 bp, 14 predicted proteins | sample C33_34DmetaG_FD_165039 | JGI IMG/M metagenome (GOLD analysis project Ga0222719, IMG submission 165039) | Estuarine water microbial communities from San Francisco Bay, California, United States - C33_34D | ecosystem: Environmental > Aquatic > Marine > Unclassified | place: USA: California...
TAAAATTTAAATAATTGGAGATAAAAAATTATGGCAAACTCAACATCAGCTAATTTAAAATTAACTGTACAAGCAACTGGTGAAAACTCAGGAACTTGGGGTCAAATCACAAATACAAACTTATTAATTTTAGAACAAGCTATCGGTGGTTATTCTGCAATTACAGTTAACGCAACTACTGGTGCAACTTTAACTTATTCAAACGGTGCTTTATCAAATGGTAAAGATGCTGTAATTAAATTAACAGGAACTATCACTGGAAACATTGATGTTGTAATTCCTGATTCAGTAGAAAAAACTTACATTGTTGAAAACGGAACTTCAGGTGCATTCACTGTAACTTTTAAAACAAGTTCTGGAACAGGTGTAACTTGGGGATCAACTGACAAAGGTACTAAGATGGTTTACTCTGATGGTACTAACGTTGTTGACACAGCTTTTACAGATTTATCTTCAGACATTACTCCACAATTATCGGGTATCTTAGACACAAATGGTAATGATATTATTGTTGATGACGCTGGTGCGATTGAAGATGATTCAAACAATCCATATATTAGATTTCAAAAAACAGCTTCAGCTGTTAACTACTTTGATGTAACGAACCAAGCAACTGGTTCAGCTCCTGAAGTAGCAGCAGTTGGATCTGATACAAATATTGATTTTAATTTAACTCCAAAAGGAATTGGAAGAGTTACATTAAATGGTAATGGTAAAATTCAAGGTCTTGCAGAAAAAGTAAATGTTAATGGTACATACACTTCAAACATTAATATTGATACAAATACTCAAGCAGTTCAATTAGACACTGCAGCAGCTACTGCAAACTTTACAGTTAATTTAAGAGGTGATGGTTCAAATTCTTTAGATGCTTCTATGGATACAGGTGAATCAATTACCGTTGCATATATTTCAAAACAAAATGCAACAGCTTATTATAATACTACAGTACAAGTAGATGGTTCTACAGTAACTCCAGTATGGCAAGGCGGAAGCGCTCCAACTGGTGGTAACTCAACATCAAATGATGTTTACACTTACACTGCAATTAAAACTGCAGCGTCAACATTTACTGTACTTGCAGCACAAACGCAATTCGCGTAATAAAAGGAGGATAGAAAGATGCCTATATTAGGTTCATTTGGAGCAGGATCAAAAGGCGGCTTCGGAAAAGGTGGAGCTGTAATATATGAAATACAATATTTAGTTGTCGCTGGAGGCGGTGGCGGCGGAGCTAATGGTGGCGGCGGAGCGGGAGGTTTTAGAACTTCTGAAGATTCCTCTACTTTAGAATTAGAAGCTGGCGAATACACAATTACAGTTGGTTCAGGTTCAGGCCCTGTTCCAGGAAATGATAGTTGCCCAAGAGGCGGAGATTCAGTTTTTGAAACAATCACTTCAACAGGTGGCGGTGGAGGTGGCTATGGTAACCCAGAAGCTAATGGTGGAAGTGGTTCAGTTCAATTCCCTTCAAAGACAGGTAACACTCCTCCAGTTAGTCCCCCTCAAGGTAATCCTGCGGGACCACAAATTCAATCTGGTGGCGGTGGAGCTGGCGGTCCTGGAGGAGATTCTACTCCAGGTGGAGGACCCGGTGGAGTTGGAAGAGATAGCTCTGTATCGGGATCTTCAGTAGAATATGCTGGCGGTGGAGGTGGCGGCGGCTACATTCCAAACCCAAACCCAGGACCTGCACAAGACGGCGGTGGAAATGGAGCTGCTAGAACTGGTTCTGGTCAAAATGGTACTAATGGAAAAGGCGGCGGTGGCGGCGGAGCGGGTGTAGACGGATCCCCTCCTAATGGTGCTGGTGGTTCAGGTGTTGTAATTGTTAGAGCACCTTCAGATGCAACTTTTACTGTTGCTCCAGGAACTAATACAACTTCGACTGCACCAAACGGTGACAAAGTAGCAACGTTTACAGTTTCAGGAACACTTACGGTAGAATAATGGCAACATTTGCAAAATTAGACGAAAACAACATAGTCACTCAAACTATTAAAGTAGGAAATGATGTACCTACTTCAAATGGTCCTTTAGGTGAAAATGATATGCATGTTGATGGAGAAACTTATTGTACAAATACTTTTGGCGGAACTTGGAAACAGTGTTCAGCGACAAATGCTTTTAGAAAACAAAATGCAGGTATAGGAGATACCTACGATGCTGTTAAAGATAAATTTATAAGACCACAACCTTATCCATCTTGGACTTTAAATGCTAATGATGATTGGCAAGCTCCAGTAACAAGACCAGCAGATGAAAGTTTGTTTATAAGTGACACTGTAGTATTAAGATGGCCTTTCTGGAACGAAGAAAACTACAGATGGCAAAGTGAAAATGTTTTAGAAGATCCAATGGTTGCTTATCATTGGGATACAAACACCAATACTTGGGTAGTTAGCTAGCCTTTACTTTACAAAAAATTTATAGTATACATCATACATATAAAGTATGAATATTATAGATTTATTCCCAACTCCTGTATGTGAAAAATATTTAGAGCCTTTATCTAAATCTACTTTACAAAAATTTTTTAAATATGAAACAAAACCAGACTGGGAGTTTAAAGTTTTACAAACTAAAAATACTTACATTCTTGAAGAAAAACCTTTTAAAAATTTAAAAAAAGAAATTAATTTTTTTATACAACAATATGTAAATGAAATATTAAAACCTTCAAGTAATTTAAATTTTTATATTACACAATCTTGGTTAAATTATACGGGCGAAAAACAAATACACTATCCACACTTTCATCCCAACTCTATTATATCTGGAGTTTATTATATATCTGCTGATCCAAAATTAGATTTTATTAGATTTAAAAAAAATGTATTTGATCAAATTAAAGTATATCCTAAACAATTTAATAAATATAACGCAGATACTTGGTGGATACCTGCAGCTACAAACAAACTTATTTTGTTTCCTTCTTGTTTAATGCATGAAGTTGGTAATGTTGAAGAAACTTATGGTAAAAGAATAAGTCTAGCCTTTAACGTTTTTGCAAAAGGAGATTTTGGTTCAAGAGAAACATTAACAGAATTAAAACTATGAACATATTAGGATTACAGAAAAACCATAATTCGTCAGTTGCTTTATTTTGTGACTTTAAATTAGTTTATTATAATCAAGAAGAAAGACTATCTAAAATTAAAAATGATAGTTTTTTTCCCATACACACTTTAAATGAAATTAAAAAATTAAATATTAAAATAGATAAAGTAGTTGCTACAGGATATGATACCTATGACGCTCATCTTGTTTATGGGTATATGTACAAGATAGGTTTGATTGATTCCCCTTATGAAAATGCAGTTCATTTTTATAAATCACATCATTTAAATCATGCGGTAAAAGCCATGTATTCTTCTAATATGGATCAAGCAGTAATATTAGTGGCTGATGGTAGAGGATCTAACTACATACTGGATAATGGTAAACAAGGACATGAAGTTTTTTCTGTATACTTTGCAAGTATAGAACACGGATTTGATTGTTTATATAAAAGACTACAAACTACCAGAGAAGGACATAAAGCAAAAGTAAGAGCTAATGAAATTTATGGCTTTGACTTTATAACTGATGCAATTACACTCAAAGGATTTAAAAATTTTGATGTAGATTATAGACCTGTTTCAGGAGCTTTTTATAGTAGAATGACAAATCATTTAGGTTTTAAAACAAATGATGAAGGAAAACTTATGGGTTTGCAAGCTTATGGAAAACCTAATAAAAAAATACAAGAAATTTTATCTAAAGATGATTTATTTTTTTATAAAAATAAATATAGCAAAAATATTAACTTTACTGTTAATGTTGAAAAATACCCAGAACTTTATTACCACAAAAAATTAGGTTATAAACAAATTCACTATGATATGGCTTATGAAAGTCAAAAACAATTTGAGTATCAAATGGTTGAACTTTTGAATAGATATGCAAACAAAGCAAAAAATATTATTATAACTGGTGGTTGTGGATTGAATGTTGTTTTTAATTATAGACTAAAAAAAGCTCTGCCTAAAGATATTAATCTTTACATTGATCCTTTATGTGGTGATGAAGGTAATAGTATTGGAGCTGCAATAACCTTTGGTAAATATTGTGGAACACGAAATAGTTTTGATAATATTTATTTAGGACCTGAACCTGTTTATAATCTAGAAAAAGGTAATGATAAAATAGAGACTGTAGTTGAACATTTACTTAATCAAAAAATTGTAGGTTTATATCAAGGTAGAGCAGAAGCAGGTCCTAGAGCTTTAGGAAACAGGTCTTTATTGTTAGATCCAAGAATCAAAGATGGTAAAGATATAATGAACAAAGTTAAAAACAGAGAATGGTTTAGACCTTTTGGTGCATCAGTTTTAGAAGAAGAAGCACATAAATGGTTTGACATGGCTGGTTTAAAAGAATCCCCTTATATGTTATATGCTGTTGAAGCATTAGAAGGAGTTAAAGAAAAAATACCTGCGGTAATACATGTAGACAATACATGTAGAATACAAACAGTTAATGAAAAACAAAACCCAATATTATACAAAATTTTAAAATTATTCTATGAAAAAACTAAAGTACCTATATTAATGAATACTTCTTTTAATTTAGCAGGAGAAACATTGGTAGAGACTCCTGAAGATGCTATTGAAACTTTTAATAAATCAGATATAAATTGTATTTATTTTGCTGATATCGAAAGGATTTACAAGTAATGTATTTAAAATACAATGTATGGTTTTTTAAAAATGTTTTAGATAAAACATGGTGTGATAACATCATTAAAAAATATAAAACAAAGGCTACTAAAAAAGGTAAAATTGGTGGTGATGGTGTAAAAATATCAGCTAAAAGAATCAAAGAACGTAGAAATTCTAATATAGTTTGGGTACATGAAAAAGAAATTTATCAAAAATTAAATCCATATTTACATGCTGCAAATAAAAATGCAGGTTGGAATTTTGAAATAAGTTGGTCTGAAGATATACAGTTTACTAAATATACTAAAGGTCAATATTATAACTGGCACATGGATTCTTTTATTAGTCCTTATAAAAATCATAGATATTCTCAGTATGAAGGAAAAATAAGAAAAATATCTTGTAGCGTATTATTAAATGATCCTAATGAATATACTGGAGGAGATTTAGAAATAGGTCAGAATAACAATGTTGAAACACCTTTGGAAGACAATAAAATAAATATGAGTCAATCTAATTTAGGACAAGGGTCTATTATTTTTTTTCCTGGATTTATATGGCATCGTGTTACACCTATAACAAAAGGAACAAGGTATAGTTTAGTAATGTGGACAGTAGGAAAACCTTATGTTTAATAAAAATAAATATCAAATATGTAGAAATATAATTAGTAAAGAACTAGCTAATTTTTTATTTAATTATTTAAGAATGAAAAAACAAACTTTTTATTCTTTAAAAACAGCAAAAATTAAAACGTACGATTTATTAGGTTTTGATGGAGATGACCAGGCAGCAGGAACATATGCTTGTTATTCTGATATTGCAATGGAGACATTGTTAGCTATTACAAATAAAGTTTTAGAGAAAAAAACTAAATTAAAATTATCTCCAACTTATTCATACACTAGATTATATAAAAACGGAGACATATTAAAAAAACATAAAGATAGATTTAGTTGTGAAATTTCTGGAACTTTAAATTTAGGGGGAGACATGTGGCCCATATATCTAGAAAATACTAAAGGAAAAGAAATCAAAGTTGAATTAAATGCAGGAGATGCTTTACTATACTCTGGAAATATTCTTCCACACTGGAGAGAACCTTTCACTGGTTACATGTGTGGACAAGTATTTTTACACTACAACAATAGAGCAACAAAAGGTTGGGATAAAAATCTTTATGACGATAGACCTCATTTGGGATTTCCATTTAAAAGAAAAACAACATGATAAAAATTTTAGATAATTTTATACCTTTAAAGATACAAAATAAATATATTGATTTATTAGATAGCCAGGAAATAGCTTGGTTTTTTATGAAAGATCTTGTTTATAAGGAAAATAAATTTAATTTTAAAAATAAAAATATTACAGATACGTTTGCGATGGTTCATACTTTATTTGGCAGTGAAGGAGTAAATTCAGATTTTTATGATTTTTTTCAAACCATATTAACTTTTTTTCGTATTAAAGAAAAAGTTGATATTAAGGATATAATTAGGATTAGAATACGAAGAACTTTTCCCAGTAAAGAACATACTAAGGATAAATACAACGTTCCTCACATAGATGTTAAAGATCATTTACCATACAAAACTTTATTATATTATGTAGATGATTCTGATGGAGATACTATTTTTTTTAAGAATAAAATAACTGATAATATATTATTAGATTCTGAAGCAATTGAAGATCAAAGAGTATCTCCTAAAAAAGGTAGAGCTATTTATTTTGATGGAGGCATATATCATTCTGGAAACTGTCCCATTGACTTTGATAAAAGAACAATTATAAACTTTGATTTTAAGACATGAAAGATTTTATTAAAAAACATTTAACTAACGTTAAAAAAGCTACACAAAAACAAAAAGAAAAAGAATTTTGGGATGTGTCTGGTATTCTTAAAGGCAGATTAAATCAAAAGTTAAAATATGATTTAAGACCTTATAAAATTGATACAGAAGGAAGAAATGTTAAACCCCTAACTTCATTATCTAAAGCTGATAAAATTGTATTTGAACAAATAGATAAATGGGTTATTGTTGAAGCAGCTGAACTACATGGTTTTATTATGACACATAGATTAAAAGAAATTAATCTTGAAGACATAATTAGTGCTTTAGAATGGAATATAAACATACAGAAATAATTAAAAATTTTCTTGATGAAGAAGATTTTTATAAAATTAAAAGTATTATGTTCTCCAATGAGTTTCCTTGGTTTTTTAATGAGTTTCAAACAACTGGTAAAAACGATGGGTTTTTTATGGGACATAATTTTTATCACAGCCATCAAAAAAACTCAGTTTATTACAATTCAATTATAGAGCCTATACTAAAAAAACTTAAACCAAATATGATTAGTGAAATAAGGGCCAATTTATTATTTAAAACAAATAAACATATGCAATCTGACTTTCATTTAGATAAAACTTTCTTTTGTAAAACAGCTATATTTTATGTTAATACCAATAATGGATATACTTTACTTAAAGATAAAACTAAAATTAAAGCAGAAGAAAATAAATTATTAATTATAGATTCAAAAACATACCACGCTGCTGTAACACAAACAGATGTAGAAAGAAGGATGGTTATAAATTTTAATTATTTATGATAAATTATCAACAATATATGTTTGGTCCTTTGTTGTTTAGAACACAGGTTACAGAACAGGATATTAAAAAAGTAAAAAAACTTTGTAGTAAAAAAAACAAAGATGCTAGAGATTCTTTAGCAGGGATTATTGATAATGAATATGAAATAAATCAAAAAGAATATGCAAAAATTCTTTCACCATACCTACAACCTTTTAAAACAGCTTTTGATTCTTGGTATAAAACTGACATATCAAAAATACAATGCAATTCAGCGTGGGTAAATTATATGAAAAGTGGTGAATCAAACCCACCCCATATACACATCAACTGTCAACTATCTACCGTTTTATATTTACAAATACCTTCTGGATTAAAAAAAGAAAATAAAGAGTATAGAGGTAAATCCGCTGGACCCGGATCTGTAGTTTTTACTTATGGAGAGAGTAGAGATTATGCAGTAGATGAAAAATCTTTTTTACCTGTTAAGGGTGATTTTTTTGTATTTCCATATAATTTAAAACATTATGTATCACCTTTTAAAAGCAAAGGAGAAAGAATATCTGTTTCAGCTAATTTTCAAATACTATGAAAAAAATAAATTTAGAGTGTTATGGTTTTCAAGACCAGTTTAAACACCATGCTAAAATTAAAAATCAATTAATAAAACTTTTAAATAAAACACAGAATGATTTTGATCGCCATCCTAATGATGAAATTGATTATTTAGATTGGCAAAATAGTGAAAATATGGAAAGACCATGGGTAAAATTTATAATACCTTTATTAGGAGAACATTTTTTAAAAACTATAAAACATTTAAAATTAAATAAAGTGTACATTAGAAATTTGTGGTTTCAAAAATATAAAAAAAACGGAGTACATAATTGGCATATACATAGTAATAACTATACTGGTGTTTACTACTTAAAGTTTCCTAAAGGTGCTACTAAAACACAACTAGTAAATAAAAATAAAATATTAGAGATAAATGCAAAAGAAGGTGATTTAGTTATTTTTCCTAGTTTTGTAATACACCGATCTCCAAAAATAATTAATAATATAGAAAAAATTATTATTTCTTTTAATTTAGATTTTGATAAAATAGATGACGATTTTAAAGTATGAAATTTGCAATAAGAATTGAAAAACAACTAAAAAGATCAACTTGTCTTTATGGATTTGATTTTGATAATTTTGATGGTAAAAACTTTATAGATATTATTGATAAATCTTTAGCTAAAGATAACAGGTGGAATTATAATAGTAATGTTAAAGGAAAAAGAACAACTAATATATTTTTAGAAGATCCTAATTTTAAATCTATTTTGTTTGCTAGTAAAAACTATTTATCAGCATTTACAGATATATTGAATCCAGAACATGTTCTTTGTGATGCCTATGGTATTAGACTTGACCATGGAGATTGGACTGCTAATCACAGACATGGACAAGCAGATGTTTCAGGTATACTTTACTTAAGTAGTAGTAATCAAAAATTATTTTTTCCAAGCCTTAAAATTCATATTAAACCAGAGCCTGGAAGAATATTATTTTGGGATAGTTTATTGAGACATGAAGCTAAACCTAATCTAGAAGATAATCCTAAACACGCTATAGTTTTTAATCTTTATTACGCATCGGGACAATATTCAGAATATATTTCATAGAATAGTTATCTTTACAGACATGTAGTATTGAAATATAGTACTACCAAAATAATAAAAAGCATATATAATGAGGTGCTATGCTTCAAAAACTACAGTTTAAACCAGGTTTTAATAAACAAATAACACAATCAGGAGCTGAGTCTCAATGGACTGATGGTGATTTTGTTAGATTTCGATATGGACTACCTGAGAAAATAGGTGGTTGGGAACAATTAACTATTGACAATAGCACTCTTCCCGGTGCAGCAAGGGCTCAACATGTGTGGACTTCTTTAGCAGGAGAAAAGTATGCAGCAATTGGTACATCACAAGGTTTGTTTTTATATTACGGTGATAAGTTTTATGACATTACACCCTTAGATACAGCAATCACTGGAGCTGATTTTGATGCTACAACCGGTTCTCCAACAGTTACTGTAAACAAAACTTCTCATGGATTAAGTGCTGGACGATATGTAACATTTTCTAGTGTTACTGTTCCAACAGGATCAGGTTATGCAACAACAGATTTTACAGAAAACACATTTGAGATATCAAATGTAACTGCAAATGCATTTGATATTACTATGCCATCTAATTCAGCAGGTACAACTTCAGGAACAGGTTCTGCACAAATTGATCCTTATGTAGTTGTTGGTCCAACATTTCAAACTGCAGGTTATGGGTGGGGTACATACTTATGGGGTGATTCAACATGGGGCACGGAACGTACAACAAGTGACGTGATTCTGGATCCAGGCCTCTGGAGTCTTGACAACTTTGGTCAAATATTAATTGCAACTATTAGAGACGGTCGAACATTTACTTGGGATGCAGGAGCATCTAATCCAAGAGATAATAGAGCAGCAGTTATGTCAGGTGCACCAACTGCATCAAGATTAACTTTAGTATCGGATAGAGATAGACATTTATTTCACTTTGGAACTGAAACAACAATTGGAACTTCATCAACACAAGATCCAATGTTTATAAGATTTTCAAACCAAGAGGATTATAATACCTATCAACCGACCGCAACAAACACTGCAGGTACATTTAGATTGGATACAGGAAACAAGATTGTATCTGCTATTCAAGGTAAAGATTATGTATTTGTATTAACAGATAGTGCAGCATATGTAATTCAATTTGTTGGTCCACCATTTACATTTAGTGTTAGACAAGTTGGAACCAACTGTGGATGTATTGGACAAAATGCAGTTAGTTATTCTAATGGTATGATATTTTGGATGTCAGGTGAAGGTGGATTTTTTGCATTTGATGGTACGGTTAAAGCCATACCATGTTTAGTAGAAGATTTTGTATTTACCACAACTGGAGATAATTTAGGAATTAACTACAATGCTAATGAAATTATATATGGTGAACACAATACTTTATATAATGAAGTTACTTGGTTTTATCCAAAAGCCGGAAGTATACAAATTGATAGATGTGTTACTTATAACTACGGAGAAAACTGTTGGACAACTGGATCATTAGCTAGAACATCCTATGCAGATACAGGTGTATTTGGTGTGCCTTATGCAACTGAATATAATTCAACAGCTACACCTAATTTTAATATTCAAGGAATTACAAATTTATACGGAGCATCAACTTACTATGCTCATGAAACCGGAACCGATCAAGTTAATTCATCAGGCACTACTTCTATTAATGCATATATTCAATCTGGTGATTTTGATATTGCTGCAAGACGAAGTGCGTTAGGAGGTACAACTGGACTAGCTGATCTTAGAGGTGATGGTGAGTTTATTATGTCTATGAGAAGATTTGTACCAGACTTTCAGGTATTGACCGGTAATTCAAAAGTTACATTATTATTAAATGATTATCCAAGTAACACAGCTGCAAGCTCACCTCTTGGTCCCTTTACAATTACATCATCCACTGATAAAGTGGATACTAGAGCAAGAGGAAGACTGCTTTCAATTAAAATAGAAAATGATGCTGTAGGTGAAACTTGGCGTTATGGAACATTAAGAGTAGATATAAAACCGGATGGTAGAAGATAATGGCATACACAACACAATACGGATTACCACAAAACGTAGTTAATTATTTAAATCAACAATTACC
>Ga0222719_10005387_pt1 | contig 11042 bp, 11 predicted proteins | sample C33_34DmetaG_FD_165039 | JGI IMG/M metagenome (GOLD analysis project Ga0222719, IMG submission 165039) | Estuarine water microbial communities from San Francisco Bay, California, United States - C33_34D | ecosystem: Environmental > Aquatic > Marine > Unclassified | place: USA: California...
CTTATATCTATAAATACTGTTAAATATGTACTATGCAAACAGTCTCAAGGTATTTACTAGATCAATTGGTAATAGCCTACATAAATGGTTATCACGGGAGGAACTCAAAAGTGTACGATAGGCGCCTAACACTGCACAGGGGAGTGAACAATCCTATCACTTTCACTTTCAAGAACGAGGACCAGAAGGCCCAGGACATCACAGCCAAGACCTACGAGTTCAACATAATCGATTCTGAGAGCAAGAAAGCGGTGCTGACAAAGACACTGACCATACTTGACGACGGATCGACCGTGAGCACCAGAGGTGATGCGAGCTGTACGATAACTGAGGGCGATCTATTACCTTTGGATGCCAAATTCTACAATTTCTCTGTGAAAGAAGTCAAATCAGACGGCAGTAGAGAAGTAACTTACGCAGACACAGGATATGCCGCGGCGGGAACCATAGAGCTGTTGGATGGAGCGTATCCAGAGTTTGTTGCCAGCACAGAAATTACCAGTTTCACATCAGCACAGGGAAATTTGGCAAACACTTCAGGATCCATTGATGCCAGACCTGGAATTAACAACAACAAAGCACTACACACCATCGCAGTGTACACCAAGAACTTTTCAGGAAGCATGCGGGTACAAGGAACCATGAGTTCAACTCCTACTTCTAGTGATTGGTTTGATATTACCATGGATGGCGAGGCAAGTGCTACCAACACATTCTCCAACTCCACCACAGTCACCAACTACAACTTCACGGGTGTGTTCCATAACATAAGATTCACCTGGGGCAACGACACAGGTAATACCGGCCTGATTGACAAAATACTCTACAGACAGTAAAATATAGTTTATGAACCTGATCCAGAACACAATTCTGACTAGCCTACCTGCGAACAAGAAGAAGACGCCCAGCGGATGGATCAGTTTCAACGCGCCCTGTTGTGTGTACAACGGAGAGACGGCGGACAAGAAGAAGCGTGGCGGCATCATGACCAGCGCGGACGGCACGATCAGTTATCACTGTTTCAACTGTGGCTTCAAGACCAGTTACGTGATCGGACGCAGGTTGACCTACAAGATGAGGCAGTTCATGGGCTACATAGGCATACCCGAGGACACCATAAAGAAACTGGCCATAGAGGCCATGCGTGAAGAAGAGAGTGACACCAAGTATGAGAAGAAGAAATTCGTAACTTTCAAAAAGAAAGCACTGCCCAAGAACACACACAAACTAGACGTGTGGTTAGAAAAGTACGTGGCCAATGATCTCACAGAACCACAATGGAAAAAGATCGACGGTTTACTGAAATATCTCGAAGGCAGGGGAATAGGTGCAGACTGGTACGACTTCATGTACTCACCCGAAAAGATGTGGGACATACATCAGAGACTGCTGATACCGTTCTATTGGAAGGGAGAAGTGGTCGGCTACACGGGCAGGGTATTTGAAGAATCTAGGGCTGTCAAGTACTACACGGATGTGTGGCCAGGATACGTGTTCAACATGGACGCACAGGATTGGACGAGGAAGTTTGTGTTGGTCACTGAAGGACCATTTGATGCCATCGCCGTTTCTGGCATCAGCATATTGGGATCAGAGATAAATGAAACACAGAGAGAATTAATAGACGGGTTAGGCAGGCAAGTCATAGTGGTACCCGACAGGGACGCCCCGGGACAGAAGTTGGTAGATCAGGCCACAGAGTTTGGTTGGAGCGTAGCATTTCCGGAATGGGACAAAACGGTTGGCGATGTGGCGGATGCTGTGTTAAAATATGGTAGACTGTTTACTATTCAATCAATCCTCAAGGCCACGGAATCCAGTAAACTGAAAATAGATTTAAAGAGAAAGATGTATGGCTGAATACACATTTGATGTACAGAAACTTTATATAGAGATGCTCCTCGCGGATGCGGAATCATTCGCTAGGGCACAGAACATATTCAAGCCAGAGTCTTTCGATCGTAAACTACAACCCATAGCCAAGTTCGTCAAGGACTATATGGACGAGTACAAGGTCATGCCCGATGTGGAACAGGTCAATGCCAAGCACGATATAAAACTGAAGTCAGCAAAGGATCTGGATCCAAGCCACTTCAATTGGTTGTTGGACGAGTTCGAAACGTTCTCGAGGCACAAGGCACTGGAACACGCGATACTGCAATCGGCGGACCTATTGGAGAAGGGCGACTACGCCCCCGTGGAGGACATGGTCAAGGAAGCAGTAAACGTAGGACTGACCAGAGACCTCGGCACAGACTACTTCGAGGATCCCAAGGGAAGACTTGAGGCCCTCAAGGACAACAACGGACAGATCAGCACTGGATGGCAGAACTTGGACAAGAAACTGTTTGGCGGTTTCAACCGTGGGGAACTGAACATCTTTGCTGGTGGATCAGGCGCAGGAAAGAGTTTGTTCCTACAGAATCTTGCGGTGAACTGGGCACAGGCTGGTCTGAACGTTTGTTACATATCCTTCGAGTTGAGTGAGCAACTGACCGCTATGAGGTTAGACGCCATGATGACCAACATACCAACCAAGCGGGTGTTCCCGGAGATAGACAATGTCGAGATGAAGGTCAAGATGTTGGCCAAGAAGTCCGGACTGTTACAGATCAAGTACCTGCCAAGTGGTAGCAACGTGTTGGATGTGAGGACGTATCTCAAGGAGTTAGAACTCAAGACCAAGAAGAAGATAGACTGTATATTGATCGACTATCTGGATCTCATGATGCCTAAGAGCAAGAAGATTTCACCAGCGGATTTGTTTATCAAGGACAAATACGTCTCAGAAGAACTGAGGAACTTGGTCGTGGAGAAACAGTGCGTATTGGCCACAGCATCACAATTGAACAGGGCATCGGTTGAAGAGATAGAGTTCGATCACAGTCACATCTCAGGTGGACTGTCCAAGATACAGACAGCAGACAACGTGATAGGTATATTCACATCAAGGGCAATGAAGGAACGTGGCAGATATCAGATACAGTTCATGAAGACCAGATCAAGTTCTGGGGTTGGGCAGAAAGTGGATTTGGAGTTCGATGTTGATAGTTTACGTATCAGAGACCTAGCGGACGATCCAGAATACAAACAGTTTGACAAGCAGAGGAGCACCATATACGACAACCTCAAGAAGACATCCAAGGTCACGGGCGACGGCACACCAAAGGATGCCAGGGACGATGTGCCTGACCCGACCAAGGGCGACACCATAGGCAAAGTGAAGGCCACCGTGGAAGGTGGCAAACTGAGACAACTGCTCAACGAGTTACACTCAGATGAAGAACAGTAACGACATAGAATACATATACGAGAAGTTGAGTGCGTTATATCCAAACTACTCAAACAAGAAACCCAAAGCAAAGATATATTCCAAGGCATACACCAGCCTGATAGGTGTTATGCTGTCAGCACAGAGTCAGGACAAGAGGACGGCAGTGGCCTGTAGGCAACTGTTTGCACTGGCAGACACACCGGAGACCATGTTGAAACTGTCTCAGGAAGAGATAATAGAAGCAATAAGACCCGCGGGACTGTTCAACGCCAAGTCAAAGAACATACTGGCTACGAGCAAGATGCTGTTGGAGAAATTCAACGGACGTGTGCCCAACACACAGAAAGAACTGATGTCACTGCCCGGTGTTGGCCGTAAGAGCTCTGACATCGTGATGAGGTTCGTGTTTGGTGAACCACACATCGCCGTGGACACTCACGTGTTCCGCATGCTGTGGAGAATGGGGTGGGCGGACAGCCTGGACGAGGGCAAGGCCTCCATGACCGTGAACGACACCACTCCCGGCAAGTACAAGTACGGTGCCCATATGTGGTTGATAACACACGCCAAGTTGGTGTGTAGATCAAGATCACCGTTGTGTGACCAATGTGTGATCAGAGCCGTGTGTGACAAAAGAGATATCGCAATTCCAAAAAATAAATTACGTCAAAAACTCGCCACTTCATAATCTGCGCAGATAAATATTCCTGCTCAAGGCAATATCAGGCAAACTTAAAAGCATAGGCAAATGAAAGACAAGGAACTGAACGACATAACAAGGCTGTACGATAGATTCATCAGGCAATGTCCAGGCACAGAGGAATACACGCATAGGCTAGCCGAGGAGACTCGCATCATCCTTCAACTACGTTTCGTAGACTACTTCATACAAATATGTGACATCATAGCAATGACCCGGGACATACCACACATGACACGTGGTAGCGCTGGTTCGTCATTGGTCTGTTACCTATTGGGCATAACGGATGTGGACCCAGTGGAGTGGGACATACCAGTGGCTAGATTCCTCAATCCCAACAGGGACGACCTTCCCGATGTGGACATAGATTTTCCCCACCACAAACAGGAAGAGGTAATGAAGAGGATCTTCAAGAAGTGGCCAGGACGCAGTGCTAGAATATCCAACTATGTGCTCTACAAGGATAAGTCAGCAAGGCGAGAAGCGGCCAAGAGACTTGGAGTCAAGGGCAACCTACCCCGCAGGTTCACATACGATTCACTGGGCATAGACACCAAGGAGGCACGGAGGATCGAGAACAAATTGAAAGGCAAGAAGAGATGCATATCAAAACACTGCGGAGGAATACTGATGTTTCAAAGACAACTACCAAAGAGCCTGTTCACGGCGGAGAACCAAATACTGTTAGACAAGAACGAAGTGGAAGACCTAGAACACCTCAAGGTGGATATTTTAGCCAATCGTGGTTTGTCGCAACTCATAGAGATAGACCCCACGCGGAAGCTCACGGACTACCCAGAAGAGGACTCCGCTACTTCGGAACTTTTGTGCAGGGGAGATGTACTGGGAGTGACACAGGCGGAGAGCCCGGCCATGAGGAGACTGTTCAGGGCAATCAAACCAAAAAGCGTTAGGGACTGTGTGTTTGGTACGGCACTGATAAGACCTGTGGCGGTGTCTGGACGCAAGAAGGCCACTATGTTCCATGACTGGAGTCGAGAGCGTATGAGTGACACAATAGTGTATGAGGACGATGCCATAGATAGGATCTCTGAGGTATTGGACATAGACAAGTACGAGGCAGACATGTACAGACGTGCTTTCGCAAAAAAGAATGAAGAAAGGATCATGGAATTTATATCGAGACTCGGTGATCATCCACGTAAGGATGAGATAATCACCATGTTACAATCACTTTCTGGTTTTGGGCTTTGCAGGGCACACGCCGTGAACTTGGGCAGGCTGATATGGGCGTTGGCTTACCAGAAAGCACACAATCCCAAGAAGTTCTGGCAGTCCTGTCTCAAACACTGCCACGGATCATACAAGCGCTGGGTGTACAGGACAGAGGCCAAAAGGGTAGGCATCAATGTAGTGACACCAAGCAATTCAGACAAGTGGGACACGCCCGAATTCCAGTACAGAAAGTATGGTTGGTGGAGTCAGGAAAAGTTCATGCCGGGCATGTATGTCAGAGAGTTGTATCTGGACAAAGTAGAGTTCGCTGGCATGATCGCCAACGGTAGAGTCTTCCGGGGAGATAAAGGTAGGTATGTGACGTTCCTCACACTGGGAGTGGGTAACGGACAGTACATAGACGTCACGATCAAGCGAGCATTCGCCTACAGCGACCATGACGTAGTGTGGGGTCAGGGCACTATCAGGCACACCAATAATTCGGATCACGTGGAATGTTTTGATTCCAAAGGATTTAAACTGGAAAAATTTATTGGAATGTAACACAAGTAAATACCCGTGTATGAAAAACAAAACCGCAGTTTTCGTCCCCGCTAAAGGCACAAGTGAACGAATACCAAATAAAAATCTTACCATCCTAGACGGTGAATTTTTGTTCAAACGTAAAATCATACAGTTATTGGAGTGCACGGAAGTTGACGAGGTCTGGATAGACAGCGAAGATGACAAGATACACGAGCTGGTTAAGGATCTCCCTGTAAAGCACTTGTATAGATCCAAACAGTTGGCCAACAACAAGACTGACGGCCATACCATGTTTGCTAACGAAACCAAACACACGGACGCAGACATCGTAGTTCAAATACTATGTACAGCACCGTTCATAGATTCTAAAATAGTGGATCCAGCACTAAAAAAATTCAAAGAGTCAAAACACACTAGTCTAGTGGCAGTGACTCGCAACAAGTTTTATGAATGGAAAAACAACAAACCAGTGTACGGCGAAAACATACCCAACAGTGTAGACCTGCCTGATCGTGTCATAGAAGCGATGAGTTTCTATGCCGTGAAGACGGAAGGAAAAACACAGAGCCGTAGATACACCGAGGATGTGATGTTATTGGATTTGAATCCATTACAGAGTATCGACATCAACAACAAAGAGGATCTAGATTTGGCCAGGATAGTTTGTGCGGGTCAGCGATCAATGAGGATACAACAGATGAAGATGCTGTCTCAAATTCTTACCAGCTCTATGTTGAGTGATATCTGCAAGGAGATGGATATCGCACATTTTATAAGTGAGAAAATACAACCTCTGTCTAGAGGAAAATTCCTCGGATATGCTAAGACACTCAAATTGAAGGCTTTAGAAAAATCACAACAAGATCCAAAAAAAACTGATTGGAAAGGTATTTTTGATGCTTTGAGGAGTTATGACTTTGTAGCGCCCGGAGATGTGATCGTGGTTTCGACCGATGTACCAAACAAGGCCTACTTTGGAGATCTCAATGCCACTTTTGCCATGAGGAGAGGTGCTATAGGTGTGGTCGTAGATGGATATACAAGAGACGTTGAAAAGGTTTCACAGATGGGTCTTCCTGTGTTCGCACACGGTTGCAGATCGGACGACGTCCGTTACGAGGGAACATTAGAAACAATGAATGAACCAGTACAGGTGAATGGAATCACGGTTAAAAACAACGACATAATACTGGCAGATGGAGATGGCGTGATATGCGTGCCACAAGAAAAATGGGGAGTTGTATTATCTAAGACACGTGAATGTATCAAAAAAGAATTGTTGGTAAAACTCGAAGCTACATTTGGTGCTGACCCTTTTGATGTGATCGACAACATAGGAGATTTCTAGTGGACTTCAAACAATTCGAAAACAAACACAAAGGCCAAAGATGCTTCGTGTTAGGCAATGCTCCAAATCTCATTAAAGAAGATCTGTCCTTGTTGAAAGATGAAAGGGTATTCATAACCAACAGGGGATATATGGCTAAAACTCACGGTTTGGATCACTTTGACTACCACGTGGTTGTGGACATGGCTTTTTATGATGATTACTCGGATGAGATCAGTAAAGTGGAAGAGGGTGTAAAATTTTATCCGGAAGTGATCCCTGAATATGAATCTTACAAAGGAGAGAAGTTTGTGCCAGTGTACACTCTACCAACTGTTCGACAGGTAAGTGGCGAGAAATGGCAACTCATGGATTTAAAAAGATTTCCAAAGACCTACTGGGATGGTTGGGGTAAGGCGGGCAACGCTGTAATGAATGCAAGTCTTATAGCATACTTTATGGGATTCACAGAAATATATCTGTTGGGTGTAGAAATGATATACAGGAAAGGTGACACCCACTTTTACAAAGATGTTAGCCACAGGGAACAGCAGGTTAGAGACGGACACAGGTCAAAAGGTCCAAAGTTTATCCCTGTGTTTGTAGAATTTTTCAACAGCAAAGATGTAAAATTTGTAAACCTTACAAGGACTTTCCCTTACAAGGACCTTATGCCAACGGACACTTTAGAAAACGTATTGGGTAACAAATGAATTATAGGCAAAAAACTCTAGACGCTGATTTCGTTTCAAAACTCACACAACCAGAGATTTGTTCATTTACGTACAAGGTTTCCAGAAAACACTTAAAGAAGAAAAGGCGTGCTATAGACGTTGGTAGTAAGTTTGGTCACTTCACGGCCAATCTAATGCAAGACTTCAAACAGGTGGACGCATTCGACATGAGGAACAAAATGCGTTGGAAGATGCTCGACCGCACTATGGTCACTTTTCACGAAATAGCACTGGGAGAAACCAGCGGACAGATTGAATTTTGGGGCGCATCTACCGGTGTTCCTATTTCGGGCAAACAAAAAGACACTGCGCAGGTGAGAACACTGGACAGTTTTGGATTCACAGATGTGGACTACATCAAGATAGACGTAGAAGGCGACGAGCTCTCAGTACTGAAAGGCGCTGAGCAGACACTACGACTTTGTAAGCCACTTGTTGTTGTAGAACAGAACAAAGTGGTTGAAAAGACCAAAAAAGGCACCGAGTTCCAAGCGTTGGAATGGTTGTTAGACAACAAATACAGAATAGTCGATCACGACGGAATGGATGATTGGATACTAGCACATGTTTAATTTGACTTTGCCTACACCTGTGGAGTTGGCGTTCGAACCGATAAATCTGTGCAATGCTCGATGTTTCTGTTGTCCATACACTTTCCTGGAAAAAGACAAGGAGTATAAGGGCAGGCGCATGAGCCCGCAACAGATCGAAGGGCTCATCACGCAGTTTGCCCAAGGAGTAAAGAAATACAACGTGCCAAAAATGAAGGCATCTGTACAGCCATGGAGATATTCAGATCCGTTGGTGTGCAGAGATCTAGACATGATTTTTGAACTTTGTCAACAACACGATCTTAGTGTAGTGCTGACCACTAACGCGGTCAGTTTCAATGAGTCCAAATGTGACCTAATGATGAAATACATAGATAACATTGGTCGTATAAACATATCAATAATAGGATACAATCAAGAAGAAATTAGAGAGTGGATGGACCTTGATTGGAACGTGACCCAGGCAAGATTAGCGATGGTGCGTGACAAATATCCACTGATCAGTAAGAAGATGAACATAGGGGTCAAACACAAGGAGCAGAATCCTGCTCCACAACACTATCGTCCTGTGATTGAGAACATAAAAAAATTAACACTAGGCAAGGTCAAGAAAAAGACCAACTGGCTCGAGAACCGCCTGGTTTACAACAAGTTCGACGACGACGGACTGAAGTTCCAAATTACAAAAGACAGATTCGTCAAAGGTTGTGATATGGTCAATGGAAAAATACTAAGGAGGTTGGAAGTTATGGTGGACGGCACGGCTGTGTTGTGCTGTGACGATGCCACTGCTCAGACCAACTTCGGCAACGTGTTTGAAATAGGTGTGGACGGGGTGTGGCAGAAACTAAAAGATTATCACAGTTTGGTGTACAGCACAGAATATGACGGGAGAAAGAAAAATATGATATGTAATACGTGTAGCAGGGCCAGATTCGAGTGGGATGAAAAAAAGAACAAAGGAATTGAAAAAGCAAACAAAGAATACATAGATACTTCTAATAGATAGTGATAAAGAAATGAGTTTAAGCAAAATAAGATATATCAAATCCAAAATGATTCTCAGGCAAGAACTGCCTGCTGTGTTAGAGAAAAATCGACCCGGCAATGAGCAAGAGATCGGAATGCTTTTAGAAATAATTGACATAGATCCCGTCCACGTTGGTGCACCAAAGTTTGACATTGTGCCAACTAGGAAGAAATGGCAGTGTGATATAGTGAAGCACGTACAGTTGGATGGTCATTGGATGGAGTTCGGGGTCCGGGAAGGAACCACAATCGATTGGGTTCTCGAAGTTTGTCCGGGACAACAGATACACGGTTTTGACAGTTGGGAAGGGTTACCCGAAAAATGGGACACAGGAGGACATGTGTACGGAGTAGGCGACATGGCAGTGCCCATGCCAACGTTTCCACAAAATGTTCATCTACACAAAGGTTGGTTTGACCAGACGTTGGAACCATGGAAAAAGAAACACGAAGGACCGGTAGCCTATCTGCACATAGACTCAGATCTCTACTCGTCGGCCATCTATGTTCTCGACACACTCAACGATAGAATCATACCCGGAACTCTGATTGTGTTTGACGAACTTGTAAATTTCCGATTGTCTGGTAAATTAAGCAATTGGTATAAGCATGAATGGAAGGCGATGTTCGAATGGATGATGAAACATTCAAGACAGTTACAGCCAGTTGCAAGATCGTGTATGGATCAAGTGGCCTTTAGAGTCATCAAATAAAATTTAGATTTTTAAAAACTACGCCCCAAGCAGAAAGATATACTTTAGGTACGGTTTTAGCATTGGGATCAATAGACTTGATCATAGACAAAGTCGATCTCTTACGCACCAAATTTGATAATCCAATATCTTTACTCAAATTAAATTTGGAAAACTTTTTAATCCAATAAGGTTCTGCTTGTTCATTGACATGGTGATATCCTCCATAGCCCGGCCTACACCAAGTGAACACTACCCATCTACATTGAGTCAAAGTTTTGACATAGGCATCGGCTCCCGGTTCATCGATGTGTTCACTGGTAGCAACACTCCAGCCTAAATCAAATGTACGGTCGAACTCGCAGACACCGTCGGTGACAAAGTTGTGTATTCTTATATCGTCGTGTACTTTCTCACACTTCGCATCTACCTCTACTCCGGTCGCTTTGTAGCCATGATGCTTGGTTGCCCAAGCACAGTTAAGACCTTTGCCCGCACCTATGTCTAACAAACTGTGGCATCCGTGTTTGTTCTTGAAGTAATCTAGTGTGAAGTCACAAACGTGTCCACGATTATTGTGTTCCAGTGAATGATCTCTCACGGACACAGTTTATTCTCTTTAACAAATTTGAAAAGCTGATCCGCCCACTTGTGATGTCCTGTCTGATTTGGATGTCCATCATTGGCCGATTTGGTCCAACCATTCTTGGCACAGAATTCAAAGTGCGACTGAACGTAGTCCTTGTTCTTTACCTGCACTCTGTGATCAGCGGAAGACCTGTTGTCTAACTGCATCTGGACGTTTTCTTTGGCGTGTTCGGATGTCTCAAAATTGAAGAAATGGGTCCTGTCTATCTGGTCCTTAAGTAATTTAAGATCTGGACGAGACTTGCCATTGACTTCGTTTTCTGGCAAATCGTTAGTCAAAGCATGATAGAACACATAGGGTATGTTGTGGTACTTCAAGAAATATTGCAGTGATAGAATGTTGGTGTACAGTTTGACCGCACTCG
>Ga0222719_10005390_pt1 | contig 11038 bp, 10 predicted proteins | sample C33_34DmetaG_FD_165039 | JGI IMG/M metagenome (GOLD analysis project Ga0222719, IMG submission 165039) | Estuarine water microbial communities from San Francisco Bay, California, United States - C33_34D | ecosystem: Environmental > Aquatic > Marine > Unclassified | place: USA: California...
AAATCTTAAGGGTAATGAAGCACCTTATTCACCGAATATTGCTTTCACTTTAAGATATGAGCATGTATTTAATCTAGGCACAGCCGGTACCGTTACTCCTGCTATTAATTATCATTACGAATCTGAAAGTTACATGACTCCATGGAATGCTAACAAGCATATAAATGATGTGGGTGGATATGGATCAGGGTCTTCGCTGGATGGTAATTATACTGATTTACCAGGCTATTTTGCTGATCCTGTTGATATCTTTACAGACGAAAGACCTAGCTGGGAGATGGTTGATTTAACCATTACCTACAAACCTGCAGGTGATGCGCCTTGGTATGCTCAATTGTCTGGATATAATGTGACCGATGAATATGTGCCTTTTTGGAGAGGCGTAAATGCTGGAACTCCATATGGCGGCTATTCAGCGCCTTCTCATTATGTCTTTAGAGTAGGTTACTATTGGTAAAATCCTTAAAATAATTAAAAGAGGGCCTTGGCCCTCTTTTTTTTGCTAAAATTTAATGATGAAGTTTATTCAATTTGTTTTTCTATCTATATTTATTTTTAGCTGCGCTGAGATAGCTGAAATCGAAAAGACCTATTTAACTGAAAAAATTGTTTATCAATCTAAAAATATTTTAGGCTTTGAAAACTTATTCGGTGATGGTTTAGAGCTTCAAGAGGATACAGAGGTTTTTGGAATTTTACACTTTCCCGACAATTACGATTCATCAAAACAATATCCTGCCATCGTTGCATCGCATGGCTCTTCAAACTGGAGAGCGCATCATTTAAAGTATCTAGAGCAGATGCGGCAGGCTGACTTTATTGTTTTTGCTATGCACCCATTTGATTCAAGAGGGGTTGACAGCACAGTTGGCAATCAAATAAATGTAACGAGCGAAACTGTCATACATGACATGGCCATGAGTCTCAATTTACTGTGGGATGACCTAAGGATCAATAATCAAAAAATTTATGCAGCTGGCTGGAGTCTAGGCGGGACTGCAACTTTATTTAATGGGTGGCTGCCTCTCCAAAATTCTTTAAATAAAAGCGGCGCATCCTATTCAGGCTATCTTATGTGGTATCCAGGCTGTTTGGCATTACCTGATTTAAATGAGTGGGATAAAGATTTGATGCAAATTTATATTGGCGAAGAAGATAACTGGACTCCACCTCAACCCTGCAAGGAATTAGTTTTAGACATTAATTCTCAAGGAGGCAATGCATTTATTGAGATATATCCTAATTCTTTTCACTCATTCGATGGTCCGCAACCTCTCAGACTCATTCCAGATGCCTATAGCTGGGCCGATTGTAAGTTAAAGCTTAACGCTAAAACAAAAAAGGTATATGACCCTGAAAATACCGAGTTGGATTTTTCTAATCCAAGACTTAGGAGGGCTGCATATGAAAGTTGTGCAAAAAAAGGTGAGGTTATGGCTGGTGCTAGTCCTGAGTACAAGAATGCAGCTCACGAACACTTAGCCTCATTGCTGCCAAAGTTAGACTAATTTGAAAATTCTTTCCAACCTCTGAAACCACCCTCAAGATTTTGGACATTTTTAAATCCAAGCTCTATTAATGTCTTTCCAGCAAGTGAAGCTCTGCTTCCACCTCCACAATAAACAATTATAGGTGTGCTAGCATTAAAACCTTGTTCATCACTGCTGGGAGAGAGCTTCATTTCAATTAAACCTCTTGGTATATTCACGGCATTAGGAATACTTCCAGTTTCAGCGATCTCGGTTCCTTCCCTCACATCTATAACAATAAAATTATCTGGATCTTTAGCAAAAGATTCACATGATATTTTAGGGACAACGGAATGGGCTTCAGCAATTAATTCTTTTAGTGTCATGTTTCTATTATCTTCGCAAATGAGAATTCCTGCAATTGGCATATTAATTGCATTAATTTATTAATAAACCCTATATATTTGTTGTAATGTAAGCGCTGTAAACATATCATAGCTTGTTGATGTTTACACTGTAAACATTATAAAAAATATGTATAAAAAATAATAATAATATCAAGGAAACTTATAATGAAAAAACTACTAATGGTTACGTCTTTATTGCTGTTACCCTTTACGGCAAGTGCTCAAATGGATATTCAGGATGGTTATGCGATTCAAGGAAAGATCTTTGCTGTTAAAACAGCAAAAAAATACTCATCAGTCGAAGGTTGTGCAAGGATTGCTCTTTCTAAAAATAAGGTAAAAGGATTCACATTTGAATCTAGTACTCAAAAATGTACTCTTTATAAGAAAATAAGAAACGTTGAAGCAAAAAAAGGCCATGTTTCTGGCACTAAGTAACTTATCTTTGTCTTAGTTAAAAAGGGAGCAATTGCTCCCTTTTTTAATAATAAATCTTGGATTTATGGTTTTTTTCTTGCATACTTCAATCACTATGTACAAAGTAAAAAAACTAACTGGGCTTCTCTCCCAGGCACCTATGCTAAATAAACTAGTTAGCACAGATTTTTTTGTCTCATATCCAGCTTTAATCAACAGAAGATCCAGATCTATCTAATAGCCCTTCAGCAATGTTGCGGCTTTATATATTAAGATGAAGAACTTTATTACAACTCAAAATTGGTCCCGATCAGAACTTCAGGCCATAATTGATTTTGCTATTGAGCTTAAAAGTAATCCTTTTCAACCCATATTAAAAAATAAATCAATTGCGATGTTATTTTTCAACCCATCTCTTAGAACAAAAACTAGTTTTGAAGTAGGCATAAGTGAGCTTTCTGGAACTGCGGTCATCCTTCAGCCTGGAAAGGATGCGTGGCCCATTGAATTTCAAGAAAACATTGTGATGGATGGAGATTCAGAAGAGCATGTAAAAGAAGTTGCGCAAGTTCTGTCCTCATATTGCGATTGCATCGCAATTAGAGCGTTTCCTAAGTTTCATGATTGGGATTTTGATAGAACAGATTCAGTTATCAACAGCTTTGCAAAATACTCCTCTGTGCCAGTCGTGAATATGGAGACAATCGAGCATCCATGTCAAGAACTTGCTCATATCTTAACTTTGCAAGAGCATTACGGAGATCTTCAAGGTAAAAATTATTTGCTGACTTGGACCTATCATCCTAAGCCATTAAATACAGCCGTTGCTAATTCAAGTCTTTTAATTGCAAGTAAGTTTGGCATGAATGTTAAATTGTTATGTCCTTCTGAGGACTATCACTTGGATGATAGATATCTTAAAGCTGCTCAAGATAACTGCGACTCCGAAGGAACCTCATTTGAGGTGTTTTATGATATAGAAAGCGCTTATTCAAATGCAGAAATCGTCTATGCAAAAAGTTGGGGTAGTCTTCAGCACTATGGAAAACCAGATGAGCAGATGGCTAGCAACAACAAATATAAACATTTTATTGTTGATGAATCAAAAATGAGCCTCACCGATAATGCTGTTTTTAGTCATTGCCTTCCTTTACGCAGGAATGTCAAAGCAACCGATGCAGTCATGGATGCTGATTACTGCATAGCAGTTAAAGAGGCGGCAAATAGAAAGCATGTTCAAAAATCTATGCTTAGTAAAATTTTATAGGAAGTAATCATGAGTAAAAAAGTTGTATTAGCATTTTCAGGGGGCCTTGATACCAGTTTTTGCATCCCATATTTAATTGACCAAGGTTATGAAGTTCATACTTTGTTTGTGAATACTGGTGGCATTTCAACAAAAGAAGAGCTGGCAATCACAAAAAGAGCTAATGAGTTAGGTGCAAAAAAACATATTAATATTAACGTTGAAAAAAGCCTATGGTCTGAGATTCTTATCCCATTAGTTCAGTCTGGCGCACTCTATCAAAACAAATATCCTGCGTTATGCTCTGATAGATATTTAATCGTTAAAGAATCAATTAAATTATGCAAAAAATTAAACACTAAAGACATTGCTCATGGTTGCACAGGCATGGGAAATGATCAGATTAGGTTTGATCTGTCTATAAGAGCGCACGGAAATTACAACATCATTACCCCAATTAGAGAAATTCAAAATATTACAAAGAATGTTAGAGGTTATGAAGAGGATTATTTACAAGAAAAGGGCTTCAAGGTTTCTTCATTGCATAAAAAATATAGTATTAATGAAAATCTTATGGGAGCAACAATATCGGGCAGTGAGATTGATGAATGGGAAGAACCATCAAGTGAAAGTTTTGTGCTTTGTAAATTGCCTCATCAATATCCTAAGAAATCAAAAACTCTAACTATAAAGTTCCTGAGAGGAAAAGTCGTTTCTATAAACAACAAGAAAATGCAAGGGGCTGACTTTCTCAGAACTTTAAATGTTATTGGAGGCTCTTATGGTATTGGTCGCTCAGTTTTTTCAAGTGATACGATTATTGGATTGAAAGGAAGGTTTGTTTTTGAGGCTCCTGGTATTGAAATTTTAATGTCAGCTCATAGGGCTTTAGAGGAAGCTGTTTTGACTGACAAACAAAATGCTGTAAAAACACAAGTTGGCCAAGAATGGGTAAATCTAGTCTATAGAGGGTTTTATTTTGAGCCTTTACGAGAAAATCTTGAAGCGTTTTTGCTGGATTCTCAAAAAACTGTTTCTGGGGAAGTCACTCTTAAACTTACACCCGGCCGTGTTGATGCAGTTGCTGTTAAATCAAAAAATATTCTTAAGAGTCCAGAGGGTTCATATGCTCAATCTGCAACATGGTCAGAGGCAGAGTCAAAAGGGTTTATTAAGCTGATTGGTCAAAGTACATCTACCTGGTCTTCAATCCACAAGAAAAAATGAACGCAGATCTAGAGCTAACTTTAAAACACCTCAAAGCTCTAGTTGCATGTGACACATCAAATCCGCCCAGAAATATAGAACAATCGGGACTTATTAGCTACTTATGTTCATTAGACTTCATTGATCCTCAGGTATCAGATTTAGGGGGGGGATCTTTTAATATATTTCTTGCTAAGGGCTCACCTAAATATTTAGTTAATGTTCATTTAGATACCGTACCGCCTGGAGACGCATGGGAGTCTGATCCTTATGATTTAATTATTGAAGATGGAAGGGCTATTGGGCTTGGTGCGTGTGATATTAAAGGAGCCGCAGCCTGTTTATTAACATTATTACAGAGCGGGATTGATGATTATGCAATATTGTTTTCGACCGATGAAGAGGCTGGCCAAAGCACCTGCATTAAGGAATATATAAAGACAAAACCAAACTTTGAAGCTGTAATAGTTGCTGAGCCTACTCAAAATAAAGCAGTAACCTGTCACAGAGGTATTTTGACCGGCACTCAAGAATTTTTTGGTTTAGCCGGTCATAGCTCAGAACATAGAGCTTTGGCTGATAACGCAATTCATAAACTAACTCGATGGTCTAATGCTGCTTTAAAAATTGCTGAATCATACAATGAAAAATCATTTAAGGATCTTCAAGGTATCGCATTAAATTTAGGCTTAATTGAAGGTGGAATTAAACCAAATATTATTGCTGATCATGCCAAAGTTAAATTTGGCATGAGACCTCTGCCTGGACAATCTTTTGATGAGCTATTGAAAATCTTTAACACAGAAACAATTGAGGGTAATTCAAAATTTACACCTGGATTTATTGCTCCTGCACTGCCGGCCTCAGGAAGTATTCAAGATTTAGAATTGCTGGCTGATGAGTTAAATATTAATTTATCCGCGCCGGTAAATTTTTGGACAGAGGCCTCATTATTTAGTGAAGCAGGTTATCGCTCTATTGTTTATGGGCCAGGAGATATTGCTGACGCCCACCAGCCAAATGAGTCCGTAGAACTTAGCGAATTAAATCAAGCCTTGATTGATTTTAAAACAATTATCCAATGAGCAATTCATCAAATCAGTTTATAAAAAATACTATTTTAAAACTTCTTGGTGCAATTGGTTCTGAGAAAGAAATTAATAAGTACATTGAAAAATTTTCCTCTCCTGAGCAACGCTTTGCTGTTATAAAAGTAGGTGGATCTGTAATTGAAAATGATTTAGACAATCTCATTTCATCTCTTGTATTTTTAAATCAAGTTGGCCTAAAGCCTGTGATCCTTCATGGCGCAGGCCCAATGCTTTCTGCGGCTCTTGAGAAGAAGAAAATTGATTTTTCATTTATCAATGGTCAGAGAGTTACCTCTTTAGAAGTTAGAGATGTCGCTCAAGCAGTTTTTGAAGAAACTAATACTAAAATTGTAGAAGCTTTAGAGGCCCAAGGAGCATCTGCAAAGAGCCTGATATCAGATATATTTCAATGCTCAATAGAAAATCCAGAATTAGGATATGTTGGTTCAATTCAATCAGTGAATGTTCAGCTTGTAAATGAAGTCTTGGAATCAGATTCCATCCCAGTCATTGCGCCTGTTGGATTTCAAGATAGTGAAATATTAAATATCAATGCTGATATTGCAACTGTAGAATTAGTTAAAGCTATCAACCCCTATAAAGCTATTTTCTTGTCAGAGACTGGTGGTATTTTCAATAAAACTGGAGAGTTAATACCAAACATCAATCTAGCTCTTGAGTATGAGGAGCTTATGCAAGAAGAGTGGCTTCATTCCGGGATGAAATTAAAACTTGAGCAAATTAAATCTCTATTAGATCATCTACCTAAATCAGCCTCTGTTTCAATCACAGAACCAATTAATCTTCCTAAAGAATTATTTACAGATTCTGGATCAGGCACATTAATTAAGCATGGATATAATGTTTCCCAATATCAGCTTCCAGATGCTGAAATCCAGAAAAACTTTAAAACAATTATTGAGTCTTCATTCAGTGGCAATCTGATTGATAGTTTTTTTGCTAATCCTCAAAATTTAGATATTTTTATGACCTCATGTAAGCGAGCCACCATAGCAATTTCGCATGAGTTTAGTATTCCATATATGGATAAGTTCGGGGTTATTCCTGAGGCAAAGGGAGAGGGGTTAGGTGCGGGTATTTGGCATGAGATGCGCAAAGTTTACCCTCAGGTATTTTGGAGATCACGTCCAAATAACCCCATAAATAAGTTTTATACATCTATATGTGAGGGGTGCCAAAAACAAGACGAGTGGCATATTTTTTGGATTGGTATATCAGATTATGGCTCTTTAAAAGATTGCATTGAATATGCTATCAGAAAACCAAAAAGCGTGATTTAAATGGATGCAAAAAAAATAGGTTTATTGGGTGGGCGAGGCTACGTAGGTCAAGAGATATTAGATCTTATTAGCAATCATGAGTATTTAAATATCAGCTCAATTTTTTCATTTTCTAAAGCAGGCCAGCAGGTTGATCCCAATACTCAAGACAGCTTAATTTATCGAGATTTAAGCCTAGATAAAATTATTCTGTCTGATGAAGATGCATTTATCTTAGCCCTGCCAAACAACCAATCTCAAGATTACATTGACTTGATATCTCAACATAACCCCAAAGCTATTATTATCGATTTAAGCTCCGATAATCGTTTTAATGAAAAATGGCAGTATAGAGTTCCTGAGTTATCTGAAAAGGTCAAATCTAAGAATATCAGCAACCCAGGATGTTATGCATCAGCAATGCAATTTATGCTTGCTCCTCTTCAGGAACTCTTAGTTGGTCCAGTGAATTTGTATGGCATATCTGGATATAGTGGCGCAGGAGCAACTCCAAATAGCAGAAATGATCAGGAAACTCTTAAAGACAGTGTAATTCCTTATTCACTCGTTGCTCACCTACACGAGAAAGAGGTAAAAGCACATAGTTATCCTGAAGTATTGTTTACTCCTCATGTAGGTAATTTTTTTAGGGGAATAATGATGACTGGAAATTTTATTCTTTCCAGCCCAATGTTATCTGACGAAGTTTATAACTTGTTTGTTGAGCACTACAACTCTCATGAGCTAATTTGCATTCAGACAGAACTCCCAAACCTTCAAGATGTGCAAAATACCTCTAATGTAATTATAGGTGGATTTACAGTTGATCAAGGAATTAATAGGCTGACTTTTTGTTGTGCGCTTGATAATCTTCTTAAAGGCGCGGCAACTCAAACTATTCAAAATCTAAATTCTGCTTTTGGATGGGAAGATAACTTGGGAATAATTTAATATGAAAATTTGGAATCAAGGCTCAAAAGATAATGACTCTGCAATAGATTATTTTTTATCTAGCGAGGATATAGTTTTAGATCAAGAACTATTTTTATATGACATTCAGGCATCCATTGCTCATGCTCATGAGCTGCAAGCGGTTAATATTTTAACTAAATCAGAAACCAAAAAAATTATTGCCTCTTTAAAAAGGCTTGCAAAGTTATTTCAAACAAAAAAATTCAAGCTAACCTCTAAATATGAAGATTGTCATTCCGCAATAGAGCAATACCTTACAAAAGAGCTTGGTTCAGTTGGGAAGAAAATTCATACTGGTCGAAGCCGAAATGACCAGGTCATGGCGGCCATGCGCTTATATGTAAGGGCAAAATTAGATGATATTCAATCAATTAATCTAAAAATAGCTAAATCTTTTCTCGATAAAGCAGAAAAGCATTCGTCTGATCCCATGCCAGGCTATACACATTTACAAAGGGCCATGCCTTCTAGCTGGGGTTTGTGGTTTGGAGCTTTTGCTGAATCTTTTCTTGATAATATTGACTTACTAAATAATGCGCAGTCTTGGATGAATATCAATCCACTGGGCACTGCAGCTGGATATGGAGTAAATCTTCCTATTAAGAGAGATATCTCAACAAAAGAATTGGGCTTTAAAAGGAAGCAACTTAATAGCTTATATGTCCAAAATAGCAGAGGAAAGTTTGAACTAGAGCTAATTGGTGCATTAAAGCAGCCCATGCTAGATGTCAGAAAATTTTCATGGGACATGAGCATGTTTTTAACTCAGGAATTTAATTTATTAGCAATTCCGTCAAAATATCTAACCGGCTCATCTATTATGCCTAATAAATCTAACCCAGATGTTATAGAGATAATGAGGGCTAATTATTCTGTGATAGCGGGGCACTATTCTGAATTAGAAAATTTAATTTCATTGCCAAGTGGTTATCATCGAGATTTACAGCTCACAAAAAGGTCTCTTATTCATTCATTTCATTGTGTGTCAAAGACGTTAGAGCTAGTTCCTAATTTAATCAAATCTATTAAAGTTGATGTCAAGCGATCAGCTGAGTTCATTGATCAGGACATGATGATGACGGACCGCGCATATGACTTAGTTCAATCTGGCATGCCGTTTAGAGAAGCGTATATCAATGTAAAGTCCAATAAAGATTCAGCATCAACATCTAAAACCTCCTCGAGGAAAAATTCTTCTCATGGCTCACCCTATAATTTAGATTTAAAAGTTCTTAAATCCAGATTGAAAAAGTTAATTTAATATTCACTTTTGCTTTTCATTTTTCTTTATGAGAATATTAAAGAAGAATGAATAAAGCTATCAGAATTCAAAAATCTGAAGCAGCTAGAGAAAGACGGCATCGAAGACGTGATTTGGCTGAAAGGAAGCTACTTAATGAGTATGCTCGTCTTCGTAAGCTAAGAAGAAAAAAATAGTTTTAGCTGCTTTTTTAATTTTTAACAATTCAGTTGCATGGATCCCTTTAACTTAAAAAATGCTTCTTGCATCATTTCAATCTAAAGTTTTTAATACATCTATGAATCAAACGCATGCATATTTAGAGAAATGGCATCAGGGCCTTAAGTCTCAAGAACAAGATTTTCTTGATGAAATTCTTGATGACTCATGTATCTTTACATCCCCCATAGTTTTTAAACCCATCGAAGGCAAGGAAATGTCAAAACTCTATCTAATGGGTGCTGGCCAAACCTTTGATATGGAAAGATTTCAGTATGTCAGGGAACTAGTTGATGGTTTGGATTGTGTGCTTGAGTTTGAAACGTATATTGGAGATATTTCAATTAATGGAGTTGATATCATTCGCTGGAATGAAAAAGGAAAAATCGTTGATTTCAAAGTGATGATTAGGCCTCTTCAGGCCATTCATGCTTTGCAAGCAAAAATGTCGGAGTCTCTAGACGCACTTCAAAAGCGATCATAAAAAAGGGGGCCCATCTGAGCCCCCTTTTAAAAATTCAAATTATTTAAAACATGTAGTTTAGAGTTAGACCGTATGATTTAAATGCATTGGGATATCCAAAAAACGAAGTTGAGGTTGGATCAGCCACAGCTGGGAAAATTGTTGTTAAGAATTCGTCATCATTGATATTCTTACCCCAAACTGTCAAAGAAAAGTTTCCTCTTTCAATTCCAGCAGAAAAGTTAAGAGTATCTTGTTTTCTTCTTCCATTTCCCTTCGAATCGAGTAATGCCTGCCATGTAGGATTCTCGCTCAGAATTACTTCACTTGAATACAGATGACTTAATCTTACGTAACCATCATACTGACCTCTTGACCAATTCCAAGTAGCAGTTGTAGAGAAGGTTTCCTCTGGAATATTAGAAGGGACTGTGCCTGATAAATCTCCAGCAGCTGATGCAGGGAATGAATCGTAGATCGGATCCATGACCAAACCACTAATTGCAAGATCAATGTTCTCAATTGGTGAGATCATTAAATCAAACTCAAATCCATCGGCTGACTGAGAGCCAGCGTTAGCCAAAACAAAACCAGTGCCGATAAAAGTATTTGATTGAAAGCCCTTAATCTTTTGATCAAAGTAGGCAATATTGAGGTATCCATTTGGAAGATACATCTTTGCGCCCAGCTCAATAACCTCAGCTTCTTCGGGGTTAGCAAATCTTGTACCTAATCCAGTATTTGGACCGGCGGGGGTTCCTGCGACAATAAGTGCAGCTTTCTCTTCAGCGTCTGGTAATGAATTTCTAGAGATATTCCAAGCAGTGGCCTTAAAACCTGTTGAAACACCACCATAAATATTCACAGCATCATTGAATGCATATGAAAGTTTAGCAGTGTAGTCCACATTATCATCCTTGCTTTTTCCATCTTGCGCAGCATTAGGAAAGTCTACAAATTTTGGAATAAACTGAAGAGCTTGGAGTGGAATCAGGGGATTATACACTGGGTCTTGAGCCAAAACAGCC
>Ga0222719_10005391_pt1 | contig 11037 bp, 16 predicted proteins | sample C33_34DmetaG_FD_165039 | JGI IMG/M metagenome (GOLD analysis project Ga0222719, IMG submission 165039) | Estuarine water microbial communities from San Francisco Bay, California, United States - C33_34D | ecosystem: Environmental > Aquatic > Marine > Unclassified | place: USA: California...
TCGACAAAAGTTTTTACACTTACAACAATCCCTTGGATTCGTGAGCTGCCTTTTGTTGGCATAACATTTCATGGGAAGGTATATATCCTTCTTGAGAATTCGAATGATACGGTCAATCAAAATCATGTCTCGAAATTCTCAAGAATCCAGACAACTTAGGTCTTACCTTCACAAATGAGACACACTCTATGTCTACCGAAACAACCGGTACATAAAAAGTGTTCACATTTGCGAAACTTGACACACTCACTCGGTACGTGACAATTTGGGCATGGGAACGTTTTGAATTGGAGGGTTTCATTCTTGAATCTCCAAAAGCACGAAGTACACACCTTTAGGCCGGGTCTCATCGTTTTTCCACACACGGGAAAATTCGGACAAGACATCTACTTACACTGTCGGAATAAATTCCCATTTAAGGTCGCGACATATTTTTTTCCATATGACATCTTGTTGGTATAACTTCTCTTTGGATTTCAGGAGTGGAAAGTATCTCAGATATTCATCTTCACCCAGAAGTTCACAAAACTTATAGAGTACGTAAGAGTAACTCAAAAAGTTTTTTCTTTCTGTGGGGCAGTTATCATCAAATGGTTTCTGAATATCTTTGAACATGATTCGAAGATACTCCTCCAACTCCTGTGGCATGTTCGGAGGTTTGATACCATTCAATATGTTTGTGATGTATGGTACATGTTCATAGTATTTGTTGAGTTTTAGTTTTTTTAAGAGTCCTCGAATCTTTGCATGTGTAATATCTTCTAGCTTTTTGATCTTCATCTTTTTGAGTTCTCCACGAAGTTGTTCGATGACTTCTTCGGGAATTGTGGTCATTTCCTGTGCCTGAAATTGCGACAACCACTCGTTGAAGTGGTTTTCTCTTTTATATGAATAATTGACAACTTTTTCTGACGTTTCTTGTTCTTCTCTGTATGTTAATTCTTCACTGATTAAGGTTGCTATGATCGCACCACACGAGTCACACACGAGGTCACTCGTGTCGTGAAAGTGGAGGAGGTTACTTTCTGGACACGTCATACATTGTTCGACCATTCGCTCCCTGGGTTTGGCTATATTTTGATTTTCAACTTCGATGAGATAATCTGTGAATATATCTTTTCGTTTCAGACCGACCGTCTCTTTTACGTTAAAAATATTATCCGTGTTCGTAATCTCCTCACTTTCATCGGTATACTGGTTCATATACGGCATACATTTCATGATGTACTCTGCCATATCGGATTCATACTTTTTCTTGTTTGTTGGGTCTTTCTTTATACATTCACTCCATTCATCTATTCGATTGTTATATCTACTTAAAAAATTACCCTCCATTCCTTATAAAGAGATGCTGGCCAAACTTTTAAGTAGTATTTTCTTCCTTTACAAATACATCATCACACCACGGGACTATTCGATCATCTCCGAAGAACTCGAATACAAGTTGGATCATGACATGGACTACATGATCGAGGATGACTTCTGGATGAAAGAGAGTAAAGACTGGGAAGATGAGATTCTTGAAGACTATTACGTGAACGTGACTGGTAAAGATTTCCGACACACACTCGTACCACAAAATGTCACGAAAACAATTCTTCGAGTAAAATACTATTTCAATGGTAAGAAGTACACAGCCATTTCAAATGATACTAATTTTAAGCCTGGTGAAAATGAAGAAAGCGCCATGCACTTTAGTATCCCTTTGAGTAATGCTTGGATCGTAGATCATGATGATAAACCGATGCGAAACATTACTGAAAAGGTGAAACGGTACTCCGGACCACGAAACGATTTTCATGGACAGCGAGTTCCACTGAAAGACTTTTTGTTCTATGATGAGGAAACACTTAAGGAAAAGTTTCCGAAAATTGTATTGACAAACTCTCTTGGTATGAAAAAAACGCTCTCGACACTTGATGACTTTACCACTAATCTTCAGATACCTTAGTCGCCAAGTAAAACTTGAGTTCACCCAGGTTGGCGACGTTATACTTTAAAATCAAAATCTATTTCCAATCTCCTGTATAATTTGCACAGACGCACACATACTCGTCGCCTTTGTAAAGATATTCAGATACTTCAAACTGTAGAGACCCGTGATCTTCGGGCTTTCATCGGGACATTCGATGATCGTCTCTTGGTTTGCGAAATCACCTTCACACCTGAAGTTAATCAATCCTGAGTTACGTGTAATCTCTATGTCTGTACCGATGTTCGACATGTCACGACACAGACGCTGGAAGTCAGCGGATGGGAGTGTCGTGACGGTGGTCATTTCTACATCAGGAACCTCGATTCGACTCTCATTTATGTCCAGAAGTTTCAGTTGAAACTTGGATATCGTCTTCTTCGTCTCACTGATAATCTCGATATCCAAGAATTCTTTTGAGTGTATCGCCATCTTGAGAACATCGTTGTTGGTGATTGTTTTTAGTAACTTAAACGTATTCGAGATGTTGATACCAGCGATGATTTCTTCCTGATCACACTGATACTCCTCGAAATTGTCAGAGGGTAGGTGCATGTCTACGAGTGATGTTCGAGCGCTATCGAGTGTGACGACGTACATTCCATCTGGCCTGAAATATATATTCACGTCGTTGAGAATATCCTTGAGTACCTCAAAGGTTGATTTGAATGCCGAAGCTTGTATCGTAACAAGTTTCATATCTAATAGGTTATATGGGTTACATCTTTAAATCTGTATACGCGACACCTTTCGAAACTTCTCGATTAATCTTTTCTTCAAGTTCTTTCGTCATCGCAGGCTGAAGAGACTGACCGTAGTCGTCGAGGTGAAACATACCCGAATTTGCATCGTTTCCATCTAGACTCGACATGGAGCCACCAAATCCACCGATCGCACCCTGTTCAACCTCCTTCTTCGGGAGAAGTGAATCGAGCCAATTTTTTATTTCGTTACCCACGAGAATCTTTCCATTCTTGGTGAGCATCGTGGGAACACGATTGATCTTGTTCCTGTAGTTTGCAGGAATGCCCTGTGTGTTGATGTTATGATACTGTACGAGTTGCTTCAACTGAGGAACTTTGTTGATGTAGTCAACGACATCCATAGAGTGTTTGCACCTCGGACTATAAATCAGGAGCGACATCTACTATCTATAGGGTATTTTGTAAAAAAAAATTAACGCATTATAGTAAACATGAGTTACTTGATCGCGATCATTCTCATCGTGTTGGTAATTTGCATCACAACTTCCCACGAATCCTTCACGGAAGTGTTTGGTCTCTCAGGCCACGCGAAGCCAGTCGGGTCGGTGAAGCTTGATGACCCCAGACCAGATCTCTCCAAATATAAAGAGGTTGAGGCGAGTGTCGACAATGACAACATCGAAGAGTTTGTGCTTCAAGCCAATCGGGAGATTTCGAAGCGTACCGGTATTTGTACATACATCATCGAGACGACGATGGTTCGTCATTACAAGGGTGAAGACAAGGATATCTATGAATGTATGTTCATGGCCGTGAAGAAGGGTGGATTCTCGTTCGGGTTCTCTGTCGTCGCGTCGTATGATGTTGAGCGAAACGGTAAGGTTACCCTGACGTCGCTTCGGTCGCAGCCACTCGGTGTCCAGGCTCCATCTAATGTGAAGGCATTCACAGATGGATCTCCTGGTAAGGCATTCCTGGAGTATAATCTCGTCAAAGAGGTGGCTGTTCCCACGAAAGCTGAGTTAGATTCCCTGAAAAATAAATTACAGTAATTGTAATGATCAGCATCGATGATGTCACGAAGATTGATGAAAAGCGAAAACAGATTCGTAAAGAAATTTACAAAAAAATTTATGATCAGTTTTCCGCCAAGATTAAACAAACAGTCGAACTTGGACACAAACAGATTTTCCTAACAGTTCCAGCATTTCTCATCGGATACCCAGTTTTCGATAGAAGTGCGGCTGCGAGATACATCGCGAGACAATTTGTTCTCGGTGGATTTACCGTTAAGTTGGTGAGTGACAACGACATTTATGTGTCGTGGATTATTCCAAAAAAGAAGAAAGTCAAGATTGAAAAGGATGAAGAGGCGGACTTCCCAAATCTCATGAACCTTAAAAAGATTGCGAACAAGTACAGGGGAAGTGCGTAGTAAATTCCTAAATTAAAAACCACTTTAATCATAAATGGATAACCTCAATATCTTGGTTGAGGCCAAGAAGGAGTATTTGGGGCAGATGTGTCTCATCATGTGCCCACCTATGATTGAAGTCTTTCAGGATATGTACAACGAATCCGTGTCTCTCTCGAAGGGTCGCAAGGTGCTCATCATGTTCCAGAAACTTCTGAAGGAAGTTCCTAACTGGTCTAACGCCATGTCCAAGAACCACTCTGATAACATCACGAATCGGTGTGCCTGGTTTAGTGATCTTCTCGCCGCTGTATTTGTGGCGTGTACCAAGATTCTCTCTGCTGTCCGTCTCAAGGCGGACAATAAGAAGATTTCCCTGAAACTACCCACCGAGGAGGTTTTCATCCAGACGTGCTATAACAACATCGCCAAGGATCTGTATAAAGATCCCTACATCTTCAGTGAAGAACAAAGTGAGTATTTCAGGGATGAAAAATTGACGACGCGCTTCACCCTCTGTATTGAAAACACAGTCAAGGAGCTCATTCCTGTGCAGCAGATTCTTCAGACGTACATGTCCCAAGAGACTCGTGACATCTCCCTCGATGGTGAAATTCAGGATGGTGTTGACCCTGACGTGACAGAGGATGAGCCTATGATGGAGCCAGAGCCAGAGCCCATGATGGAGCCAGAGCCAGAGCCCATGATGGAACCTGACCCTGAACCCACCGGACTCGAGAATGAATTCAAGACAGTTCCAGGTGTTCAGGCTCCCGAGCCCAGCTTCGAACCCGAGCATGAGCACGAGCCAGAGCCCGAGCCCGAACCTCAGCACCAGCCCGGGGGGGAAGATGATGTTCTCTTTGGTGATGCACCCGAACAGCGTACAAAAAATCCCCGCTATAATTAAATGGAACTCTCCGACTATCTTCGCGATCCCATGAGCGCGGCGCTGATCGCGGGTGGTATAACCGCGGGGTACATTCATCTCAAGGCGCATCTCAATAACGAAGGAAAACTCGAACTTAACAAGTACACGAAACCAGCGGCTCTCAACGCGATCCTCGTGTTCTTCATCGTTTCAGGTGGTATAGGGCAAAAGGAAACGATTTCCAGTGAGCCTTTTTAACTTAAAGATTACACGAATAAAATAAGAAAATGGCGTCCGTTACTGCGTTTAACGATATGATGGGTCAATTTCTTGTGGAATTGCACAAGACTTTTCCAGAGGAAAAAGGCATTAAGAAGATGATGACGTCGTTCGACGTCTTGAAGTCCACCAACCCACGTCTCGTCGTGGATGCGTTCATGAAGGGTGTGAGCCCGTATGCGGATAAGATTTCAGCGAAGGATGAAACTTTCCTACTCAAGGAGATTGATACGATTGACTTTCTCAAGGATCTCAACATCAAGTCGTACTGGGAGCGCATGTCTACTGGTACCAAGTCTGCGACATGGCAGTACCTCCAGACGCTGTACATGCTCGGAACGACGATCACCTCCATTCCCGATGATACTCTCAAGATGATTGAGGGTATCGCGAAGGAATGTGCCGATAAAATGCAAGGTGATGATGGTGAGTTGAACCAGGATGCACTCATGAAGATGATGGGAAATATGCTTGGTAACCTCCCCAAAAAATAAACCTCAACATATACTAAATGAACGTCTGGTTCGACGATCCTCAGCAACTCATCCGAGGTGATAAGGTTTCTCAGTTCTGGCCAACCAGTGATCAAACTCCAGAAGATCGCATCAACGCCGCGTCTCGGTTTGTTATCTATGCCACTTGTCTCATTTATATCATTCGTCGTGATCCCAGGATCTTCGTCTTGGGTGCGACCGTGCTATCCGTCATCTTTGTTCTTTATCGGTCGAAGATGGTGACAGAGACACATGGGAGTACTGTTGATGGTGCCTTGTGTCAGATGCCCACAGAAGATAATCCCATGGGGAACGTGTTGATTACTGATTACACGGATGCACCCAATAGGTTGGAGGCGTGCTATTATCCCACCGTGAAGCCTTTCGTAAACAGCTACACGAGTGAGCGCATTCCCATGGATGGAGGGCGGTCGCGGTCCCCCCTCCCTAAGTATATGAGGAATGGTGTCGACCGTCAGTTCGTGACAACTCCCGTGTCGAAACTTCCAGGTGACCAGACGGCATTTGCTGAATGGTTGTATGGTCCCAAGAACGGTCCCATGTGTAAGACGGATAGCAAATACTGTAACCCCAACGCGCGTGGTGTCCAGCTCGAGGCGTTCGGGGGTCTCGGTAGAGATGGAGATCGTAGATAAATATTCTTATGTAATAGTAAATGGCGTATCAGCTTCAACCTGGCCTTTCCCGAGTTCAAAACAAGGGAGCCATTCCCCCAGTCAAAGCGAACGACGAAATTTTTGTGTATCCTCAGCCCAGTGGTCTTAACTGTGGCGGCTGCCGACCCAACACCATGTTATATGGTACCGCCCCTTATATGGCTGGTAAGGGTTCCCCAGCCCAATACATTGATACCAGTGATCAACTTCGCCCCCAAACCACGTCCCGTTTCAATAAGCATATCGTCCAAACCTATGAGCGTAATCTCTTCCCCCTGACAAACATGGAATGTAAAGTTCCTCTTCGCACGATTCGATACGAACCTGCGAGCACCCGCGCCGAAGTCCAGAATGGTCTCTTTCAGCAAAGGTACGCTAATAAAAATGTCGGTAAGAAGTAAGAATGGCTGATCCCATTTCGCTCATGGCTGTGGCCGGTCTCGTATACGCTGGTCGAACTTTGAGTACTAAGTCTGTTCCACCTCCACCGAAGGAGATTTTCGAACCACCCCCAGTAGTCAAAGCTCCCGTAGAGATAGTAAACAACAATTTTGAACCCGTCATCGACAGGCCTCAGAAGAGGGAGATGGAGAGTTTTGGTGACATTACTATGCAGCAACGCAGCGGTGGTCAGGAAATCCTAAACATGCGTAATCGCATGTATGATCAGGGTCGCATGAATAACCTGTCTCCCGTGGAGAAGCAGTTGGTCGGTCCCGGTCTCGGTGTGGGTGCTGACACCCCAGCAGTCGGTGGTTACCAGCAGATGTTTAGGGTGAACCCCGTGAACGTCGGTGAATACAGGCTCACCACACTCCCCGGGCGTTCTGGTCCAGCGGCGGACATTACCGGTGGTCGCTCTGCGGTTGTCGGTGAACTCACTCACAACAAACCTGAGACCACCTCCCATCTCCCCTCTCGGCGACCTGTCATGGCGGGTCGGGCACAGGGTATGTCCGGTGTCGTTCCTCGCAACGAACATGAAAAGACGAAGCGCACCACGAACCGTTCGGAGACTGGTCTTCGCCAGGATGGTCTCGGCTTCAACGGCGCGAAACGTTTCATTTCGGCACAGACTGTGTCCCAGGATCCTACCCGTTTCAAGAGCGATCGCAACGATGCGCAATACAGCTATTACAACCAGGTTCAGCCCGGTATTACGAATTTCCGTGGTGCGTATACGAACAGTGCTGCGACCCATGTGACTGCGAAAACCAATAAGGAGCTCATGAGGTATGGTTTCCGCCCCGAGGATCGTCGTGGTAAGCCCAACCGCATGGGTAACGCCGGTCGCATGAATGTTCGTGAGTCTGCTCTCAAACAGGGTGGTGCCCTCACCGCGGTTCGCTCGGATACATCCCGTGTGGATGGTCGCATGAATGGTGCGAATGGTGGCTGGACGCAGCAGTACAAGCAGAAATCGTTCCATCAGTTCAACGCGTACAAGGGTAACGCGAACCCCAATACCCAGACCCTGGATATCGCGAAGCGTCAGCTCCAGAACAACCCTCTCGCACACTCTCTCTCCGCTTAATAGTTTATACGTGATAGACAAAAACAGTCATTAAAATATTGTGCCTATATTTTAATGAAGGTGTACACTCTCTCTATCGATAGTAGTCAGCGCGGTGTTAACGTTGTACCTTCCAATGTGTACCAGGATTCTAACGATGTGTACGTCGTCGACGAATACTCAAATACGCATTCAAACGCGAATGACTACGTCATCACCCTGGAAAACCCAATCTATGACGTCTCGGAAATTAAACTCATATCTGCTCGAATCCCCACACCTCAGCTCGTAACGTGTCCCACGAATAACACATTCAGCGTTGACGGTACAAATTTTACACTTGATTCGACAAATTATTCAAATGGACACGTTCTCGCCGAAGACCTGGAGACTCTCCTCGCACCCCCTGAATCGAATGTGAGTCTCGTGGTCTTCGATGATGAAACAAACACCTTAAACTTCTCCAACGTGGGAACATCGAATGCGTTCACATTCGAGTTTTTTTCGGGAACGAATGGGTATCATGATCAGCTCCCTTTAACGACACCTCATCAACTTATGGGTTTTGGTTCGAAGGACTATACATCGAATGCATCGGGTGAAATTGATTCTGGTGCGATTAACCTTGAAGGACCAAATTCACTCATCGTTCGTCTGTCGGGTGGTTCAGATGTATTCACTCAAGATGTATACACATCGACACCCTTCTATACGGGTCATATCCTCCTGAATGGTTCGAATTTCATCAACTTTAATGGTGCCGATGACCCACTCATACACCATTTCCATTCGGGGTCACAAAAGTTTATTCGTGACATTCGAGTCGAATTCTTTTATATGAGTCACGGTCGACTCATCCCATATGATTTCAGGAACCAAGAACATGTATTAAAATTTGAAATCACCGGGTCTACGGATAAATTAGAAAACCTACCAAAGGTTCCAGTGGAGGAAGAGATTGAAACACCTGTGAGCATTCCTGAAGTTCAGAAGAATGTTCAAAGATGGAAGAAAGAATATCTTTACATCGCGTTAATCGTCGTCATCGGACTGATGATCATGTTTTTTATGAATAAAAAGGCACGTACATATCCTAGAACATCTAGCGGGTGATCGCGTAGATGGGCTGAGCGGGCTTCTTCACGCTGCCGTTGATGCGGGAGACGACCATGAAGACAATCACGGAGATCAGCGAGGTGAGAAGCGCGGTGAGGGCGTACTGAGAACCACCGTTCTTGGGAGCCTTCACAACCTGGGAAATGACCCAGCGAATGAAGTCCATCCAGGACATGGCAGCGGCGAAGGAGAAACCAGCAACGATGGAGTTGAGGGTCTGGGTCTGGAGCTCCTGGGTGACGATATCGACAGTCTTGATAGCGCTGGTAACGGCGGACATGGTGTTTTAATATAGATCAGGAAAATTATTCTGGTAAGAGATCTTCCTTCTGAACAACCTTCTTGAATTTCTTCTTTTTTAGTGTCTTCATTTTTGAAAACAATTCTTCATCATCAGAAGAATCTTCACTAGAGCTTGTCCCCGAATCATACACCTTAAATTTGGTATTTGAAAAAGACCAACCCTCTGGCTCAGAGGTGCTCATTACTATTAATGGCATTTTTTAACATCTGTTCTACCGGACTCTGGGGAATCCATGAGTTCCAATTTTTTACAGCATCATTCATCTGGATGAAGCGGGCATCCTCCCCTGAATATTCGACAAAGGGTGGGCAATCTTCTGTCTCGACATCCTCTATGTCGTCGTCCTCATCTTCATCATCAGTCTCATAAATTTCTGGAAAGTGGGTACCGATCTTCTGTCCCACAGTGTACATCGCACAATACTTCATCGCATACTCCATGTCTTCTGAAAGGATAACATCCCTTCCACAAGCCTTGCAATATTCACCTGCGAGAAGCATCGCCTGCTCCATGACGGGTAGCATAATGTCCGTCATGCCTTTGATGTACTCCTCTGTCATCTGATTTCCACCATCACCAAAACCGGTTTGCATGTTCATGTTTATTGTTTATTGTTAAAAAGAGTTTGTCCAGTTCCCTCACGTACTCGGAGAATGTTGTAACTCAGAGCGTACACTCGAACTTGCCTGCTAAAATCCGGACAGTCGGTGAGACTTAGGCTGAGATTTTGATCTTTCACGAGACTGAAATTTACCTGTCCCGTGGGATACCACTCTTCTGGCTGAAGTGCGAAAGAGTATGAGTAGAATCGCCTGATGAGTTGAGTCTTCGAGTGATGGATCGCTCCCTGGACCGCTTTCAAGAAAGTGACGTTACCCGTCTCTCGGGTGATGATATCTTGCCCATCTAAAGTGAGTGTGAGATGGTCGAGGTTTTCGTACAAGATGAACTTTCCATCCTGGACGTTCGATGTGTTGTCGTAATCGAATATAGTGACAAAGTTCCCCTGGGATACACCATCCCCTGTTGTTCCCTGACGCTGAATGACAAAGTATAGTTCCTTCACAGGGTTTGTAAAATCTAATTTGAACTTCGCTTCATTCACACCAGCTTCAACATCAAAAACATCTTCCTGAATTTGTGTGATGAGATACTCCATGGGTGTATGCCGAATCTTGATACGTTCTGTCGAATCCAGAAAGACAACCTCTGTACACAATTGAAAGTTTTTCAATTTTGGGGTTTCATCCAAGAGGGAGTATGAACCATCTGCTTTAATGACTACATCCTGTGCGTCGCGTAACTTGAACTCGACTTCGACTTCCTGTCTATTGATGGCACACAATGGTACAGCGAGTTCAGGGTGGTTGTAAAAGTAAAATGGAAGGTCCACAAAGAATTCCTCATCTGTGTTAATGCCCAGAGTATTATGAATGACGATACCGGTATTACCGGATACACTCTCAGTCACTTCACCAACCTTCTTGTCACTCGTTCGAAGTGGGTACTTACCTATGAGTTGTTCCAGAGCTTTTTGTTTCGTCTGTGTGACGTTGTGTTCCGAATAGATTTGTAAGTAATCACTCGTGATTCGCTGGATCACTTTCCCACCGATGATGAAATCGACGTGTTCGATGAGTGCGTGAGCGACCGATTCTATGTACATAGTGGAACTCGTTTGAAGTGTGGGGAG
>Ga0222719_10005397_pt1 | contig 11033 bp, 8 predicted proteins | sample C33_34DmetaG_FD_165039 | JGI IMG/M metagenome (GOLD analysis project Ga0222719, IMG submission 165039) | Estuarine water microbial communities from San Francisco Bay, California, United States - C33_34D | ecosystem: Environmental > Aquatic > Marine > Unclassified | place: USA: California...
CTTTTGTATATTGTTCATCGTTGGTATAAGATGTTGGGTAAAAAGATTTGATTTCTTTATATTGTTCAATGACTTTATCGATTACACTGTCGTATTTTTTTAATTGAATTTGATTGTCATAAATTTTGGCAATATCAACCAGTTTATTATTTTTATATTCACCGTTCTTCACAATAAAGAAATCGCTATCGTCATAATATAATCTATTACTTAAAACATTTATAATAGCTGCATTAAGTTTATCTTTCAATACTTGCTCATTATAGTTTGTAACATTGGTTTGAATAATATCAAAAATGTTTCTATTCACTTTTGAACAATTGATAGGATCAAAGAAAATATCTTGTTCTTTTCTTTTTTGTTTGATATAAAACATGATATCATAAAGTTTATCACCTTTAAAATCATATGATTCTTTATCACACACAAGTGTATACTTAAATTCCGGTGTAATATCTATTTCTGAACTACTTATATTTTTGAAAAGATCACTATATAATACAGAAAGAATGGCATTGCCAACATTTTGACATATATTTATAGAATTGTCACTATCGACATAATTTTCGTTTTCATAATGTAGTATTTTATTTATTTCCTTATTTATATCAAACAAATGTGTTTTATACAATGATATTGGGTTCGAGACAATATTTTGGCGAATAAAATTATTATTTACCAACCCGGACCTTTCGATAACGAATAGTAAAACTAAGCAAATTATCGGTATCATAACTAATGTTAATACAGTATTGTGATTATTTGACTCATTATTTTTTATCATAAAATACCAAACTAATTGGATGAATACAATAAAAATCATACTGTGTAAGGTAAAAGAATTTGATGATTGATCTAGTCCCCAAGTATATTTCATAAAATCAATAAAAGTTTTATCTTCAAAGTTTGAAGTTTTATCTTCTTTTTTTGATATTTGTTGTAAATATGAAAATATTAACATATATCCAAATATTACAATCAAATATACAATCGTGCCAAAAATATCATCACTGAGAAATAATGAAATGCTTTTCAAATAAGTGGAAAACATACCCGTTCCTTCTTTGTCAACAATAAAATGAGACAATCTTAGGAATAGTAAAATAATAATAATTGTCAATAAATTGATATTTTTACTAATGGGCAAATCGGGAAGAAATTTCATCTTAAAAACCTCGTTGAACACTTCTTTGTAAATGTTATATGGATATAATAATATGATGAACAAATTGACAATAAATGCAATAGATATGAAAATACCTAACAATATTTCTTTTTCAAATAACAGTTTCATAACTACAATTATTGTTTGAAAGACTGTACTGGGTAATATAAATTGTAATAATCCTTTCAAAAGACTATTTTCTTGAGATGAGTTTCCTAATATTTCATTGATGAAATTCATATTAAAAAACAAATTGACACTTAATGAACCCAAAATACCTAAGAATAACAAAGATACAATCATAATGATAATAATAATAAGTTTTGATGGTTTTGAATAATCAATATCTTTCAATATATTTTTCAACTCTTCTTCATTTTTAGCAATTTCAAATCTATGACTTTCTGATTCAAAGAATTCATCTTTACAAATATTTTTGATCATTTGTCCAAAATCAAAAGAAGTCTTGTATTTTTTGACAAACATTGCTAAATTGTACAAATATTGCACAATAAGAAGTATAATAATAGTCAGAAAGACAAATTGAAACATATTTGATTTTTCATAAACAGTACTTCTTTTCAACATATATTGTATTTAATCTTTACAAATAAAATATTTATCACCTTAATGTATTCAAAATGAGAACAGTTATAATATAAATAACAAATAATATGTAAACTGACTGAGACGCTTGATAAGCATCATCTAAAATTTGTCTGGAATCCTTTTCTTCTATAAAATATTTTTTCTTATTCGTTTCAGTATTTATTTTATTGATATTATCAACAATATCATTATATTCTTTCAATTTGTTTTGCAATATATCTTTGTTAAGTTTATCTATATCTACAATTCCTTTTAAAAAACTTACTTTTTTCAATGTTAGAATATCTTTACTATTCTCATACTTGTCAGTATAAGATTTAATCAAATTCTCGGAATACGTTTTAATATCTGCCTTTTCTGGATTAGTCAATGGTAACAATAAATACTCTTCCAATAAATCTATTATATCATCAATTCCGTCGTATCTTGAAATATCATCGATAAACTTTTTATCAATCTTTATTAATTCATTTCCATAAAATTTGTCATGTTTATCATAAAAAGAGTTGAAACTATTCACTACAAATTTTGTGAGTTTTTGATCTTCTTCACGAACTGTTATTCTATCTGATAATAAGTTGTTTACTTGAAAAAACATTTTTTCTATCAATTTGAAAGATCTTTTCATGTATGATTTTTTAATATTATTTGAAAGTACATCATCGTAATAATGAAAGTTGTTTTTGAATATGTCTATTGATATATTTGATAAAGAAAATCCGTCATCGTCTTTATCATGACATTTACGTAGTCTTTTTATCATTAATATAGTAAGGTTTTTGAATTCTTCGTGAAAAACATCATAAATATCAACGATATCATTAATGATATCTTGTGAATAAGGAGTAATACTTGTTGATGGTGTTATTTCATCATTGACATTATTGTTGTTTTCATATTCATCTGAAAATTTTAAATTCTTTACACCATCATACGTTTTATTGTTTATAATGTTGTAAATACTTGATTGTAAAAGATTTTCAAATTTTTTCGGATCTTTTTCATGTGAAATCACATTGAAAACAAATTGAGCTAAATCATCATTCTTATATTTAATACAACTTGAATCCGACTTATCAATGAAAAGTTCTGAAAAATAGGTCATGGGATTGTATTCTTCACGATCATTATAAACTATTTTACTATTATTTTCGCACGTAGTTTCGTAATTAAGTTTTGGTAATATTTTTGAATTTGTTTTATTGAATATTGAATTATAAATGGAAAGATGAACTGCATTTGCAACATTAATACAAATAGAATTATGAGAAGCATTTGACATGTTGTTTTCAACCATTTTGTCAAAAATATCACTGATGTTTTTCAGATGAATTTTATAAGCTTGATTGGGTTTGTGAAGAATATAATGATTGATATATGAATTAAAGGTTTTTGAAGCAAAAACAATGACTTGTATTATAAATAGAAGTAATAATGGATAGATAAGCTCTTTCAATTGTGTGGTGTCTTTTGTATCTTGAGAGAAAATGAAATAGGTTTCATTTTTATCAATAATGTTGGAAGATTTCATAAATTGAATAACTAAAGATATTGCAAAACATATTAACACAATAATTAACAACACCAATATGTTATGAACTTGTTTATTATTGATGAAAATATCCTTCATCATTTGGTATAATACTGTACCAGTTTTCATTTCAAAATCTTGTTCATTGTCAGCATTGGCATGTTTTTCAAAGTATGTTTTCAATAAAAAGATGGTGTAAAGGATAATAGAAAATGCAAAATATGAAATGTCAAGCTCTTTTGAATAAATCAAATAGAATCCTGTCACAAATAAAATAATTTGCATAAGGTGATTCATTTCTTTATCTAACTTGAAAAGCCTATTTTGACCAAAAATAGAGAAAGGGATTAATATTAAGAACAAACATGAAATAAAATAAAACATGTTTTTAATATTTTCCATCAAAGGAGTCTCTAATATAGACAAAAACGTATCTTCGATATTTATAAAACCTTGTATAAAATTATGTCCAAAAATCATAAAAAAGCTTAATAAAATATAGATAAGTGTAATAATGACAACAATATATGAGATCAAGTTAGTATAATTTTGATATGTCGTATCATTTTTTATAATCAGTTTTTGTTCATCTTTAGAAATTTGAAATCTGTTAGTTTCGAATTCAACATAAGAATTGTTGCAAATATTTTTTAAAAGGTTTCCAAGATTGAATTGAGTTGTATATTTGTATGTAAAAAATGAAAGAGATACTAATTGTTCAATAATTAAAATAATGGTAATCATAAACAAAATTAGAATATATGTTTTTTTCAGAGAGTCAATATCTTTGATATTCATCTCAATAAAAAGTATTTTCCTTATAAATCAAAAATATTTTTTTGTCTTGAAAATTAAATGTTCTTGATAAAACAAAAAATGATTTTGTTAATATAAGTTTCAAACAATATGTTAGACAAACTATCACATGATCTCATAAACAATATAATGTTGTTTTTACCATATAAAAGATGTGTGATTCTCAATGATATATTGAAATTAAATAACAATGAAAAAGAATCATATACTATTTGTCAACAAAATAATGAGTTGTATCAAAAAATATTAATGTATTATTCATTGAATGGTGAGTTTTATGAGATGACAAGAAGATCGATATACAATATCGAAATAATATCTGATATGTTGCATAATATAGGATATAATATGATAGATAAATACAATAATAAACTTTTCGTATCAAAATTGAAATATGAAGATGAAAGTATAGAAGACACAATCAAAATATGTATGATTTTATCGAAAATGACAGAAAAATATATCAAATATGATTTTAGAATAAACAATCCGTATATAACATTACAAACAAACATTTCAGCAAATATGATAAATTATTTCATAGACGTCTTGATACATAAATATGGTGTGAAAATTGACTATAATGAAATAAACAAAAAAATAATAAAATTCAGATTGATGGTATATCAGTATTCCTGGTATGATACAACCATAAATATGTTAGGGTTATTTAAATTATATGTTCATCGTTTAGGAATATTTAAAAAAGATATATCAGAAATTAAAATTCTTAACACAAATGATAAACCTTCAAATAATACAATTGAATGCTTGGAACAATTCAATAAGCTTATAAAAATAGAAACAATCAACCAAATAGTTGAATCTAATACAATTATCACGTATACATAGAACACATTGTCATATTAGGGGGTTTTTCATATTTATTACAATATCTAATGTAAAAGTCGTAAGAAACATGATATGGATATTTTATTTTGATATTATCAGTTGGTATGTATTTCATCATATTTACCCACGAAATAATATCATTGACAATATTTTTTATATTTCTCACACCATCTTCTTGATTGTTTTCAATAATGTGTTGTAGAAGTTTTTCTTCAAAAACTATATCACCAACTTTTAAATTATATCTTGGTAAAAGTTCTGGTATAATATAATCTTTGCAAATACTCATCTTTTCTTTAGAATTATAACCAGGGACTTTTATAGTTATCATTCTATCTTTAAGAATAGGATTAATAAGGTTTTCGTCATTATATGTAAAAATGATAAGAGATTTTGATAAGTCTAAATCAATTTCTTCAAAATACTTATCAGTATATTTATCATTCTGTACAGAATCAGTGATGTGAATAAGAGTATTTATAATTTCTTCACCACGACTTGTATTTGAAACTTTATCAAGTTCATCAAATAAAAATACAGGATTCATGACACCTGATTTAATCAAACTTTCTGTTATTTTACCATAAGTAGCTCCCTCGTATGTATAATTATGTCCATTCAGATAAGCTGAATCACTTATACCACCTAATGAGATAAATGATAATGGGATATTCATTGCTTTGCTTATACAAGTCTTGATAAGTTTTGTTTTACCAACACCAGGACTACCGTGTATACCAATAACATATCCACAACTATTTGGATTACTTATCCATTGTGCCAAAATTCTAATAATTTGTTCTTTTGTATCATTGTGACCAAAAATAGATTTGTCAAAAAGATCTTTGACTGTTTTAAGGTAAACTTGAATATCTGTTTCACGATCAGAAACAGGTAAATTATGATATTTTCCTATAGGTATTTTTGAAAAGAAATTCAACCAATTACCTAATTTACAATATTCTCCAGAACCAGGCATCATTCTATTATACTGTTCAAGTTTGGAAATAAGAATGTTTTTTGTGCTATTCGGAATGTTCATTTTTAATATTTTGAATCGCAATGGTTGATTGGGTTCATCAAATCTACAAACTTCAAGATCTTTTTCTATTTCATATAGTTTTTCTTTTTCATTATTTTCAATGCTGTTAAAATGATTTTTTTCAGTGCTATTATATTTCTTTAGTATTTCATTGTATTTATTTTTTTTACATTGATTATCTGTATCATTACTCGATAGCCTATTTTTTCTTTTTTTGGGTAAATTTGCCAAAATACTTTGTCGTAATTTGGTTGCGTCTATTATACACATTATTTCATTTTCAGATTCAACATCATTTTCTTCATCACTTATTTCTTCGCTAAATTCTTCTGTAGAGGGTTGATAGCTACTTGTTTTATTTGAATCTATAGGTTCTTCAGATTCTTCGGATTTGTTTTCATCAGCATTATCTTCTGACATTTGGTTATAAAACCAGTATATGTTTTATATACTTTTGAATTGTTATTTATGATAATTTTTCCATTGTTGTTTCGCTTATATTTGTCCAATATTTATTACTCGATTTTGTGTTCACGACTTGTATAATCTTGTAATAATATATTGTCAGTAAATATATTATTAATATCACAGCTATTGTTATATAGATACTAACGTATTGTGGTGCAAATAAATATAATAAAAAGACAATTGTTACAATAAGAATACAAGATGATATTAAATACATGTATGCTATTCGTTCAATAATATCTTGTTTTATAATGTCAATTCCTTGTCTACCCATTTTGGTTTTATATTTGTATACTTTATCATGTTCTATAAATGCTTTCTTTTCATTTTCCATCAATCCATATATTTGTGTAAATACGTTTGTGACATCTAAATTATTCAATTCAGATTGCACATCATCAATGTATATTTCAAAATAATCCATAAATATTGCTATTTTTTGTTGAATAAAATCTATTTTTTTTCTTGTTGTATCAGTTTGATTACATTGAATGTCTGTTGTGAAGTTTTCTACAATAGATTTTTGAGGTAAGAATTGATTAGATATATTCATTGATAACGCTATAATAAAAGCTCCTATTGTACCGTATTGTTTGATTTGTGACTTGCTTATGAAAATTAATGCGATATATATTGCAATAATGATTGCAATACATATATAATAAATTACAAGAAACGTATCTAACGAATTGAGAATTTCAGTTTGAGCTGTAGACTTTTCGTAAATATAATTTATTTTGTTTTTAGAATCTAATATATTACCATTTAATAATCTTAATTCTTTTCCAGTCTCTAAAAACTTTCTTTTGAAACTTTCTTTGTTATTTGATTCTATTATTTTGATCTCGATACCAGGATCACTATTACTTAACTGATTTACAAGTTTTTCTTTTAATTCAATTTCAATATTATAATTACTGGAATTTATTGAATTTACTGTTTTTTTGAAAGTTTGTACTTGATATGCCCTGTTATCATATAAAACTAAAATTTCATCAGGTGATTTTTCAAATAAATTAGTTAATGTAGTACTCACAGTTTGATTGACTTTTGTCAATTGTTTTGTAGATTGATCATACGACATTCCAGTAAAAGAGATTATTTGATACATGTTTTGTATATCACTTTGGTTAATTATCGGAAATTCATCTCTAATATTGTTAAAATAAGAACACACATCGGCAGAATTTCCATTTAATTTTAAACTTTTTGAAAAAACATATAATTTTATGAATTTTTCTATCATTTCGAATAATTTTTTTAAAGCAAATAGTTGAGACTTCTCATTTGGAGAAGTCATTGATACCATCATAAAAACATGATTTTTGATATCATCTTCATCATTTATTTCATAAGCTTTAATACCTTCTGTAGTGTAAGTTATATTTAAGTTCGTTGAAATTGTATTTGTAAAATTGCTTAAATATTTATTAAATTTTTCAGCATCATCAGAAGTAGTAAAACTTGTTTTCAAATTTGATATTAAGAGTTCCAATGAAGTTATACTTGCTGAAAATAATTTTTCTGTCATTGCAATGGAATATTGACCATTGTTTTTCAAACTTTTATAATTATCAATGTCTGTATCTACCGTGTTGCGTATATCTTTAAGTATCTCTTTGAACAAATTGAATTTATAAACAAAATCTATAAGTTTTGTATAATTATCATCACCATCAAAGTAATCAAGATCAAGAGATAGAATGGCTTTTAAACTTTTTTCATAGTCTGTGCCAGATTCTCGTTCATCAATTTTATTTATGTAATCAATAACTGCACTATTATCAAATAAGTTATTACTACAATACCTGGATAATTTGGCTTTCAATGTCTGTAAATTCTGATTTAAGGCCATGAATTATATTTTCCTTTAATAAAATCATATAAAAAAAATATATATAAAACCATTTTAAACACATACCCTATAATAATAGGATATTCCACTGTTTTCATTATATCTGTCAATTTTGACGATATCACCTTGTCTTAATCCCATCCATTTGGCAATAACATCATTTTGTAAAATAAACGGCATTTGAACCTTACCTTTGATTAAGTACTTTTCCATTAAATCAGTTATTTCATTTTGATTTAGTTTTTTATGTTTCGGAACTAAGTGATGTTTAGAAGGGTTATAAAGTAAATTTTTGATATGAAAGAATTGTAAATGACCGCCGTTTTTCTGTAAATTTTTGTCATATGAAGATAATTGTTGTAAAATCGGTGCAGAAACAGTATCATTGTTGAAAATGAGAATTATATTTTTTTTGTCGTTATATTTTTCAGTATATTTCATAATATCTGTTTTTGCGAATTCTTTGAGTTCATCTAATACACTTCTTCTTAGTTTTTTGGTTAATGCAAATATAATAGTGTGATTTGAAGTATGAAATTCAATAATATTTCTGTCATTATAGAACTCGTCTCTTGAGATATCAACTTCGTGTTCTTCAAATTCATCAATATTATCACCACGATCAATTAACATCTCTTTGACATTATTCACGATAATATCAACTTCCATTATTATAATAATATAAGATTATATAATATCATTTTTTTCATTATCGCCAAATATTTCCACAATGATCACAAACATAAAGATATTTCATATTCAAAGGATCATATTTAATATAAAGAACTTGTTGATCTTTATTAGCAGTATTTGAAAGACAATCATTGTTATTGCATTTTGTTTGTTCATCGTTAATTCTTCTTAGAGTAGGATCAAATCTGAGATATTTATTAATATTTTGATTATATAAAAGATCATCGTCCGAGTACATAGTTTCAGAAATTTTAATAGCCCCTGTTTTTGTATTTTCAACGGTAAAAGGACAATGTTTACAATATTTCAACATTTTTTTGTTTTCATTCGATTTGATGTATAACATATTGTCGCAAATATCACAGAACTCCATAATATATGTTTTATATCTTTGTTATTCTTTATTCATTTTTTATTTTAATTGATATAAACAATTATTAATAACATAAAATAAATGAAATGTATTAATATTTATACTGTTATTTCTCAACATCTTGATAATAGAACGAAATATATAAATTCAACTTTAACAAAAATCAAAGAGATATCAGATGATTTGAAAATAAATATTGGATTTTTTTCTGTTTCACAACCAAATCCTGAATATATTCAAGAAAATATCGAGAAATATAACAATCGTGTCGATTATACAAAAAAAGAAGATGATGTTGATTACAATATAACACCATTAAATATTCAAACAATTTCTAATATTGAGAAACACCGACATATTCTTAAAACAATAGCATCGGGTGATAACGAAATAAATCTGGTATTGGAAGATGACGCTTTAATAAATATAGATTATGTTGATAATATAAAAGAACTTTTGATTAAACTCTCAAAAAATGAATTCACTGAATGGGACATGATTTTAACATGTATTTCTTTCAATGATAGAGAAAAGGAAATATACATAGATAATATCGTTAATCATACTAAAAATATATTAAATAAAAGTTCTTATTTAATCAAACCAAAAATGGCACAACAATTATATGATTATTTTGAAACATTTAAATATAATTTCAAAACCAGTGTTTCAAAATTTATGTCTACACATGAATGTAAAGTATGTATATTGAATAAACATACATTTTTGGAAGGATCAAAATTAGGAATTTTTCCATCATCTGTGAATACAGAAAATATTTTGTATCAAAGTAAGGAATATATGGAAATACAAAAAATTATTAAATCAATTGAAAATATGGATGATAAAGAGAAGGATAATGCAACACAAACAGCAGAACGGATATATGATAATGTGAAAGATCTCAAGGGTCCGGATATTACATATACAATGGGACTGTTATATTATAAACTGAATGATTATAAAAAAGCACAAATGTATATGAAAGATGCCTGTTTGAAACTCAAAACTGAAAAAGGATTAATATCAAAAAGTTCGTCAATATTGAACAATGCTATAAATATATACCAATATAATCAATATATGTTAGAAGAGTATAAAAAAAGAAAATCTAAATATGATTAGTTTAATCAGTTGATTGTAAAGAGTTTACTTTACTTTGCAATTGCTTCATAGATTCAACTTGAGAAGCCTTATTTTTTTCAATGTTCTTTTCAAGTAATTCAATTTTTTTGACAAGTAAATTCATACTTTCATTAAGTTTTTGAATAAAAGCATTGTTATTGTTTTCTAATTTTGAAAACTTATCTTCTATATTTTCACTAAATACTTGTAATTTATCATCGAAAGATTTTTCAAAGTTTTCAATTTTAGAATCAATATTTTGTTCATCTTTTCCATCAGAATTAATTGATATGTTTTTAAATTGGCTTTCTAATGAAGTTAATCTTGTATTTAAAATATGTATAGACATTTTCCCTTTCCTATACAAATAATACACAAAAAAAAAATGTCTATAAAAACATGTGAAAATAAAAAATGATTATTTTTTTAGTATCTTTATATTAAAGGTTGGTCATGATTGTACCAATTCGATGTTTTACATGTGGAAAGGTGATTGCTGATAAA
>Ga0222719_10005398_pt1 | contig 11031 bp, 14 predicted proteins | sample C33_34DmetaG_FD_165039 | JGI IMG/M metagenome (GOLD analysis project Ga0222719, IMG submission 165039) | Estuarine water microbial communities from San Francisco Bay, California, United States - C33_34D | ecosystem: Environmental > Aquatic > Marine > Unclassified | place: USA: California...
TGTCTCTTAGTTTTGGTTTTCCTGATAGACTTTTTTTAATGTCTTTGTTTACTTGATTTGGATCAATACCTGCTGCTCTGCTTAAACTATCGGCATCGGCTTGAGTTTTGTTAACTTTATCTTGCATGCCTTTGCCTACAACATTCATTCTATCGACCATACCAGAATCAGTTGTTTTACTTTTTAATAGTGCAGCTTGCTGTTGTTTTTTTAAAGCGGCTTGCTTACCTGTCATTGTAGGTGCATCTTCTTTAACTTTACTTAATTTTTTTTTTGATTCTAACATTGCTGTTAAACCGTCTTTGTACGAAGATTTCTTAGCAGATTCGACTTGCTGTTCAGCAAATTTCATATCATAGTCCATTGCATGATAAACAGAGCCAATATAGTCAGCGGCTTTAGTTATTTTACTCTGTTGCCATCCTTCGATACCTTCTGCTTCAGAAACAGTTTTAAGCATTTCGTGTAATTTGATTGCATATTTTGCTATTTTGTATAGGTCAGCTCGTGCCATTTGCACTTCGTGATCTCGTTCCGCCATTTGGGCTAAATCACCTAGTCCGCCTTCATTAACTTTTTTGTTTATTTCATTGTGCCGCATTATACTCTCCGTATATATATTTATGCTTTTGTTTTCTTTTTCTTCTTGGATTTCGGTTTATCACTGTTTACACGTTTTATAGGTTCGCTACCAATTCCGCCACTAGCAAAGCCGTTTCCTCCACCAATACTAGTTGCAATACTAGAAGCCATAGTAGTTTCTTTCATTGCTTTTTTCTTAGCATGGCAATCACAGTGTTTGCAGTCAGGTCCACATGTACATTCTGTTACAGGAACACCGCAACAAGCCTTAGGACACATTTCAACTTTTTTCTCAGATAAAATTTCTAATATTCTCATAATACTATTTACCTTTCTTCTTTCCGCTCTTCATGTTAGCACACCAGTGATACATTTTAGCCTTTTCACCGCTTGCATTTTTAGCTCTTTTACGAAGGCTTGTAACACTTCCTTTGCAACTAGCACCTGAACGTTTTACACGCCCTGGTCTACTTTTGCCCTTTTTTTTACCGTCGGCAAAGTTTTCTTGTACGCTTTCCGGAACATCATCACGCCAAGTTAAGTCTTTTGGATCAGCAATAACAGCTGGTATTTTATCAACACCTGCTTTTATGTGTGCAAAATATCTGTGATGTCCGTCAACAATAAGCCCCTTGCCTTTGTAGGGTACAATTACAATAGGCTTGATTTTTTTACCTGCTATAATCTTGTCAACAAATCTCATCATATTATCATGATTGTCTTTGGGATTCATTTTGTCTGCAGGTTCAAACGGTGTAAGTTTAGATATGTCTACTATTTTTACTGGTTGCTTTTCATAATATTTGTCATCAACATCAGCACCTTGATACTCAGGATTAGTCCACATAGTAATTTCTGCGCCTTCGTTCATGTGCTTTTTAATTTCTTTTGCAGTGCGTTCAAATTTATGATCTTTGTATTTGAATCCTATGCCGCCTGCTGACTCCCATTCATTTACGTTCTTGCCATAATCGTCGATTAATATATTTGGTGTACCATCAGATTGTGTTGCATACTGGGGTTTGTTGTGTGTAATATGAATATTTTTAGGTGGAAAAAACGCTAAATTCTTTTTGATCCATTCACGCTTGTGTGGCTCTGATTTAGGATCATCTGCTAAAGGTGTGCTACATATATTGTATTCACCTTTCACTTGTTTAATTAATGCAAGTAATTGTTTTGCTTGCGGAAGTATTGGCAGATCTAACCAAAACTTTTCTGTATCTCTAATTTTTTGTAATGCATCTGGAAAGTCGTTAATCTTTGTCCAATGGTCTTTGTCCATTAGTTTAGCCCACTCGCCAAAAAAGTCAGCAAGTACGCCGTCCATATCAATATAAATTTCAGTTGCCTCTGCTATTTCGCCTAAGTTTTCTTTCATTTGCCTATAGTATAACACACTTTCGTATATGTTGTCAAGTGATTCTGTTGTCAAAATATCTTTGGCTGTTTTCTCAGCATCAGCACCTTTTGGATGTTTTGGATTTATGCCTACAACTTCACCGTTCATAAGTTCTGATATATTAGCTGCTTTACCTACTCTATCTAAAACCTGATGCAGCTTATCTTTAGGATCGTAGTTTGTTTCGTAATTTTTTTTTCCACGTACTTCAATACGTTTTTTTGTTTTAGTGTCTACAATATGTAACACATCAATGTTTTCATCACGTTCTAGTTTTAGTTTATATCCTTCAGCCAGGCCAAGATTGAATAATACATTTGTACTCTTGCCTTTGACCTTTTTACTAAGTGTAGGTGGACGCCCGTCTTTGTCAACACTGTTACCAAACTTCTTTGCTTGTTTTGGTATTTCATTAGGTCCAACATCAACAGTTGTGTTAACGCCTTTTACAATTCTGCCGTCTTCATTTAGTTCATAAAATCTCATTTTTTACGACCTCTAAATTGCACAGGGCCTGTCATGTATGGTTTTGAAAACCAAAGTTTAAACCAATCAGCATCACCTGGTTTGAGTCCCATCTTCTTTTCTTTTTTCTTTAATTCAGTAGCAGTTATGCTAGGATTTTCATCTATCTGATATTCTGTAAAACCTTTGAATTCGTTTACACCAGCAAGTTTCTTAAGTTCTTCAATACTTGAATACATTAATTTACCTTTATACCGGTTTTACTGTTTGCTGAAACTTTTGTATTTGCATCTACTTTATAATCTACTGTTGATCCTTTGTCTTTGTCAATGCTTGCCCCCATATTACCACTTCTGATTGACGTATTATCACCACTTATAAGTTTGCCACTCATATCATAAGTTGCTTTTTGATCTATAGTTGCACCTTGTGCTGATGTGCCAAAGTTTACAGTAACGGTTTGTTTAGCAATGTTATGTGTTTGTTGTAACCCACCTATCTTTGGAGTCATATACAACATTAATTTTCCTTTTGGCGTAAAGATATATGTTCCTGCTCCACTTGCAACACTTCTATTGCCTTTTGGAGTAGTGCCAATTCGAGTACCATTTTCATCTGTGCCATCTGGACCAGTAGGTGCTTGTGGTGGTGTAGGCATTTTAATTACTTTAATTTGTTTAGGTAATGATTGTCCTGGTGTTACTTCTGCTTCATATGCCTTAAATCCACCTGGCGGAAGTCCTCTAGTTGCTCCTGAACTCATACCCCCCATAAAATACCCTATTTCCAACTTTTGCCCTGGGCGCAAAGATTTTGGATTTTTAATACCGTTAAGTTCTAGTATATCTTTAGCACCTGCTTTTACATCACCGTCGTAATTACTATCAGCAAATCTACTTGCTATCGCCCAAATAGTATCACCCGGTTTAACTATATAAGATTCTGCAGGTTGTTGGTCTGCTTCACCTATAGGTGCTGCTTCTTTAGTTTTTCTATATTTCTTTAGCATCTTCTCCTCATCTGGAGAATCGCCAAAGTATTTGTGTACTAGGTCATCTAATTCGTTATGGAATTTCTTTTCATTTTCAGGGCTAACATCTTCTGTTTTAGGTTTTCCTTTAATGTCAGCAGGCTCTGTAACACCTAATGCTTTATTAAGAAGTTGTGTAGCTGTTTCTGCATTTCCTGGATACATTAATTCAGCGGCCTGTAATTTGTCTTCGTCGCTCATTTCTGGCCATGCTGCTCGCAGCTCACTGGCACTCTTAATACTCATACCACTAAAGTCAAAATCAATAGTAGGACCATATGTCATATAACCATGCATATCTGCACCGTGTTCTAGTTCACCATTGTAGCTTATAATATAGCCCATTTGTCCATCGCTTTTTCTTATCTGATCCGGCTTAGGATGACTTGTTTGATCTTTTTCGCTACGTACAAATACTAACGCAGTATTTTCTGGATCACTTAGTAAGCCTGTATACGATAGTGCATTGAAAGGACTTTTAACTTGTATAAAGCGTTGTGTTGGTACACCAGCCATAGCAGCTAATTTTTGTTTTATAGAAAAAGGAAAAGGTCGAGACTTAGTGTCGTCAGTAGCAGCTACATAAACATTAGGTTTTCCAAACGTGTCAACTGCCCAGTCGTATAAACTTTTGTGTCCGGGATGGAAAGGATGAAATCCTCCCGGCATAACCGCAACAACTTTCTTTTTACGTTCTTCAAATAGCTGTCTGAGTTTCATGCATAGTCGCCCTGTTCGATTGCTTTCATTTCTTCTTGATAAATCTTATCATAGATTGCTGTTCGGTGATCATTATTGTAAATATCATCAGGATGACCTGCTAGTTTATATTTTCTACAATAATCTGTCATTCCTTTTTCAATCATTGGCATAATAGTTTTTCTAGGATCATCGTTCGATCCTTCTCTTTGCATATCTGCTATACTAGCCATAGTAGGAAAATACTCTTTACGGTAAAAATTAGAATCATTACGCATATGCATACATGTATCATCTACCAAATCAAAACCAAGTTCTATTGTCTCGGTAATTTCTCTAATCATTACCATTTTCTACAACTCCAATATCTTGCCTTATGACGTGGTCCTGGGTTATCACAGTTGTGTCTTGCTCTAAATGAACGTCTTGCTTTAGGATTATTTTTTCTAATACGCATAGACTTACCTTTAACACTTGATCCGCCGTGTCCAAAGTTAACTTTAACTACATTGCCTTTTGGATTTTTGACATACACTTTAAACTTCTTAACATCACCTGCCATAGGCTTGCCTAGTTTTACTTTACGTCCTTGATATTCTGCTTCGTCTATTGGATCGTCATCTTCGTTAAACCAAAGTACTCCGTAGTCTTCAAAAAAATCATCGTCATCGTCGTATGTTATTTCATCAGTTTCTTCTAAACTGTCTGAACTTATATCAATATCGAAATCTTCGTAGCCTTGTTCAAACATATAGTTTGCTAAACGGTTAGCATATTCATCTGCTTCTTGCTCTGATAGTTCTCTAGCTAATGGAATTTGGTAAACTGTTCCGCCTTGTTGTGTTTCATAAATTTCTTGTTCAGAAAAAATACTCTCATCAAGAGATTTATTTTCTTCTTGTTTTTCCATTGTAATTCTTACAAAATGTTCCATTATTCCTCCTAGTGATTCAGTACTAATGAACCTACTGTACCGTCAGTCCAGTTATAAACTTTGGCTCTAAGCCAAACATAATTACCTGTAAAATTAAACATGTAGCTGCCATAGCTTCCTGAGTATGTTTGTGCTGTTCCTGGTACAACAAACCAATCTGTTTCAGCAGGTTCTACTGCTAAAGTTGCTTGTATTTCTATAACACCTGTAAATGTGTTATCTGCATTACCGGATATATTATATTGTACCGTATGGAAACCGTCAGCACGGCCATAATAACCGTCACCTTTTAGTTTATTAGAAGTACGCGAAATGGTTGTACTGTCGTTGGCATGGGTCAACTGTACTACATTTGTTCCGCTTACTGTAAATTCAAAATTTTCACTACTTGCTGGCATACTGTTATTTATCAATATTTGTAGCACATACCAATTTGTCGATACGTTGTATACAGTCTCCTGCTAGTATTTTAAATAACATTAAAATTTTCTCATTAGTAATAAACACATATCTACCATTCATGTAACGCATATCCCTATCAATATCATCTATGAACATATTAGATACTTTTACTTTGTCTCTGTTTACTTTTAACCATGGAGACAGCGTATCAGGAACACGATTACTACCAAATGTTATTTTAAATTTATAAGTATCATCTTTTACAATAATTGTGTTAGTATTATTTTTTATAAAGTCTAGGTGTTCTTTTGCAGGTTGGTGTAACGATACAACATTTTTGCATCTTTTTGATAAACTATCAAGTAGTGACAAGTCATTACAATATATATTCAAATTTCTGTTTTCGCAACGTACTATGTATGGTTTTTTATATCTAGTTAATTCATTGTAAATTGTTCTAGCATCTATAAAATGTTCTATTTGTATAGGAGTTGTATAATTATTATATTTACGTACTAGAGTTTGTCCAGCTTCAAAGTCTGCTTGTAAAGTATCTAAGACAGTACAAGCAAACTTGAAGTTTTTATTTCTAAATATCGAAGTAAGTTCATTAAAGATACTTAGTGAATATAGGTATTTGTTATAGAAGAGCTTTGTAGTATCATAATTCAACAGTTTCTTTTTTTGTGTCATAAACTAGTACCAATTCTTTATTTACTATATCAATTTTACACTTGCCGCCGTCTTTTAGATCGCCAAACAATAGTTGTCTAGATAATGGACGTTTAATTTCTTTATCAATTACACGTTGCAAAGGTCTAGCTCCCATCTTTTTATTGAAGCCTTTTTCAACTAGATAGTCAAGTGCTTCGTCACTTATAGTTATGTCAACTTTTTTATCTTTAACTTGTGCTTTAAGTTCTACTAAAAACTTACCAACAATTTTCATCATTACTTCTTTACCAAGTTTGCCAAACGTAATAATACCATCAAGTCTATTTCTAAATTCTGGTGCAAAGAAGCGTTTTAATTCTTTATCTTCATAGTCGCTGTCATCATCACCAAAACCTATTTTGTTCTTTTCAGCATCAACTGCACCTAGATTAGTTGTAAGTATTAGAATACTATTTCTTGCATCTGCTTCTTTGCCATTAGATCCTGTTAATTTACCATTATCCATAACCTGTAATAATATTTGTGATACGTCCGGATGTGCTTTTTCAATTTCATCTAGTAATAACACACAGTTAGGATTTTCTTGTAACTTGGTTATTAAAATACCGTTGTTTTCTTCATAACCTACATAACCTGGAGGTGAACCAATTAGTTTTGCAACACTGTGTTTTTCTTGATATTCACTCATATCAAAACGAACAAGTTTTACACCTAGCTGTTTTGCAAGTTGTTTAGCAGTTTCAGTTTTACCTGTACCAGTCGGGCCCATAAAAACAAATGAACCAATTGGCTTATCGTCTGGTTTTAATCCTGCTTGTGCTACGAGTATTTTATCAACAATCTCCTCAACTGCTTCGTCTTGGCCGTAAACATCTCCTTTTATATTCTTTTCAAGATTTTTCAAATTGTCTGTTTCTTTTTCAGCTACTTGTTCTGTAGGTAAATTAATAACTTTTGCAAGTTCAAACTGTATTTCGTTAATACTTACAATTTTGTTATCTGTATTTTCTTTCAGATTAAATCTACTACATGCAAGATCTATCAAATCAATTGCCTTGTCGGGTAATTTTTTATCGCTTTGGTATTTAACACTTAATTTTATTGCCTCTGCGATAGCTTCATCGGTGATAGTTGTAGCATGATAATCTTCATAATATTTTTTAATGCCATGCAATATGTCATTTGTTACTTCTGCACTTGGTTCATCGACTGTTACTCTTTGGAACCTACGCATTAATGCACGATCCTTCTCAAAATACTTCCTGTATTCATCCCAAGTAGTTGAAGCAACAACTTTTATATTACCCTTACTTAGAGCAGGCTTTAACATATTTGCTAGATCATTTGCACTATTTGATCCTCCACCTGACCCAGCACCACTTATCATATGTGCTTCATCAATAAACATAATGGTCTTGCCTTTGGTTCTTAGACCTGCAAGCACAAGTTTAAAACGTTCTTCAAAGTCTCCACGATACTTACTGCCCGCTAACATACTACCTATATCAAGCATGTATACTTTATATTCTTTAAGAAATTCAGGAACATTGTCATTAACAATATTCCAAGCAAGTCCTTCCGCGATAGCAGTTTTACCTACGCCTGGATCACCTACTAGTAAACAATTATTTTTATTTCGTCTTCCTAAAGCAAGTGCAATAGTATCTAATTCATCTTGTCGCCCAATTACAGGGTCAATTTTTTCTTTCTTAGCTTGTTGATTTAGATCAGTAGTAAACTGTCGTAATGCACGTTGGCCTTCACCTGATAATTCTTCATCTTCTAAAGTAGTTTCGAGTTCAGTATTGATATATTCTGCAAATGGTTCCTTTACCAATCCACCCTGTTCTAAGAAATAGCTGCTCATAGATTTTTTTTCAGCCATAATACTTAATATTACATCACTTAGTTCGATAGTATTTCTACCTGCAAATAATACTTGTGTAAATGCACGATTAAGAACACGTTCTACTGCTTGTGTTTTTTTTGGTTTGAACTTTGCAGTTTCGACTTTTAGTTCATCACATTTTTCTTTAAGATGATGTTCTAGGTTAGTTTTAATATAATCTGCATCTGCTCCATAACCCTTAATAATACCAAAAAAGGATTCACTGCACATCATACTAAACAATACATGTTCTATAGTTATGTACTCGTGTTGTAATTTTTTTGCATCAGTAATTGCTTTATCAAATACTAGTTTTAGTTCTTCACCTGGCTCAACCATTAATATACCTTTTTTCTCTCTTTGCTTTCTTTTTCATAGCCATTTCTAATTTAAGTTTAGAAACTCTATCTGTAAACTCTATACCTTGTAAGTGATCATATTCATGCAAAAAGACTCTTGCATCATAATCCTCAAGTACTATTATACACTCTTTTGCGTCTGCGTCAAGAAACCTTGTTACCAATTTCACTGGTCTTTTTACTTTTAAGAACAAATTTGGATAACTTAGGCAACCTTCGTAACGCAAATCTGTTTCTTCTGATATCTTTTCTATCACCGGATTTATTATAGCGAAAGCATGTTTTAAATCTTTATGTTTTGTAGGTTGCATAACAAGTATTTGTGCATCTAGTCCTACTTGGTTAGCACTAATGCCAATGCCTTTATTTGCCTCCATTATATCTACCATACCTTGTGCAGTTTTTACTGCATCAGTAGTTTCAAAGTCAAAAGGTTTAACGGTTTTACTTAGCCAATCACTAGGTGCGTAAATTAATTGCATTTTTTATCTCTTGTACCTTTCTAGTTTCTTCACTGTTTAGTGCCGGAGTTATACCTACAACCTTTACGTACAGATTACCCCTACTATTTGTATTTACTCTAGGAACTCCATGACCAGTTATATTCATGGTGACTCCATTATTTGTACCTGGCGGTATAGTTAATGATATATTTTTTTGTTCAGGAGTGCTTATTATAACTGTCTTACCTAAAATTAAATCAAAAACATCAACTACAACTTCTGTATAAAGTTGATCTCCGTCTCTCCGCCATCCTTTTGGTGTTTGAATATCTAGCTGTATTAGCAATGTTCCTCTAGGTATTCCTGCTATACTATCATCACCGTATCCTGGAAATTGTACAGTATCGCCATGCTTCATACCAGCAGGTATTCTTACATCTATTATTTCATGCTTGCCACTAGGAGTTTGAAAGGATATTGATGTGCCTACGCCTGTATAGACTTGTGCAAAATTCATTTTATATCCTAGTCGGATATCTTTGTTTCTCAAAGGTCTTCTGCGTTGTTGTTGTCCAAACCCTTGACCAAACATGTTTGAAAATATATCTTCAAATCCGCCCATTCCTTCAAACCCGTTAGGTCCAAACCCTTGTGAAAATTGAGGTTGGGGATTATCGTACTGTTGTCTTTTTTGAGGATCTTTTAGTGTTGAATATGCTTCGTTAATTTGTTTAAATTTTGCATCGTCACCACCTGTACGATCAGGATGGTGTTGCATACTTAATTTTTTGTATGCTTTTTTAAGTTCTTCGGGAGAAGCATTTTTTGAAACACCTAAAGTAGAATAGTAATCCATACTATTACTTATAGTATCTATTTTTTAGATTTACTAGATCCGGTGTATAAGCCAAACCAAGCCGCGCCAGCACCAACTACAATACTAACAAGACCACTTTGTTCAAAACTTGGAGTATCCAATGCCATAAACCATATTACAACTTTGTACAATAGTACAATATATACAGTTAAAAACATTCTTGGAAAAATTCTCCAAGCATCAATTGCTCTCGCTAAATGTATTAATCTAGCATATGGATTAGGACCTAAGTCTTTTACACTTGTATCAACTTCTAAGTCAAGTTTAACTTTTCTTGTAGTTGACTCACCTGTTGAAACTACTTCTGCTTCATAGTTTTGTTCTTTGTATTTTATAGGTTCTTTGTTAGGTGACGCTTTTGGTTCAGCCGCCGCCGGTTTATCTAATTCTTCAAGACTTTTTCTTGGCATTATCTTTTCCCCTCAAGATGTTTGATACGCTTTTCAAGCTCATCTATTTTAGATGTTATTTTCGGATATTTTACACGCCAAGCATTCGGATCATTTTGTAACCATGTCCAACCCCAACGTATTGCTAGGTACTCTAATGCGGCATCAAACTTTTGCACTGCCCACGTTGCCATTCTAGTATCTTTGAACCAGAATAAAAAACCAGCACCTAATACTGAACCAGCTAATGCTGTGTAAATCCATAGGCGATTGCTCGCCATTTGTTCAATCATTTCCCACATAGTGTTCCCTCATTTATTATATATGTATTTATGTCAGAATTCACAGGCTAGACGGGCACCGGGCGTTACTTCGATGTTAATGTCAGAATCTATAGTTACTTGAGGATCGGGTTTGGCTTCGCAATTGATTTTCTTAGCACAACTACTTGTCAGTAGTATTAGTATCAACAGGCTTAACAGCTTCTTCATAATATACAATAATTTCAGTTTGCTGTTCTATGTAGCGTCTTAGGTCTGCTATATTGATTGCAAGGTTTTCGTAGTCTTTCATAGATAGTACAACGTATGCTAATTCGCCGTGTTCAGCTGTAAATTCTTCCACAAAGGAATCGTAGTTTTCTGCTGTAACAACATAAACTCTAGTGTCTACTAGATCAATTGGTTTTGGTCGAGCTACTGTCGGTACTGTTGTCTTCTCTATCTGTGTTACTACTTTTATCTCCGGTTCGCGGAACGTCGAGCAACCAGTTAGGAAGAGGAGTATCGCCATCGCCGCCAGTAGCGGCTTCCAACTCGCGCCATAATTTAGCTGTGGCACCATTCATCCTTCCTTCTAAATTTGCACTATCTCTAATAGCATCTTG
>Ga0222719_10005401_pt1 | contig 11029 bp, 11 predicted proteins | sample C33_34DmetaG_FD_165039 | JGI IMG/M metagenome (GOLD analysis project Ga0222719, IMG submission 165039) | Estuarine water microbial communities from San Francisco Bay, California, United States - C33_34D | ecosystem: Environmental > Aquatic > Marine > Unclassified | place: USA: California...
GCTGCTGGTGCTTGGCGGCCTGCTGATTGCCTGGATTTTGCTGGATCAGGTGGCAGAGGGCGCAGGCCCTATGGCCGGGTTCTCAATTCTGACCGCGCAGGCCCCTGAGAAATTTCACATGATCCTTCAGGAGGGGCATCCCCACTATATGAGCCTTCCTGGCCTGTCTGTGCTCTTGGGGGGTATGTGGATTATGAACATCTCCTACTGGGGCTTTAACCAATACATTATTCAACGCGCGCTGGGCGCCAAAAGTGTCGATGAGGCGCAGAAGGGCATCGCATTTGCCGCTTTTCTCAAGTTATTGATGCCGGTGATCGTCGTGTTGCCAGGCATTGCCATGTTTGTCCTCAACGCTGAGCTGGCCTCGCCTGATCAGGCTTATCCTTCAGCAATGACGCTGCTCCCGGTGGGCATTAAAGGCCTCGTGTTTGCTGCGCTGCTGGCCGCTATCGTCTCTTCGTTGGCCTCCATGTGTAACAGTATCTCTACCATTTTTACGGTAGACGTGGCGCCGATGCTGGGTCTCGCAACGGATGACGGTACCTCGGGGGTTCGACTGGGGCGCATTGTCGCTGTCTGTGCCATGGCCATTGCCATGATTGCGGCGAAGCCCTTGCTCGGTAACTTTGAGCAGGCGTTTCAGTATATTCAGGAATTCACCGGGTTCTTTACCCCCGGTATTGTGGCAATTTTTATGTTGGGCCTGTTTTGGTCGCGTACCACCGCCACCGCGGCCCTATTGGCGGCGATTGCGTCGGCGGTGTTGTCGCTGCTCTTCAAGTTGTACATGCCCGAATTGCCGTTCATGGATCGCGTCGGCTGGGTGTTTTTGTTGTGTGTCGGAATTGGCATCCTCTGGTCACTCGCACGTCCGGCACCGCAGCCCGGGTTCGTCGATCCCACGGGTGTCAGTTTTTCTACCAGTCAAACGTTCAACATCAGTGCGCTGGTCGTGACGTTGATTCTGGTGTTCTTTTACACAGTGTGGTGGTGATGCCCAGCAGCGCATTGGCTTCTGGTGAGCACGGTTCTTGACCTTTTGCGGCGCTGTACCTAAGCTTCGCGCCTCCGCCCGTAGCTCAGCTGGATAGAGCACCAGGCTTCGAACCTGGGTGTCGGGAGTTCGAATCTCTCCGGGCGGGCCATATAACCTCTTGAATTTCCTCCAAAAATCCAGACCCTGTGCCGTTCGTGGCGCGCGCTGCTGAGCGTTGTGACAGATCTGTGACGAATCTGTGCCAAACCTTCCAAGGTTCGACCCAAACCAATTTGGTGCAGCTCCCGTTTTTGACCCCTAGGCACAATTCGGATTCTGCAAAGCGAGCGACACCAAAGCGGCCTGGATTGACTCCACTCAGACCTCATCTGGTTGCGTAAGACGCTCCCACTCACTCCTCATCCACGAGTTCAAACAGTTCCCCAATTTCACAATCGAAGTAACGACAAAGAATCTCCACAGCCTCTAGATCGACCCGTGTTGCTGTTTCTTTGTAAAGCAACGTTACCGTGTTTCGGTTCAATCCCGTTTCACGCGCCACATCAGCCACGTTCATCTTTCGGTCGCCCATCATGCGTGACAGGTAGCATCGAATCATTTCGACTCCAGGTAGAAAAATTCGATACAGGATCAAAATATTAGTTGACAGATGATATTCTGGTGGTAATAATTTGATTCAGAATCGAATTATGGGTTCTAAAACAAAATGTCTACATGTGAAGTGTAAAGCCTATGGGCTAGGGAGTCACCTTATGAATAACCAGCTTACATACCTCACCACCGATGGTCTTGCCGAGCGTCTGCCGTATTCGCCTCGAACAATCCGAGATCGTCTTAAGGATTCTGTATTGATTGAAGGTACGCATTACGTGCGTCCATTCGGTGGAAGAAAAATCTTTTACATATGGGAGCACATTGAGCGAGACATGCTGCGCATTAACCCTATCCCAATGGTGCAGGGAGTCACACGTGATCGTTAAGGTCCGAGTGCGGCCCGAAAACGGCCGTCTCTATTTTGATTTCACCTATCGTGGTCATCGGTGTAGGGAGCAGACGCTTCTGAGCGACACCGCACCCAACCGCAAGCGAATGACAGCGCTCGCCAAGCGTATGAGCGCTGAAATCGAGTTGGGTTCCTTTGACTATGTCGCCTATTTCCCTGAGGGGAGTCGTGCTGCGCAATTCAGCACCGAATCAGTGAATGAATCGGAGCGCGAGCAAAGAACCCCTGCTTTCTCAGTGTTCGTTGAGGCTTGGTGGGCACGACACAAAGTATCCCTCCGACTAAGCACTCAGGAGTTGTATCGCGGCTATATCGATAAACACTTGGCTCCGCATTTTGGGTCCATGTGCCTTCGGGACATATCTAAGTCTACGGTGTTGGATTTTCGTGCCGAGTTGGCGAGTCGCGCCATACGAAAGGATGGGACGACACTGTCAGCGAAGTCCATCAACTCTGTGATGGGCGTGCTGAAACTCATATTAGAAGCCGCGTCGGAAGAGTTTGGTCTCGCTAATCCAACCCGAGCCATCAAGCGCCTAAAACAGCGTAGACCCGACATTCAGCCGTTCACCCTTGAGGAAGTTCAGCAGATCGTTGATACGGTGCGCGGCGATTATCGCAATTATCTCGTCGTCCGATTTTTCACGGGTCTACGAACGGGCGAGGTGAATGGCCTCAAGTGGGAGCACGTCGATTTCGAGGGTAAGCGGCTTCTTATCCGCGAAAGCTTCTCCAAAGGCAGAACTGAGGGTTTGAAGACCGATGGCTCCATGCGCGATGTGGATATGTCTTCAGTCGTTCAGTCTGCACTTGCCGCGCAGAGGGAGCTAACGGGGGAGGGCGGCTATGTGTTCTGCGCCCCTGGCGGTGGACCCATTGATGCCCACAACTTCACTCAAAGAGTGTGGGACCCGTTGCTGCGATATCTCGCTATTAAACGACGGCGACCGTACGAGTGTCGTCACACCGCTGCAACCCTATGGCTGGCCGCTGGCGAGAACCCGGAGTGGATTGCGCGACAGCTGGGTCACACCTCGACCGAAATGCTGTTTCGCGTTTACTCGCGCTATGTACCCAATCTAACCCGCAATGATGGCAGTGCGATGGACCGAATGTTGAGAAGTCGTATCGCTATCTACGATCAGAGAAACTCAAGAAAAGGAGAGCGCTCATGATTGAACAAATTCCATTCAACCCTCATCGCGTATCACCGGTTACTCGAATCGACGGTCACACTGTCCTACGACCTTTCCGCGATCACCCGAATAAGAAGCATCTGGCCGCTGTTCGTGCTGCGCGTCGGCTGCTGCAACGAGATAGTAATGGTGACGTGTATTGTGCGACGTGCTGGTCCGTAGATACACAAGATCGTCCACTAGAGGCGCACCACCGGCACTACAACGACTTCGGTAAGGAAAGGGTTTCTGACATTGTGTTGATCTGTCCCGATTGCCACGAGGCAATTACTGAGCGCTTTCGGTCGGCACGCTTGGATGCTGGTGCCGAGGCTATCCGGGAGTATTTCTTTCCTGGGGCTGGACAGGTGCATTGAACCGAACTGGGAAAACTTAAAGTTGGCAGCTGACGCCGTCGAGCTAACTTGCTCCGCTCGATCTCAGTACTTATTAATGTCGCCTTCAACCTGCCCAGGCGCTGGCCGCCGTGCGAATCGGCGCAACGGAACCAGTATCAGCAAACTTATTATGGCAAAGAAGGTGATCAGTGACTCCCAGTTCTCTGTGTAGGGCAGTGGCAGTGCCTCGTTGAACATTAGTGAGAGTCCCGCTGCACCGGCACCCAGACCGAATGCAAACAAAATGAAGTCGAGGCCAATTAGAACGTCTATTGCTATCAGTAAAAGCGCTCCAATCAGCCACACTTCGTACCGAAGTAGATATTCCATTCTCAGTCTCCTTTGGCTTGGCGCAGCACCTCTTGCAGGCTTGACAGGCTGCCGATTGTTTTTGTGACGTCGGTTGGCAAGACAATGGTTTTACTGCTTTCTGATGATGCTAGTCTTCCAATAGCATCCACTTGACGTTTTAGAATTTCGAAGTCAACGGCGGGCTGTCCTTCATTGGCGATCGCGGCAGCAATCACGCGAGTCTGTTCCGCATCAGCCTCTGCCTTTTTGATTACTGCGTACGCTTCAGCGTCTGCAGTGACACGAATAGCCTCGGCTTTCTTTTCTGCCTCATATAGCTGTGCGTCTGCCTCTAGTTGAACACGCTGACGCTCGCCTTCAGCTCTCGCAACTGTAGCCCGTCTTTCACGTTCTGCATTCAGCTGCTGACGCTGGGCTTCTTTCGTCGCCTCATCGACACGGACATCCGTTATTTCGGTACGCGTTATCTCCAAACCCCAAACATCCGCCGCATCGCGCAGGTTCATGAGGATCTCATCATTCATTTTCTGGCGACTACTTTGGATTTCATCGAGTTCCAGTTTTCCAGCAGCGCTGCGAATGATGGATTCAGCGGTTGTGCGCAAGGCAAGCGGTACATCCCGAATTCGGTAAACAGATTTCGCAGCATCTATAACTCTGAAAAATACGGTCGTCTCGAGCAATATCTCAACGTTGTCCCGCGTGATTACTGAAATCTCGAAGGCATCAAGCTGTCGCTCAAGCACCACAACCTTGTGCTCGATACGGTCGAGGAACGGGATGAGGAGGTTGATACCTGCGTTCAGTGTTTGACGATACTTTCCAAACCGCTCGATCACGTACTCGTCGGATTGCGGCACAATCGCTACACTTTTTGCGATCAGAATGATCACGAAAACTAAGAATACTAGGGTGAGAATCGTGCCCAGATCGAAATCATTCATGTCAGATAGCTCGTTTTTGTTGTGATCCAAATAACATAAATAACACGTTAATGGTTTGCATCTGATAATTGCAAATTATTCCTTCGCAATGTTATGGCAGTGATGTCTTGAGCAGTCTTGCTACTGCCTAACAGTGAGTTAATTAGGGTTACAACGAGAGGTTTTTTGGTGGGGCATTGGACAGTTAAAATGTTTGGGTGAACTTATTTTGGACAGCGCTGCGCTAACGAGCAGAGGCGGCATGCTTATGCTGGGCGGGCTACGGTCTGTTGGGTGAAGTGCGGAACTGAAACAGCCTGCAGTGCAGCTGGAGGTGGACTCAAGGCGTGTCGCTTGCAATTCAACGAAATTCAGGTACGCTCGGTTATGTCTGGATTACGTTATCTGAGTAGCGTCTAGCTTCGCTTGTGCGGAGTTTGCAGACAAAAAAGGCCGCCATGGATGTAAGTAGGCCGGGTGTTTCGACACCTTCCACATAAATTCAAGTCACTCGAGGGCTTGTACCCCCCCTAGCGCTACATGCCTAGGACCCCACAATCTCCACACCCTGTACGGGACACCGTGGTGCTATGCCAACCAAAAACGGCTCCTAACGCTGTTTCTGTAGCGGTACCTACAGGACGACGCGTGTCGAGCCGCAATAGATTGGCGCTGATCGTCTATTCGTCTCTGAACCACCTCCAAGGTCTCTTGTCGGTTGTCGCTCGGCTTCAATCCTTGTTGTGCTGCACTAACTGAGCTGCAGTGAATCGACCCATCCCAACTCCATAGTTTCGCGAGGCATAGCACCGATGCTGTGCCAGTTTTTCTCCGCGAAATCTATCCCCTAACTCTGTTTACAAATTTTTGCGCTCCAGCGCGTAGGCACGGCTGTGCCCAGAATTTTATTAGGTGAGGATATGGACCAAGATGTATGGAGTTTAGGTGGTGGAGATTCTTCGCACCACGATGAGGATTTAGTAATTGACGATCGATTGAGCGGCGGTCGATCGCTAGAGAGAGGGGTGGGTGACAACCGTGCTTCGTCTGGGGATGAGGCCGTCAGCGATCCCTCAAAGTTTGTCACTATCGATTTGATGGTGGCAGGCATGTCTCTGACTGAACGCAAGGATGCTTTAAATGCGCTTGAGGAGATGTCAACCCACTTGAGGTTTTTTGTTAAGAAGTTCACCGGAGGTGCATTGGTAAATACGCCACCAAATCACACTGCTAGTGGCTTCGTAATCAGCGTGGAGGTGCTGGAGCAAGCCTCGTTCAGACAGATGCCGATTCCGCAGACGAGGAACCTGGATCCTGACCAGAGTGAGGCAGCCCTCAGAAAATTCCTCGAGCAGGCCTACAAGAAGCAATGCGTGACCCGGTCACGGGCGATGATCAAACGTTTGTTGAATCTTGAAAAACTCACTTTTTATTCTTCAGGCTTGCCAGTCATTTCACCTGAGGTTGTAACGTATTGCGACAAAATACGTGCCGATAACCCGGCTTATCAACAGTTTCTCGAGAGTAGGCGTTCTGCTGAACAGCGGGCCTTGATCAATCACTCTCGACAGCGTCTCCGACCTGGAAGCTACAGTGAAGAATTTATTGAAGTAACCAGAGGTGCATTGGTTCTAGATGCCCACGGCAATTTGATCGCACCGCCTATCGAAGATCCAACGTCATCACAGGCGTTAAGGGGCCCTCAAAGATCGCTTCTGACAGAGGGTGCACCGGTCAACGTTGATGGTCAGGCGGATTATCAGATCCACTCCATCGACCTGGTTGCTGGAGTGTTGAGTTTTGGAAGACGTTTGCGTGTGACCCTATACCCGACGCCCATCCAAAAGGCAGTCAAAGAATGGAACGAAAAGCATAATCGATTTGCATTCATGGCGTCCGCTTGGTTGTCCAATACTCGAAATCTTGATGAATCGAGGTTGTACTGGCGACGGGTTGGCGAGGCAATCGTTGAGCTTGGTGGCGCGATAATTTCGAGTTCAGATCGCATTGGTGTAGAGGAGGGTGAGTGATCAAAACTCTTTGACAACAGCGAAATGCATCCAGGGATGAGTTACGGTCGCCATGAATTCAGATGCGGATTGAGGGTCGAATGTAATGTCCCGCGATTATCAACAGATTTAGGAGCAGACTGAGATTAGTATCGCTCCTAAAGTGATATGTCGTTGTGGCTCCTGAGCAGAATTTAGAAACGGTCATTTCCCTTGGCTTTACTTCACGTTGTTACGTACCTCAAGTAAGCGGGAGGCGGGCGATGCGATATGTACTGATGAGCTTCAGCAATCGAAAGCGGACCTTTATCAGGTGTGCTACGAGCAGCCGAGTTCGACCCAAAGCGGCCCTAGCTTCGGAGATTACTCTTATTTTTAAGCTGCTTTAATACTGGAGATGCAGATGCAGTACGGCGATCGATTAATTCAGCTACTCATTTTTATGACATGTATTTTCCTGTTAGTAAGTGGACGGGTTTCCGCCGATCCGGTCTTCGGGTATGAGATCAAAATCGATGTGCCCTATGGTAAAGGAGAGGTAGTTCGAGACGGAGTTAGCATTGAGCGCGACTTGCTTCTCGATGTTTATACACCCGTTAACGAGGAATCAGAAACCGTAAGGCCGGCAGTTGTCTTGGTACACGGGGGTGGGTTTCAACGTGGTGGCCTTCGCCAGCCGACCTATAAGGAGCAGGGCGCTGTTCATGGGCGAATGGAAGACTACGCTCGACTTCTGGCACCGCAAGGGTATGTAGTATTCGTAATCGAGTATCGTCTCGCTCCAGAGTTACCAGAGCCTGAAACTGAATTGGATGCTGACTGGCTCTTGCCTATGCACGTTGACATCACTGAGGCGGGAATGCGACGGGTTAACTACGCTCGGTCAACGCTTGGCCTCCCCCCTCTTGAGGGAGATGCCGGAAAGACGATCGTCTGGAAGACGATCCTGTCAGCAGCTGAAGACCTTTCAAAGGCTGTAGAGTTCGTTCAACGGTCCGCCGAAGATTACAGAATTGACCCTGACAAGATCGCTGTTGGTGGGCACTCAGCTGGAGCAGCAACAACAATCAATGCCGCAATTGGGCTAAACGCCCCGGTTGCAGCGATTTTCCCCCTGTCACCGCCAGTTTCGGCGATTGATGTCTCGAAGACTGTAACGTCGAATTCTGTGGTACCGACGATGATTGTTGTTTCACAAAATGACGAGCCAGCAGTAATGGAGAAAGTACCGGTTATTACCAAAGCAATGCGAGATGCTGGCGCCGACTTCGAACTTGTGTGGGTACCAGGATTTCCGCATTTCTACCCGACCGGAGCAGTCTCACTTGGAGATGATGGCATCAGGCTTTCTGTAGGTGAGAGAATTGTTCAATTTCTCGAGAAACACCTCAACTAAGCACTGTCCGCTTATGGCCGAGGCCGTGTAAAAACTCGTTGTCACCGGGACTATATGTGTCGAGTTTTCCCAAGGCGAGCGAACCTGTCAGATCGCATCTAAGATTGCCTTTGCTCCAACTAGGTTCATCGCCCGCTTCATGTTGTAAGCCAGCACGTGCAGGCTCATCTCGGTGCTGACGTTGTGCTTCCGCTTGGTGAGGAACCCAGATCCCATCCACTGTTTTAAGGTGCCAAACGGATGTTCCACCGTGGCTCGCCTGACTCTCATGGCTTCCGGGTAGCTCGTGAGCCTTGCTTCAGCGCGTTCAACAACATCTTCATGCTCCCAACGACTGATGCGTCGATAATCGCTCGGGGTGCACTTCGATTTGATTGAGCAGCTTGAACACGCCGACGACCAGTAGCGCCGAATCTGCTTCCCGGCCTCTGTTCGTGTAAAGCGGTAGATCGCACGTTCTCCTGCGGGACATTCGTATTCATCATCCTCGGGAATGTAGCGGAACTGCTTGCGGGTAAACTCTCCCTTGTCGCGCTTGCCCGACGTATCGGCTTTCGCCACGTAGGCTGTGATACCAGCTTCTTCGCAGACCAGCAGTTCTTCACCCCGATAGTATCCCTGATCCGCGATGACGGTGATCGTATTATCTGACGCTAGGATTTCCTGCGCCTTTATTGCCATGGGACCGAGCTGACGCCGGTCTATGCCGACGTTCGTCACTTCATGTGCGACGATAAGGTGGGTTTCGACATCCACCGCAGTCTGTACGTTGTAGCCTACGATGCCAGCGCCGCGGCTTTTCATGGAACGGCAGTCCGGGTCAGTCAGGGAGATCTGCTCGTCAGGCGATTCAAGCATCCGGACTTCGAGCTTTTTTAGCCGATCCATCTCCTCTGTGAGTGCGGCGATCCTGTCTTTGATCCGGTGCTGGTCTTCGGTGGGTGCAGACGTGTCGGCCTCATCCAACTGCTCGAGGTACCGCTCAATGCTCGCTTCTACTTCGGCGATGCGGCGCTTCATCTTTGCCTTCGTGAAGTTCTTGTCGCGGTTGTTCACCGCCTTGAACTTACTGCCATCCACGGCGACGGTGTCACTGAGCAGGTTCAGCTAGCGGCACAGCATCACTAACTCACGACACACCAGGCGGATCGCCTCGCCGTTGTGGCGCCTGAAGTCAGCGATGGTCTTGAAGTCTGGCGACAGCCGGCCGGTGAGCCACATCAGCTCGACGTTGCGTTTGGCTTCACGTTCCAGGCGTCGCGAGGAGTGCACCTGGTTGAGGTACCCATAGACGTAGATCTTGAGCATCGTGCGAGGGTGGTAGCCAGGGCGGCCCGTGTCGGCGTGTTCTGTCTTGAAGCCCAGTCCGGAAATATCCAGCCTATCAATGAAGACATCGACCACGCGAACGACGCTGTCTTCTCCAACGTAATCGTCGACGCGTTCGGGGAACAGAGTGCTCTGTTGACGATTCTCGCCTTCGATGAAACCGCTCATTCGTCACACCTCCACCGAAAAGCTGTATTTTACTTTTCAGCGGGAGTTTTTACACGGCCTCGGCCGCAAGCCGACGTTCATCAAGCGCGCATGGGATGTCGTTGGCCGTAAGGTCAATAAAGAATCGTTTTTGTCGCATTTGTATGACCAGGCATCACAATCAATCGGTCTGCCTGTTGCGGTGGACAGCGTTGCTGCTGAGACCTTTAAGCTTCAGATCACACGCTTCGCAGAGTTGACCGACCAACGCACCAAGCTTGAGCGACAAGCCGACGGATTTTTATCAAATCGAGCGGACTACCAGCGCTTGCGATCAATACCAGGCATCGGTCCGATACTGGTCATGAAGATCATCGCTGAGAGCGGGGATTTATGTCGTTTCAAACACTACCGTCAATACTTGAGTTTCTGTGGTTTCAGCCTAGCGGCTCAGCAGAGCGGCTTATCCAAGGGGCAGTACCGGCTTAGCAAACGTGGCAACAGCCGTTTACGTTACGCGTTTTGGCTCGCTGCCACACAAGCCATTAATGGTAAGGAAAACTACTTCCGCGAGAAGTTCAGACGATACATATCCAAAGACCCTGGCAACAAAGATCTTCGCCGTAAGGCTCGAACTGCCGTTGCCGCCAAAATGGCAAGAGTCGCACATGCGCTGGTTAAGTCAGATCGCGACTATCAGGGTTATTACGAGTTTAGCCGTGGGACGTAATTCTTAGTGCCGTCAGGGCACCTTTGTGACCCAGTAGATAATGTTCGACGCCCACGGCTTCCAAAAAATGCTATGTTAAGCACGTTCGGGCCGCCCAAGAGTGGACCCCTGTACACTATGGTGAGCACACTTTTTAGCCGAGCATCGAATGTGAGCTAGGCAATCTGGTGATACCGGAAGAATCTCGTATTGGCATCAATTCCATCAAAACCGCAGGTAGCACGTTATCTGATCGGATGTAATCAGGTATACCTCGCAAGATAAACAGATCCGTCAGCGTATCGATCACGTCAATGGAGTTGAGCTTACGCTTTACCCGAATGGCCAAGCTCTCCCCGGTGAACTCATCAATGATATTAAGCATCCGGAATGCACGAAGTCGTAGGACCATACATGATCGCGATGCATTGGCCTGAGTCGGATATAGGAGCCGTCGTTGAGCCAGAGTCTGGCTCGTTTGGGCTGTTTGCTCGGTACCTTCAGCCCCTCACGCCGCCAAAGACGCTCCACGCGCTTGCCGTTGACCCGCCAGCCAGCTTCCCTGAGCAATGCCGCAATACGCCGATAGCCATAATGGCCGTATTGGCGGGCCAGTTCGATCATATCG
>Ga0222719_10005402_pt1 | contig 11029 bp, 12 predicted proteins | sample C33_34DmetaG_FD_165039 | JGI IMG/M metagenome (GOLD analysis project Ga0222719, IMG submission 165039) | Estuarine water microbial communities from San Francisco Bay, California, United States - C33_34D | ecosystem: Environmental > Aquatic > Marine > Unclassified | place: USA: California...
ATGATCATGTTGACATTGATATGATTATAAAAGTATTACAAGATAATGCTGGGAAAGCTAGAAGTATGATCAAAGATATTATTAATAATTTTGAGTTCATAGTAAATGAGAATGATGATACACATACATGTCTAGATACTGCAATAATTACAGCGCCAGATAAAATGACAGAAAAAACTAAAAATAAGTTAAAAACAATTGCTGGTAGAGTTTTATTTTCAAAAAATGAGGATTGATAATAAAAGTTATAAAACAATTTGGTTTAATGAAGACAAATCAGTTGGAATTATAGATCAAACAAAATTACCTCATTCATTAGATATTATATCTTTATATAAACTAGAAGATATAATCACTGCTATTAAAACAATGCAAGTAAGAGGCGCGCCATTGATTGGAGGGGCTGCAGCATTTGGAATAGTTTTAGCAATGAAAGATGATCCATCAGATAAAAATCTAATAGAATCTTCTAAAAGGTTAATTGCCACTAGACCAACAGCTGTTAACCTTAAATCATCAGTAACTATAATGAATGATAAACTAAATAGTTTACAAAAAAAGGATCGTTACGAAGCGTCTCTAGAGATAGCAAAAAATATTTGTCTTGAAGATGAAGAATGCTGTCGACTAATAGGCCTATATGGAAAAAAGATCATTTCAGAATACATACAAAAAAATGATATAGAAAAGGTAAATATACTTACACATTGTAATGCAGGATGGTTAGCTACTATTGATTGGGGTACAGCCACATCTCCAATTTATCATGCCCTAAAAGATGGTATTAAAATCCATGTTTGGGTCGATGAAACACGTCCAAGAAATCAAGGTGCTTCTCTGACTTCCTATGAGCTAACAAATGAGGGTGTACCAAATACTATAATTTCAGATAATGCTGGCGGATTATTAATGAGACAGGGCGAGGTTGATATGTGCATTACAGGCACAGATAGGGTATTAGCGAACGGTGATGTGATAAATAAGATTGGCACATACTTAAAAGCATTAGCTGCTTTTGATAACAATATTCCATTTTATGTAGCCCTTCCTGGAACCACAATAGATTCTAAAAATGATAAAGTTTCTAAAAATATGATTGAGTATCGAGCACCAGATGAACTGACTCACGTCGTTGGCATAGATGACAGTAATGTATTAAAAAGAATAAGAATTTTTCCCAAAGACTGCACTGCCCTGAATCCTGCTTTTGATGTTACACCTGGAAGATTAATAACCAAACTCATAACAGAGAAAGGAATTTTTGAGAGTTCAGCTGAAGGTTTGTCAAATTATCATTCGACTAGTAAAAAGTGAGACTATCTCATTGATGCAGCAATATTGCCACCATCAACAGTTAAAACTGCTCCTGTTGATTTTTTAGAAACTGCTAGGTGGAAAAAAGCCATTGCTACGTCGTACGCTGTTACTTCATTTAATAATAAATTGCCTTTCATATAATCTTTCATAGTTACTTTTCTAGCTTTTGCTCTACTATTAATCATTGAAGTATTAAGTATTCCGCTTTTAATTCTATCAGCATTAACTCCGTTTGATCTAATACCATACTTACCATAATCGAGCGCATACTGCTTACATAATCCAAGTAGTGCAGTTTTAGGTAATCCATATGACCCAAAGTTTAGCCCAGGGTTCACTGATTGTTTAGAAATATTAAAAAGCAAACAACCTTTAGATTTTTGTGAAAGAAATATTTTTACAGCCTCAGAAGCACATATTTGGTGAGAGAAAAAATTATCATCAAATGATTTTTTAAGTTCATTATCTGAAACATCAGCTATGGGGCCATCATAAATAGAACCAGCATTAGAAATTAAGATGTCAATTCCCCCAAATCTCTGACATATAATCTTAAAGGCCTTTTGAATACTTGATCTGCTTGTTACATCTGCATGTAAACATAAATCTGGAATTGATGATTGTATTTTCTTAATTTTACTTTCATTATTATCTAATAAAACTACTTCTGCGCCCTGAGCTTTAAACAACTTATAAGTTTCAAACCCTATAGTACCAAGACTTCCAGTTATCACTACTATCTTGCCTTGTAGGGTTTTTTTGCTTTTATTTATCTTGGCTTGTTCTAATGACCAGTACTCAATGTCAAATATATCTTTTTCTTTAATAGTCTTAAAAGTTGATGTTTCTTCCACAGATGTGATGACCCTTGCATTTGTTTCAGCTACGTCTCCTGCTATCAATGCAGCACTATAATTAGTGCCCACACTAAACATCCCAATTCCCGTTACATAAATTACTCTTGGAAATGGGTCTAACATAGTTAATCCCTTGCCTTTGCTATTTTTTTTAAAATAACTGATGTAACTAGTCTTATATTTTTTTAATTCAATATCAGCTTTTTTTGAAAAGCTAGTTAGATCATCTTTTGAGTCAATATCAATAATGAGCGGGTAAGGCTTAATTCTTATAACATGATCCGGCGTGACTGTACCGCGTTTTGAATATTTTTTTACATCTATACCATTCATAAAATATTTAATGTCTTTATTAATTCTATAATTTATAACAAATGAATCATTTTTCTTTTTATCTGTGAGAAGTCCTCTAAGAACAGGGGCAATATCAGCAGGCCTCAAAGTATTTTTAAAAGGCTTAATTTGTCTGAGCTTTTTGTTTTTCATTTTTCTTATAGCTGATTCAGCAATAGTCACATTTTTTATCATTAGATCATAAGATTCTTTTGCGCTATTACTAAATGTAAAAATCCCATGATTTAATAGGATTAAGCAATTTACATCTGGGTTTTCCAGATAAGTTTCATATACTTTTTTTGCTAACAAAAAACCAGGCATAATATATGGCACATAACCAACTTTTTGGTCAAATATTTTTTTACACTGCTTCAAGCCATCTGGCCGATTTGTAATATCTAGAATTGCATCAGCATGAGTATGATCAACGAACTTATGTGGCAAAAAAGCATGTAAAAAAGTTTCAACAGAAGGGTTTGGGGACTTAATATTAAGTAAATTTCTTTTTTGAAAATTTACCATATCTTCATCAGACAACTTTTTTTTATTTATCATGCTCAACAAAGGATCCAACTTAACAGCTGGCAGACCTTCCGGCTCAATATCGCCCATATCCCAACCACTACCTTTAACACATAGAACTTTATAAGTTTTAGAATCAATGTCTTTTACTTCAGTTTTTACAGAGCTATTGCCACCGCCATGAAGAACTAGTTTTGGATTTTTGCCTAATAGTTGAGTCGTATATACTCTCAGAGCAAGCGCTTCTGTGTGTCCTCTAGCCGTATATTTTTTTATAAATTGTTCTGATTCATGTTCTGACCAGTTATTTTTCATAGCATGTCCTTCGAAAACTCTACTTTACCTTAAAAGAAGTTATTATAAAAGAGATATGATGCTAGGCCTTTTGTAATCTTGCCCAAAGTTTATTTTTTTGATATGTATGTGCATTACAATCTTTACAACTACCTATTGAATGGTAGTCAAGTTTTAATTGTTTAGATCGATATTCATTTATGATTTCACCTTGCCAGATTTGTTGCAAAGTATGCGATTTAACATCTCCTACTTGCTCGCTCAACTCATGATCTAAACAACAAAGCCCAACTCTACCGTCTGCTCCAATTACCATCTCTTCCCAAGGATGTGTGCAAGCAAAATCAAATTTTTCATTTTGGCTTTCTTTAAGCTTATCTTGATGTTTTGAATCTTTATGAGAATCATCATAGTTAAGTTCATCTTGTGTCCCACCCCAAGTATTATAGTGATTAATATCTACTTTATCTGCAAGCGGGCTCCAATATTCAACAAATTCTGCGACTTCATCTTTAGTAGGTTTCATATCAATAATAGTGACTCTTGTTTCTGGCTTAGTTTTATTTAGTGATTTTTTATAATTTAAAAAGTATTTAACATTAGTAGTAACAACATCAAAATCTAGCCTAACTCTTATTCCTTCAAACGTTGATTTGGTTAACCCATCAATATCAAAATTAATAACATCCAACAAGTCTTCATCCAATAATATTCTTGAACGTTCTTCTCCTAGTAGTTGAGCATTTGTTGATAAATAAAGTTTTACTTTTGGTAGTTCCTTTCTGATTATACGTATCTTTTCAATCATTTTTTTATCAACGGTTGAATCTCCCATCCAAAATAAGTTAATTTTTTTTAATGGTTTGCCTTTGCATGATTGTATAATTTTATCTAAGATTTCAGGAGACATGTTTTCTTTTTTTCGTTCCATGTCAGGCTGTGGACACATGATACATTTAGCATTACAGGCGCTAGTAAATTCAATTGATAATATTTTCGGAAAGACCTCTTTGCGCTTTCGCATAATATTAAATAATATATTTTTAAAAAACCTAGAAATATTATTTTTTAGCTCTATCATTATATGCACTCCAATACTACAATGATTGTAACAATATTTATTTATATATGTCTATGTCATTAACCTAAGAAAATCAAATGTGCGGTAGATTTACACTAAAAAATAAGAAACAAATAAAAGAGCTTTATGATCTAGATATCGTGCCTAATTACAATATATCTCCATCTTCTGATGTTCTTGTCTTAGCTAGCGGTCCAATTATAATGAAATGGTCATATTCCCCTAGTTGGGCAAAAAAGCCTATGAATATAATTAACGCAAGAATTGAAACTTTAAATGAGAAGCCATCTTTTAAAGAGTCAAGAAGATGTGTTTTTTTAACAGACGGTTGGTATGAATGGAAGAGATGGTTTGACTGGGAAAGAAGAGAGAATAAAAAAGTACCCTATTATCATACGAATAGGAATAAGATTATACATATTGCTGGCATATACAATGACAATGGATGTGCTGTAATTACCGAAACGGCCAATAGTAAGTTTAAAGAAATTCATCATAGAAAACCTGTGCTTCTGAATAATCATGAGATTAAGGTATGGCTTGAAGGCGACATAGTTAGAAATAGCAAGTTATCTGAAGATATAGAAATATTCAGAGTCAGCAGCTATGTTAATTCAGTAAAAAATAATGATGCTAAATGTATAGAGCAAACATAGTCATTTTTATGTATGCCATGGGCTAGTGACTATCTGGAATTATGAAGTTTCTATTGCCTCGCCAATAGAAGATGCTTTAGTGTCTGTGATATTATTTATATTTTCTATGGTTATGGATAGATTATTTATTAACTGACTCCTTAAGCTTAGATTCTAGATTTGAATCATAATATTTGCATTGCGCATATAATATTTTATCTTTAAACGGAACATTGTACCTTAAAGACTTAGAGTTAATATATGAGTGATATTGACCACAACCATTGACTAAACTATCTAATGAAATGAGTACTCTATCATCAATTGTCTTATAACAATGTAACGTTTTTTTAATAAAGTTTTTACCATTACTGCTAATAAGTATATTGTATTTAATCACCTCTATATTATTTACAAACACAAAACCACCTTTTACCGAATGACTCTGCGTGCTGCATAAAAAGCTTTTATGTTCATAAGTTGATGCATAAGAAATAGATGATATCGGTAGAAATGTTAAAACAAAAAAAAATATAACTCGCATTAGTTAGTCCTTAGTATTAAATTTGTCCCATCCATTATTTTTTTTAAACTCTTCTAGTTCTTTATCATATTTAGCAAATTCTTTATAAGCAGGGTCGTCATCTAAATTTGAATTTTCACGATTAATAGAGAAGTGTGCAGCGCTTCGCTTTTTACATATTTGACTGTAAGCATTCTTGCCGAGAGCGTCTAAACTAACATAAAATTCTTCACATTGTTCCAAAACACCTTTACCAATAATACTTCTATCTTTTACAGTCAATCTTCTAAAGCTTCCTGTGAGCTCTTTAACCTGACTTAATGACCATGAGTCCCCAAGTTGATTTTTAAGATCTCTCTCTTTCCTAAGTTGATTATCCCAGTCAATGACTCTTTTTGAGCTTATTTCATTCAATTTTATTTCTCCTTAAAAGCACAACAAAATAACCAGATTAAGAATAAAAAAACAAGAATAGATATTATCATAAGTATCCTCCTTCTTTCAGTATGACGCTAATCAACATTTTTACAAGATTGATTTTGATGAAAACTCATAATAAATAATCAGTATTTTACTTATATGCTATCAGATTAGTTGGTTAATCATTTTTACGTATATACTTTTGTTTTGAAGGAATAATGCCTCTGACACCACCCCTTGGGTTTTCAATATCACCATTTCTCCTTGGGAATAAATGAATGTGTAGATGAAAAATAGACTGCCCTCCATCCTTGCCATCATTGGTTCCAACATTAAACCCTGTCACAGTAGGATCGATCTCTCTAATTTGATCTCGCTGACTTTTTAGGATACTAAATACTGCTGCTTGCTCGTCACTATTCATATCAAAATAAGAAGCAAAACATCGTCTTGGGATTATAAGAGTGTGTAGAGGTGTTACAGGATAACTGTCTCTAGTTGCTATAAAAAATTCGTTTTGATCAACAATTTCTTTTTCATAGCCGGGCTGTTGTATTTTACAAAATAAACAATCAGTCATTACAGTAAAACTCCATGTTGTATATAAGTTATTGTTGGCATATTTATTAATGCCATTAATATTGGTGATGTCAAGACACCTAAAATGGAAAAAAGTATTCCAAGTGTTCCAGCTAAATATTCATGCTTAGTGATTGCCAGTATACCAAAAATAAACGCAAGAGGACTAAATATAAATGATAAAATAAAAATTCCTACAAAGCCAAATATTATACTTAAGGTTCCATAATTTTGGACTGATTCTCTAATAATAATTTTTTCTTTATCCATAATTAAGTTTATTTATAATGTTTCCTTCTATCAGAGAATAACTTAACTCTCTTCCTCCAGTGCTTATAAGAATTATGTGTAATGTTTTTTTTCATGATCTTTTTAACATTATCCTCTGATAAACCATATTGTTTCTTAATAGATGAAAAACTAACATCATCAGATAATGCCATCTCAATAATTGCACTAATATCTGTTTCTGTTAAATCTTTGTCCATTGATATTTATAACGATCCTTCTATAACATACTTCAATATTCTAACAACTTGATGTTGATCTTTTGCTACAGCTACTGCAGATGCATCAACCTCTTTTAAAGCATGTTGATGGTCATCGCTATGTATCACTATTATTGACTTGCTAAGTGCTGAGGCATACCCAGCATCAAATGCCGCATTCCATTGTTTATATTTTTCCCCAAATTTTACAATAACTACATCACTTTCTTTAATAGCTTTTTTTGTTCTAATAGAATTTATACTTGCGCCCTTATTATCTTTCCAATAGTTATTTTCTTCGCCGCCAAGAATTTCAACACCACAGTTGTCAGATGATTCATGATCTGTATTTGGTGATGAAAAATTGATCGAAAGATCTTCGCTTTTACAAAGCTTAATTATTTCTTCCCTCCAGTCAGTATGTATTTCGCCTGATAAATAGACATTTAACATTTGTTTCTCCTTAGCTAATTAGATTTTGATCAGTTAGTCAATATTTTGGTTTGACATAATTTTTCGTTAATAAAATACTGTCCTAATACAATCTGTTATAATTTTAACAAATGTCCTATGTTTATACTATGATTATAAATAATACATACTATAATTATTCTGCAGACTCCTTCTGAAGATTCCACATTTGGAAATATAAGCCTTTTGTACTGAGAAGATAATTATGCGTTCCACTTTCAATTATTTCTCCATTATCTAAAACATAAATCTTATGAGCATCTTTAATAGTCGAGAGTCTATGCGCAATAACTAAAGATGAAATATTCTTTGAAATTGTATTCATTGACCTTAATATTTTACTCTCTGATTTAGAATCTAAGCTTGAAGTAGCTTCATCAAATAATATAATTTTAGGATTTTTTAGCACTGCTCTAGCGATAGCAACTCTTTGTTTTTCTCCACCTGAAAGTTTTAACCCTCTTTCACCAACTATTGTTTCATACTTATCGGGAAGGCTATCTATAAAATCATGAATATTTGCTAGTCTTGCCGCTCTAATTACCTCTTCTTTGTTTGAAGCATTATCAGCATATTGTATATTGAAGAAAATACTTTCATTGAAGAGAACGGTATCTTGAGGGACTACAGCTATATTTTTACGAAGGCTATATTGAGAGCAATTAGAGATATTTTGATCATCTATTGAAATCATGCCATCACTAACATTATAAAATCTATAAAGAAGTCTCCCTATAGTTGATTTTCCTGAGCCTGATGGACCAACAATTGCAACTTTTTTGCCGGCAGGGATCTCTAAAGAAATATTTTTTAGTATGCTTCTATTTTGATTATATGAAAAAGAAACATCTTTAAATTTTATATTACCAGTCTTAACAACTAGATCTTGTGCGTTTTCTTTATCAACTATTTCAATTTTCTGGTCTAATAATTTTAATAGCATATTCATGTCTGCCAAAGCATATGTAATCTGTCTATAAACTATGCCTAAAGTATTTAGAGGTACAAATAGTTGTAACATTAATGCATTTACGAGCACTAAGTCACCCAAAGTTAGTGACCCATCTACAACTCCAGATGAGGCAAAAATCATTATGATTGTTACACCAAAAGTAATAATTATGGCTTGGCCAAAATTTAGTAATGACATAGTCTTTGTACTTTGCATTGCTGCATTTTCCCACCTGAATAAAACATCACCATACCTTTTAATTTCATATTTCTCATTATTAAAATACTTAACAGTTTCATAATTTAGCAAACTATCGACAGCAATAGAATTTGCTTTAGAGTCAAGACGGTTCATTTCATGTCTATAGCTCATCCTCCAATTAGTAACCATTAACGTAAATGATATATAAATAATAATTGTTAAGAATATTATAAGTGCAAAAGTAGACTCATAAGTTGTAAGTAAAATCGCTCCTACAAGAAGGACCTCAATAAATGTAGGTATAATAATAAATATCATATAATTAATTAGCGATGATAAGCTTTGAGTTCCTCTTTCAAGATCTCTTATAATTGAACCGGTTTGTCTTTCTAGATGAAATCTCAAAGACATTTTATGGAGATGGTCTAATACTCTTATTGATATCTTATACACTGCATGATATCTAACCTTTGCAAATAGGACATCTCTAAGCTCGCTAAAAAAAGCTGTTGTGAGTCTCAGTGAGCCATATGCAATTAAAAGACCAAGAGGTAAAATCAATAATGTATTGTCACTATTAAGAGAATCTACTATATCTTTTAATAATACTGGAACTGCAACAGTTGCTAATTTCGCAATTACCAAGAATAGTAATCCGAAGATGACTCTAGATTTAAAATCCCATATGTATGGGAACATTTTTAAAAGATTATCTAAGTTTTGTCTGTCTTGCCCTGATATCTCTGTCCTTGAGGTAAAAATCATACTTATTAAACCAAGCTTATTCCACTGTGACTGAATTGTTTTGTTTTGCTATGCTCATTGCACCCAATATCATATTATATTTTTCATCGCCTGTAATTTTAATATTTTTTGAAACTTGCTCTTTTCTTTTCCATAATGCGCTTTTCTATGACAGTTTGGGCATAAAGCAACTGCATTATCAATCCTATCGCTACCGCCATCTTTAAGTTGTTTAACATGATGCACTTCCAAATATGGCATACCATCTTTTGATCTCATAAATGGGGCAGTTTTTTTACACCCTTGACATATGCCATTAGCATTTTGTAATACCCACGCAACCACTTTTGGATCTCTTTCATAAATATTAGTATTCTGTGACTTTCTTTTTGGTTTTCCATTGCCATCGGGTCTATTGCTTAGATAATTTTTCATCAATTCAGATACTTTATTCATGAGATCGTCATGATCAAAAGTAGACGAGTATAACTTTTTATTTATTGGTGATGAAAGATCAGACTCTAAAAACTTAGTAAAATTATTTGCTGCTGCTTTCCAGAAACCATGCCCTTTGATATCTTTGTCAGCATTTCCTTTATCAGAGAAAAATATCTTAAAACATTTTTTTGCATAGTCCACACTACGTACTTCAAATAGTGAAAATTGAATATAATTTCGCTCTGCTAAGTAACTAGATATTTGTGATAATGCTGTAAGATATCCATTAATAGATCTCTCAGATAAACCTTTCTTGGACCCTATACTAGAGTTTCTAGTCCAATTTTTAAATCTGTCTTCCTCTGAGTTATAATCTTCTCTAAGTTTAAACTCATATTTATCTTCCTCGGTGCTTTTAATAAATAATAAAGAATAATTTGATTGAGTTTCTTGATTTGGTTCAAGCGCCTTCCAGTTAGGAAAGTGTTTCTTAAGCATACTGGTAAAATTACTTTTCCAGAACATCCTCATAACTGGTGATGTCTTTTCTCGTGCCCATTTGAGTTTAATATTTTCAAACTCTCCTAGTTCATTGACCAACGTAATAGTTTTATTTATACCTTTATTAATTTTGAAGAAATCATAAGACTTTTGGTCTACAACTGTTCCATTGTACTCAAAACTTGAGTAATCTAATTTCTTTTCCAAAATAGATTTTTTGATTAATCTCCAAGAGTTTTCTGATTGCATAAAAATTATTCTACTGTGACTGATTTGTTTTTGTTTTAACATGTGTCTTGCACCCCAATGTTTATATGGGATTTTTCATCCTACCATAGATTAATCTATAAGATTGACAAATCTTCAGCGTCTATTTATATGCTAACATAAATAATGGATTGGCAGGACTTTGAAATTAATACTACCAAATATCTCAATGACACTTATGGGAATAGTTCCTTAGTTTTTATTCATGAAGGTGGGTTTGACTCATGTAAACCAGATATCTATGTTTACAGAGATGAAGATAATATTTTTAATATAGAATGTAAATTTAAGAAATCTCAATCATCACAATTTGTTTTACTGGAAGACCCTTCAAATAAAACGTTTTCTTTCTCGAGTAAGAATAAGTCAAATGAGGATGATGCAGAGGAACTCATTATTCATG
>Ga0222719_10005403_pt1 | contig 11029 bp, 10 predicted proteins | sample C33_34DmetaG_FD_165039 | JGI IMG/M metagenome (GOLD analysis project Ga0222719, IMG submission 165039) | Estuarine water microbial communities from San Francisco Bay, California, United States - C33_34D | ecosystem: Environmental > Aquatic > Marine > Unclassified | place: USA: California...
ACTGTTCAATTGATTCATTCCCATTGAAGCTGGATTCAAGGTCAGATTTCTAATCAAATTAGCATCGGAAGCATTTAACCTCTTTACAGTAACTAAGCTCGAGGGAATTACAGTAACAGGATTACTTGTTGGAGCAATCACATTTAATGTCAACATACTGAAATTTGCTCCATTGAGTGGATTAGGATTATATCCCGTCATACTCATTTGAGCCATCATCCCAGGAATAGCTGCACCATATATACCATTTGGTAATTCTGATGCGAAACTCATTAGTTTGATGCTGTCTCCTGCCATTTCACTGAGATCCAATAAAACCTCTGCACGCTCCCCTGGTGATAGGAGTAGTCTAGTTAGCTCTACAGGTTTTTCCAATAAACCTCCATCTGAGGCTATCTGATAGAATGCCCTATCACCATTAAAACCCACATTGAACGCTCGTTGTGATGATCCATTAAGCACTCTCAGCCTTATAACTTGTGCTGGTACATCTAACGTGCCGTTTATGGTAGCATTTACCATAGCTACATCATCTGAATTTGTATGAAATAGAATTTGATTGTTAGCATCAAAATCTTTTGTTTGAAGAACAATTGGGAAATCATCTTTGCCGTATCTTCTAGGCAAGCCAAGTCTAGCTTCTTCTTCGTCTCTTACAATTATCAATCCTGATATTCCTTTGGATACATGTTGGTCGGTTTTGTGATGTAAGTGAGGGTGATACCAATAGGTAGCAGCCTTATCTAATATTTCAAAACTTGGTTTCCAAGTTTCTCCTGGTTTTATAATAGTATGTGGACCTCCATCGTTTTTTGGTGCTACATGCAAACCATGCCAGTGAATGGTTGTGGTATCACTCAAACTATTAGTAACCTCAAAGTCTAATTTATCGCCTTTATTTAAAATTAATGTGGGAGCCAAAATATTACCATTAGCCCCCATTGTATTTGTAGGAATACCCGAATAAAATTCGTGTATTCCATTTTTTAATTCAAGTTTAATTTGTGGCCCTGATAATGTATCAGGAATTATAATATGATTCTGAGCATTTAAGCTGTTGCCCAAACCAAACAATACTAAAATTAATAACTTTCTCATACTCTTACTTTGCTTCTATTTTATACAGAGAATTGGTAGCGTAGGAAACGAAGTAAAGTTGATTATCATATACTGCCAATCCAGTCATTCCTTCTACACCCGTTTCTATTCGACCTAGTTCTTCATTAGTAACCAAATCGATACATCTAATATTTCCATTATCAAAATCTCCAACAAAAAGACGATTTCCATTAATGGCCATTCCACAATAATTGAAGTTATCATCCGAAGCTAGTACCTCAAAGTCAGCATTCCACTCGGAATGATCGGCCAATTGCTCATTGATTAAACCAAGTGATCTTAACCTATTGGCTGAATTCACATCTATTTCTAGAACTCTCTTGTTACCACCGTCTATGGCATATAGAATTGTGCGATCATCATTCATTACCATATGACTTGGAACAGTACCGTTCTTCTTTACAGAAATATTGGTGAATCGCTGAATGACTCCATCATCATGATCAGCGTTTCCTGGACCATGGTCGCCACCAAAATCATATCTGCAGATATGTTTATTATACCCATCAAAAACCCAATAGGCGTTGTCATTTTCAGATGCAATTCCCATTGAATATGGACTGCCATGTAACATATCTAGATGACTGCCATTTCCACCGCTTGGTCTAGCGTATATATCTAGGTCACCAGACCATAACGCAGGGCCTGTAAAGGAACCACCTTGTCTGTTGGCATCTAGTATACCCGAAGAAGTCGCCCAGTCTCCATTTTCACTAAACGCTAATGCTGTGGGGAATGCCATGAAATGCCAAGAGTTGCCATCCTTACGGTAGTCATACTCATAATCTTCAGCTGTAATGTCAGGTATTCGTACAGTTGTACCTCCAGTATTATCAGTTCCTTCATTTGTGATCCATAGTTCTCCTTTTCTTGTTGGATTAAAATCTAAATCTGTAGGTTTCAATATCCTAGAAGCATTGGAAGATATTTTTAATATGTTGGGTTGATTGATACCCCAATCTCCTTCATTGGATTCTAAGTAAAACTCGGGAACATCATTTTTACGAACTACTTCGCTTGGTGTTACCTCATCATCATCTTTACAAGAAGAAAAACCTGCGAAGAGTATAAGCGTCAGTGTAATTATTAGATTATTTTTTTTCATTTTTTCATTTTTAAAAGGGTGTTGAATATTCTGAATTTGTGGTCAAATCCTTATCAGTTAAGGTCTTTAAGAAAGCCACTAAGTCTTTCTTATCTTGTTCAGTTAAAAAAAGACCAGTTTCACGAGTCTGTTCCAAAGCTGGATCTAGTGTTGAGGACGCTTGTAATTGTGAGTTATAATGCTCAACAACTTCTTCTAAGGTATTAAATCTACCATCGTGCATATAGGGTGCGGTAAGTGCTATGTTTCTGAGACTAGTCACTTTGAACTTACCATTATCTGCTGGATCTTCAGTTGCCTTCCCCCTGCCGTCATCTGCAAAAGTTGCATCTAATCCATTGTTCATATATTGATCATTTTCAAAGTTTAAACCGCTGTGACAATGCTGGCAATCTGCTCCACTTTGTTCTGGAAAAAATTGATTATACTCCGTGTTAAATAGTTTGAATCCCCTTTTTTCGCTCTCACTAAAAACTGTAGAGTCTGATAGAAAATCATCATATTTTGAGTTTGTAGATATTATAGAGTTCATAAACTGCTCTAATGCCAGTGATACCTTCTCACTTGTTACCTCATCTGTACCAAATACTCTAATGAATTGGTCCTTGTACATTTGGCTAGCAGATAATTTAGCAACAACGTTTTCCAAAGTTTCATCCATTTCTAATTCATCTTGAATCGGCAATAATGCTTGGTCTCGTAGCAAATGAGCTCTCCCATCCCAGAAAAATTCATTGTCATTCCATGCCATATTAAATACAGACATTGCATGTCTTCCACCTTTCTCACCTCTTACTCCTATTGAAAACTGTGCTGAATCTGTGAATGCAAACTCTTGTAAGTGACAACTAGCACAGGCTTGAGTACCGTCCGCTGATAGCATCTCTTCATAAAACAACATACGCCCAAGCTTTACCCCTTGAACTGTAAGTTGGTTATCTGAAGCAATATTGGGTATTGGAAATCCTCCAATACTCATTTCATAAGGTGTAGTATCTTGAACTATCCCTTGTGGTTCATTATCATCGTCTTTACAACTTACCACCAAAATGGAAGCTGCTAGTACAATTAGTATTATTGATTTTAATTTCATTTTATTTTTTAAATTGATGGTTTGTTAAAAACTCATTATCGGTTAATGATAACAGGAAGGCCAACAGCTCATCCTTTTCTTGTTGTGTTAAATTTAGTGGCTGGATTACTTCACTTTTATTCTTATGATTTTTACCTCCTGAGTCGTAATGTTCTATTACCTCAGCAAGTGTTCTCAATGAGCCGTCGTGCATATATGGCCCAGTAACTTCTACATTTCTCAAACTTGCTACTTTAAACCTGCCATCGTCGGTTTCCTCTTCAGTTAAACGTCTTCTACCTTCGTCACTATAGTCTTTATAAAGGCCATTATTCTCAAAACTATAATCTGTAAAATTAGGACCAACATGGCACTTGTAGCAATTGGTTTTTTCACTGTAAAAGAGAGCCATTCCTCGCTTTTGAGAGTTTGACAAAGCCTCTGTTTGTCCTTCAAAATGATACTGATCAAAGTAGCTATTATCACTCACTAAGCTTCGTTCAAAATTGGCTAAGGCTCTTGTAATAACATAGTAATCGGGCATTCTGTCATAAGCCTCAAGGCTCATTGCCACATACATTGAATCTTGTGCTATTCTTTCGCCAGCTAAGACAATATTGAAATCAAATTCATTATGCTCTTGTAAAGGAACCAATACTTGTTGCTCTAATGTAGGAACTCCGCCCTCTCTAGTAAAATATGGATGATACCCTATGTTAGCTAAGCTTGGTGAATTTCTTACACCATCCCTATCCTTTACACCTTTACTGAAAGAGACATCGTCACTGAATGAAAGTTCAGCCTTATGACATGATCCACAGTTCAATGTGCTGTCAATAGAAAGGACATTGTCATAAAATAGCTTTTTCCCTAGCTCCCAACGTTCCTCACTGTAACCATTGTCTTCTGGAAAGCTAATTGTAGAAAAAGGACTCGGTAAATTAGATGTGAAATTCTGCTGAATAAGAACCTCACCGTCTTCCCTAGTACAACCCATAAAGAGTGTAGCTGAGAAAAATAATATTATAATGTACCGAGACCTCAAGTTATTTTAGTTTATGATTAGTTTTTTTGTGCTCTTAACACCATCCCCATAAATAGTCAAAAAGTATAAACCTTTCTTGTCTATGGAAATAGTGTTGGATGTTCCTACTGGGCTATTAAGAATTTTTCTTCCTGTGATATCAGTTACAATCATATTGCCGTGATAGAATCTATTATCTTTTAAAACTATGTTTACCTCTCCTTTACTTGGAACTGGATTAATACCAAAAGCATTGGGAACATTTATGTCCCTGGCGGAAAGGGTATTGCCAGTGCCATCTAAAGAGGAAAACACCTTTGTTTGAAAATTTCTTAAGCATTCAGCTGCTTCTTTATTTTCACTATGCTCAATTAAACCATTGGCCATCCCTATCTGAGAAACAGCTTTTGTATAATCTGCATTAATAGAAACTACTAAAGCACCATTAACATCAGTTGCTGAAGTTGGAATACTTTGTTTAAAATAGTTTTTATTTCCTAAAGCATGTATTTGAAAGTCTTGGGCAAAATTTGTTCCTGACTTCCCCTCAATAGCAACAAATCGGTACCCTGAAGCCCAACCCCAATGCATAGAAGGAAATTTTGGAGCTAGGGGATGGAATGCACCCCACTGAGCAGGATCACCATTATTTACTGCAGGGTCAACTCCAACCGAAAAGTTTATTGACTCCACATTTGTAATATTTAGATTACCAAGATCGATAGTGTCTGATTTATTTGCTTTAACGAGGATATAAATATCCTTCGCATTGGTTACTGTGCCTCCATCATGGGTTATACTTATACCAGAAATATAATACTCTAGCCGTTGTAACTTTACTTTGTCACCTAAGTCATTTTCAGCCTCACTGTTAAAGGCAAACGGAGTTGATCCAAGGAGATGATTTATAGTGAGTTTTACATCCGTCTGTGCGGATACATTTAGTGCCATTACGAGCACGGTAATTAGTGTTATTGATTTTTTCATTTTAAAGATTGTTTAATGTTTATGTTGATCATTTTTTACGTAGTCCATCCCACAAACCGGGCATGCACCACTAGTCTCGCTACCGCTTCCATCACAGTGCATAGGACATACATAGGCAGAAGTGTATTCCTTACCCGTTTTATCTATTTCTGAACTATTTGAAGAGCAGGCAGTCAGAGTACCTATTAAGAGTAGCATCATTGATGCTTTATAAATTATTGATTTCATTACTTTTTATTATTGATTTTATTAAAAACAGACGCATCGTAGCCTGCTATAGTTGAAATATGCCAGAAGGCATCACGAAAAAAAGTAATGGTATTATATAAGATATGTCTGGTGTAATACCAGAAGTACTCTGCCAGCTTGTTCATCTGGAGGAGGATTGTAGTGAGTAATATCGCTTCTGATTTCTGGAATAATCGTCGCAACTAATTTTGCATATGGATTTATTCCTAAAACAAGGTTTTGAACGTGATTAGTAATAACGGGGATGTTTTGAGTTGAACTTTCAGCTTTGATTGAAGCCTCTGTACAACATTTCTTTTTGGTGAGAGAAACTGGACTGTTTTTAGAATTGCAAACATCACTTTCTTTCATCTCAACACACTTCTGAGCCTCACCAAGTAAACTAATAGCCTTAACTTCACCTTGACATAGGTGCATATTGAGAGTAAATCCAAACGAGCTAAACAGTACGATACTACATAGTAGTAATGCTACACTTTTCACATATGATTGCTTTGAACTCACGTCCGCGAATATAGGTAAAAAGTATAAAGCCTGCTTAGTGCGTTATATTCACAGCTAAATAGGTTAAGAGAATTAAATCAATTTTTAATTTAACTCCTTCTAATGATGTTAAGAACTTCAATACCTTATCAAGTTCGATGGCTGTGCTAACATATGCGTGTTTCACCAATATTTACTCCCGCATTAAAAAGGCCGTAACTGCCATTAAATTAGTTTTTTACGGCCTTTAAATATAGCCTTTAGGGTGCTATGTTCGTTGTCAGCAATAACTAAACTTTTTAAGACTTAATGCTAAGATAGAGGATTTAATAAATATATAATCTGAGTAGTACTTCTTCAATTTACCACTTCAGTCACGACTGACTTTAGTTAATCTATTCAAACAACTATTTTCTAAAGTATTCGCCTGAATACAACCCCTCAAAAAGTGAGTTTTGGCTGCAACTCTGTACAATAAGGGGCGCAGATATAATGATAAAACGGTTATACTTTTATAGTGTAACCGTTTTTTGTTTTGTCAAGACAAAGTAGCTCGTAAAGTAAAAACTACAATAGTATCATCTATTGGGAGTAACCTCCTTCAAATATCAAGGATCCCGCTTCTTGTGTGACATATAGTATGTTGCTTCAGCAACATCCACTAGAACAATTACCGTTTTCCTGAATAGGTGGGCATGGAACAGACCCATAAGAGCAGTACACACAGCAATCTCCTTGAAGAGGTTTCAATAGGGTGTGGCAGTTCTCACATTCATAGAAGTACTGACAAGCATCAGTTGGCATGGTTTCAATTTTCTCATGCCCACAGTCTGGGCAAGTCAGTTTTGATTCAAGGGTAATTTGCTTTTCCATTTATTTCTTTGCTTTTCTGACTGAATAGCCTGTTTCTTTTTCTATATGATCTGATATTTGTTCAACATCAGTTATCGCAGGATCAAACACGATAACCGCGGATTCATTCTCATAGTCTGAAGTGGCAGATTTAACTCCATTTACCTCAGAGGAAGCAGTATTTACGTGTACTTCACATCCAGTACAAGTCATTCCTGTTACATCTAACTTTACAGTAATGAATTCTCCATCTGCTGCAACATGCACTTCCTGTGCTGGAAGCAGATAATGAGAGTAAGAAGGGAATCCAATGGAGAGCATTGCAAATAGAGTAATACCAATCAAGAATGGGCGGCCTTCATAGAATCGTGGTTTACGCTCTACTTCACATCCACAATTATCTTCTGCTTTAGGTTTCAAATTAATATACCATGCATAGCCAATAGCAAGTACTGCAAATCCGATTAAATACGGGCGCAATGGTTCTATCCAACTTAAACTAGCTGAAAAACTCCCAATACCTGCAATTGCTGCTACAACAGGAGCAATGCAACATGAAGAAGCTGCAATGGCCGCTATTAAGCCAGTAGAAGATGCTCTGTTTTGTTGTTTTTCACTCATGCCGTTATTGATAGGCTTTCTAGTTTCATCTGCTCCATGAGTTTAAGTATGAATTGATCTCCAATTGTATTAAGGCTATAGAAGATTGTCTGTGCTTGTCTTCTACTTTTAATCATTCCACCTTCCCTTAATTTTTTCAAATGCTGCGATACTGCGGGCATGGACATTTCAAGGACATCACTGAAATCACAAACACACAACTCTTCATCATGAGAGATGAGGACCAGAATCTTAAGTCTAGTAGGATTGCCAGCCAAACTGAGTAATTCACTTTGTTCCAGGATTGCTGAATTGCTTTCTTCCAGAATGCTTTTTGAATGTTCAATCTGTGATTGGTCTTTGTACGTTCTAATGCAATAATCCATTGTACTTGCAAAGATAGTTAATTAAGCAGATGCTTAAGTAACGAATTTGTCTTTTTCCTATACTTCAATTTGTAACGAAGGTAATTGCCTGCAAGTTTTAAGGAACCCGTATCAAACTGTGATCAGATGCGCCACCATCACCCCTTTCAACAACTATATTTCAATGAAACCACTAGAACGTATCGTTTCGCCAGGTAAAGTTTGGCTGCAACTCTGTGTAATAAGGGGCGCTACTTAAACCCTTTACTAGCAATAGTATAGGGTTTTTTTATTACAACAAGTTGTGATTTCAAATATATCATAAAATAACTTCACTGGCATATAACTGGCAGTACTGAGGCAGTTAATTTGCCAAAAAATCCGAACTATTTTCCATATTCAAGACCCCCATACCCTTTAAAAATATCGGTTTCCAATCCAAAGCTTTTGCTCAGAATGGTGGTATAGCCCTATGGTTTAGGTTTCATTAATTGCTAATCTATCTCCATATCTTCAGCATACATTTCCGTCTTTTCAACAGAACCGTCCTTATTATAATAAGTGGAAACTCCATGATACAGAGTTGTCTCCAAAATCTAAGTTAATAGTAGTAATAATCGCTGTGCTTGGTGGCATATTATTTTTGGTTGCTTGGATTCTTGATGGTGATGGTGGTGCTGATAGAAAGTACTATCCAATGGAAAAATCCAAAATTGTGGAGCAAAGTTTAAATAAAACCTACGGTGAAATCATAGCCACTTACGGGGAACCTTGGGATAAAGGTGAGCGAAAGTATATGTACGGTGGTTGTTATTATTTACTGTATTCTGATTTAGGAATAAATAAATTGGGTGATGAAAAGGATGTTTATTTTTATTTCAATGATGATAGTGGTGAAAGCAGAGATGAAATGAAGTGTTTTTCTATAGAGCTTGGCACTTTATAGAAATACTAGCCTTTTTTATTATCCCGAGGGTTCAACCACATAACTTTGCTTATCCTCAATTAAAATATTTCCTTTGTAAGCTCGTTCAAACACCACATGCAATCGTTGCTCAAATATTCGCTTTTTATTTTTGGATTGTATGCAACAATCTCCTCCTGCAAAAAAGACGAATTAAATACCAATACAAATAGTCAGATTACCATTAATCGAGATACACTCTGGTTTGATACCGTATTCACCAACATAAATTCAACTGCCCCAAAATCTGTTAATAAGCAAATACTCGTTTACAACCCGTATGACCAACGCATTAAAACTTCAATTCGATTAGGTGGTGGTAGTAATTCTCATTTTAGACTGAATGTAGATGGTGAAGCCGGGAGTTCATTTTCAGATATTGAGCTATACCCCAATGATAGCATCTTCCTTTTTGTGGAAGTTCATCCCGATCCCAATAATAATAGTCCAGATTTTAATCCATTAATCATACGCGATTCCATTCTATTTAATACAAACGGAAATGAATCTAAAACAATGCTCATTGGATGGGGACAGGACGCTCATTATATTTTTAGAGATAGTATTGAAACAGATACCACCTGGTCTAATAATAAGCTTCCAATTGTCGTTTACGGATATTGTTATGTAAAACCCGGAGTTAATCTAACCATAGAAGAAGGTATGAATATCCATTTTGCACCGAGAAGTTGGCTATTTGTAGAGGGTAAAATAGATATCAAGGGTAAAGTAGATAATCCTGTATTAATGCAAGGAGACCGTTTGCAACCCTCATGGGAAGAAGAAAGTGGGCAATGGGGTGGAATTTGGATAAGTCATCCTAGTTATGATAACACAATTGAACACGCAATAATTAAAAATGGAACAGTAGGAGTTTATTGTGATTCTTTACCTGGTGAAGAGAATAAAAGAAATGTAACCATAAACAAAACGATGATTAGAAACATGAGTTTTGACGGTATTAGTGGAAAAGGAAGTACAATTCACGTTCAAAATAGTGTAAGTACAAACTGTGGAAGGTTCACATTTTTGGCTGCCAATGGAGGGAACTACACCCTATTGCATAATACATTTTATACTGGACGAAGAGACTTCTCAAGACGGGAACCCACATTTGCCTATTTGAATAGAAGAAGAGATGAATTTGGTTCAATTTTAGAGACCTATGACATTCAATTTTATTTTGTCAATAACATTATTGATGGTGTTTTATCCGAAACTGAAATTGGGGAGGATATTGACTATTCTAGAGTATTAACGCCCTCTGTTGTAGATTACAATTTGATTAAAACGAATAAAGCAATATACACTGGCAGTGGTTCTAGCAACATTATTAACGCATCTGCTAAATTTAAAGATTCCTATAATTTTAATTTTGATTTGGATACGCTTTCTGCAGCCAAAGACATGGCATTTCCTTTAAATCCATCAATAGATGAAGATTTTTTAAATAGAGCTAGAATAGGAAATGCAGATTTAGGTGCCTATGAAAGTCAGTTCTAGCCGAACCCTGAAACATTAAAAAGGTTATCAATTAAACTTTCCCAAGTAAACTTATTTCGTTCTGATTTTATATTTTCTGAAAATTCAGAATCTCTATTATTCTCATAAAAATCAAAAATACAATCAGATATCTCCTTTGTATCTTGGGAAGTTACATAGCCCACTTTTTGGTGAGGAACGAGCTCGGATAGTCCTCCTACATTTGTAACTAGCATAGGTCTATTATAAAAATATGCAATTTGAGTTACCCCACTTTGTGTTGCTGTCTTGTAGGTTTGAGCCACTAGGTCTGCAGCACTAAAATAAAGACTAACTTCTGAATCTTCTATGTAATGATTTGCAAGAACAACGGAATCTTTCAGACCAAAATCATCAATTAGTTTTAGATAGTTTTGAGGATTATCATAATATTCCCCAGCAATGATCAATTTCAAATTTTTATTACTGAGTCTATGATCAGAAAAAGCTTCGAGTAGTGTATCTAATCCCTTGTATTTGCGGATAAAACCAAAAAATAAAACATAATTAGTTTTTGTATCTAAGCCTAACTTTTCCTTGGCCTTAACTTTATCTATTTGCTCCCCAAAATTTTCATACATGGGATGCGGATTAAAAATGGCAGGTTTTGATATATTGAATAGCTTCAAATCATTGAGAACAGACTTGCTCATGGTCAAAAAAGCATCGCACGATTTCAGAAAATAAG
>Ga0222719_10005404_pt1 | contig 11027 bp, 26 predicted proteins | sample C33_34DmetaG_FD_165039 | JGI IMG/M metagenome (GOLD analysis project Ga0222719, IMG submission 165039) | Estuarine water microbial communities from San Francisco Bay, California, United States - C33_34D | ecosystem: Environmental > Aquatic > Marine > Unclassified | place: USA: California...
CAAAGGTAAAAGTTATCGAAATGGACAAAGTGGATAAAAAGTCACTTACTCCGTATCTTGAGAGCAACAATGTTCTTGCATCTATTGACGAACTAGATATTAAGAAGATTTTAGTGTGTGTCAAAACCACACGACAGTTACAAAATATCTTTATGACCGACTTTGCAGAACAACTCAAGGAACGTGGTTATTCTTACCTCTATATTACGAGTAAAACTGGTTCTGTGATTGACGGTAAGAAAGTATCTAGGGAGAAGTTCTTCGAAACTTTGAATGCATGGGGTAAAGACCCAAACAAAAAGTTTGTATGTCTTCACCGGTCTATTCTCTCCGAGGGTATCAATTGTTCTGAACTTGAGGCTGTTATCTTCCTTCGTAACATGGATGTTATCGAGCTTCTTCAAACTGTCGGCCGTGTTATTCGCGTGGGCAGTAAGAATAAAACATATGGTATGCTATGTGTGCCTATCTATAATAATGTCGGAGTTTCTACTCAAAGAGCCCTACAACGTGCAGTAGATATAGTATTTGAGAAAGGAGAAATGTGTGACAGTGTAACTCGACGCTAATAGTGTGGGCAGTCAAGAGTGTCTTGGCGGATTACTTGACGTAAGGCCCACTTTATGATATAATATCTAAATAATAATAGTCTCGCCAAGACACATGAATGAATATTACACCTACGCATATTTGCGTGAGGATAGAACACCCTACTATATCGGGAAGGGTAAGAATAACCGTATCAATCAAAGACATAACAAGTTTATCAAAGTTCCTCCAGTAGAGAGGAGAATATATCTAAAACAAAATCTAACAGAAGAAGAAGCATTTCTGCACGAAGTGTATATGATTGAAGTGTTGGGTAGAAGAGATTTAGGAACAGGTATATTACAGAACAGAACACCAGGAGGAGATAAACCACCACTATGCACAGGTGTTAGTGAAGAAACCCGTAAAAAGATAAGTGAAAGTCACAAGGGGAAAAAGAAACCTTGGACCTGGAATAAAGGTAAGGTGACATCATACACTGACAGAGCCACATATATGAGAGACTACAGGAGAAGAAAGGAAGAGGATAATTATGTGGATGGTCGCACCACTCGCACAGACTATACTAGAAAGAACCCATCCACAAAACCTGGGGCAGTATATGCCAGAGAGTGGAGAAAGAGAAGGAAATTGCTCGACGGTAATCGGCCCAGTCATACCAAGGGATTTGGGGGTATCATAAACTGATTTTTCCATATTGAGCTCCTTTATGACCTAACATACCTTCGTCCCCGTCCCGTTATTGAAAAAAGAGTTTTTATGTCTTTCAACTACACAAATTCAAACATTCTTGACACTAAGGTACCACCATTTCCTATCGTGATTGGTGATGGTGAACTCGCTGCAATACCTGTGGCGGGTTCAACAACTAAACTGATGGTGATACACAATGGACAACCGGTCAAAGTATGTCGCAACCGTCAATCAGCACTCAATTTGATAGATAAGTTAAGAAAACGAAGGAAATAGAGTTACTCACCTCCAATTGACCCCTATAGTATGACATACAATTCAAATCCTTACATTCAAAACCTGCTCGAAATGGGTTATGACAAACAAGACGTAGAAGTTACGTCTACAATGTTTCAAAAGAAAACGTTTCCATGTGTCATTCATGGTCGTCAATTTGACACTGAAGAACAGTATTATGATGAACTTCATGAATATATGAATGGCATGTGATGAATACGCCTAACTGGAAGCATCACTCCAAAAAAGATAAGAAGACCAAGGGTATCTGTAAGGGTATTCTAAGGGGGCGTAAGCAGTCTCTAAGGTCACTCAAACTCAAACTAAGTACCAAATCACCATGAACATTGACAATCAACTTCTATCTGTTATCGAAGGTCTTGATTGGGCATTAGAAGAGTACAAAGCTGCAATGGATGATCCAACCAAAGGTTATTCTTTTTACACTGGTTACTCACGTGCAACAATAGAAACTGCCAAAGACAGACTATTAACAATTGTGGAAAACTATCGTAATGTCACACAGGAGGAGATGAATTAACTATGAAAATTGATACTGTAGGCAGAATAGTCGGGTCTTTCCTTGTTGTCTCTGCGTACTTTGTTATCTTACATGTAAATGTCACAGTAGGCGTCTTTATGCAGTTCATTGCTGACGCTATTTCTGTTCCGTTCTTTATCAGAACAAAATCATGGGATGTAGTAATCATGCTAGCATTCCTTCTTGCCATCTCTTCCACCAAATTATTGTGAGTGATTAAAGTTACTCACCTCTAATTGACCACTATACTGTAACCCCTACACTTGACAATCATGAACAATTCATCTACCGTACTTAAAGAGCTTCAATCACTTCAAAAAACTTATAAAGTTCAGAACTTTAAGTTCACCTCTAGTCAACAGGTACGATATGATGAACTTCTTGAACTTCGTCGTGCATTTATTGCATATTGGAAAGAGAATGGTATGATTTGGACTGGCCCATCTAATGTAGGTAAGGCCAAGACCGAGGCTGCAGCGTAATTAACAAATATATTATGAAATTTGATCCTAAACAAACAGAAACCTTTGAAACCGAAGGTACAACATTTGAATTCAATCATGACCGAACAGAATATCTTGCAGAAGATATTCTTGGTCAATATGAAGATCAAATGAAGATTATGGCCAAAGAATATAAGAAGGCAAAGAAAAAGAATAAAAAGTCTTATGTTGGGCGCAACATACTATCTCTTCATTCAGAATGGAATGTTGAAGACAATGATGAAACTTTATACCTCATCTTTGATGATGAAGATGAATGCTTCACTGATGTCAAAACTGATAACGAATACTACGCAAATCCAAACGATTAAAGTTACTCACCTCCAATTGACCACTGTAGTGTAACCACACAATCAACTTATGACAATCACACAAACCAAAGCAGAGTTTCTAACAGAATCATTGATCGAAGTTCTTAACAATGACTGGAAAGTCTTGGCTGCTGAGAATGGACGTAACGTTCATCAGTATCTAACAATGGAAGTTGGTCGTAAGTATATCAAAGTGTGGCAATCACAACGTTGTGATGGTGTTGTAAGAGAGAGTCGTAGTTGTTTTATGTTTGTAGATAAAGAAACTGGTGCATGTTATAAACCAGCCAGTCACAAGGCACCTGCTAAAGGCATTAGATTTTACATTGAATCACTTCTAGATTCACCTGAAGTTGTTGACCAATACGGTTCATTTCTTTATCGTCGCTGATGTTTAGATTCTTTTATTATATTGCCGTTGGGGCATTCTTTGTAACCATTATCAAACATTTCTCTTAACTATCATGGCACTTTCCGCAGTTACTGTATCACGTATTGCTGATGCACTCAAAGATGACATCATCGAACACATTTACGAAAATGAAAAATATAATGATCTCATGCGTCAATGTGTTCAAGAAGCATTAGATGCCAAAATGGGTGAGATGGATGAGGATCTATATTTTGACCTTGGTATGTGTTTATACGAACGAATTGAACTCAAATAAAGTTACTCACCTCCAATTGACCACTATAGTGTAACCACGCAATCAATTCAAATGGAGTTTAGAATCATTGTTCCATCCGCTCGATATGAAGATGTAACCACAAATGATTTAGATCAAGCATGGCGTATCTGTTGTGATCTATCTGAAGAATTTGGATATGCAGAAGTTAAACGTAATCTTTGTGGCCCAGAGCCAATCATAGGCTCTTTCACTAACGGTAAATCAGACAAATGATCTACAACATCGCATCAGACATCAAGACCCGCAAGATTGTGTGGATTGATTCAACAACAATGAAGGCAATGACCGCAGTTCAAGTATCAGCATCAACTCGCTAATCTATGGGCATTTGTAATACAATTTCTGTGGTGGTTACAGTATTACAATGTAAGGCCCATTGTCGGATATTAAAGTTACTCACCTCCAATTGACTCTTATAGTGTAGTTCTGTTTTTCGTTTCAAATGGGTTTTCTTAACTGGGTTCAAGAAGCAATCGGTTGTAAAGTAGAAGATGAAAAAACTGGAATGGTTCATACCATTACCGGTGGTAAGTTTCTCGCCGATTCACCTATGTGGCCAATGGTTCAACTTACGGATGATAATGGAGTTGTAAGATATGCAACTCTTGATAGGTTTGAAGAACTGGTTTCTGTAGGGTAGTATTCACCTACCTCTAAATTATTCCACTTACAAATCAATCAAATGAACATGACTATTACTCAACTAGAACAAGTGAAGAGATCATACGCAGAGATGATCGTAGAAGGTATGGATATGAAACTATTGATTGAATTTGCAGAGGATAGTATTGTGGAAAACTTAAAAGCTTATGAGATGGAAGATCTAAAGGAAGAGATTAGTGATTGTTATGGTGAAGAAGTATGGCAAGATCTAACGAATTAAAGTTACTCACCTGCAATTGACCCCTGTAGTGTAACCCGCCAATCAATCATGACTTTTATCAAATCAACAAAAAACGGGTGTACTTACACCCTTGATGGCAATCATCAAACCATTCTAATGTATCATCCACTTTATTCTGATGGTAACTATGAGACAAATCGTGGCGCTTACGCTGATGTTGAGTGGGATGAGTTAGATGATGATGTATTAGAAGAAGCTGACCGTTGTTATGCATTGTTGAAACAAGAAGTCAGACAAGATACACCCATGGCCGAAGAAGTTTACGGCGGTTAATCTTTACTTTATCAATCAACTTCTTTTCTTTTTATCATGGCACAAATCACTTACACTTTTCGAGTTCCTTATACTGTACCAACAGAAGCTGGAACTCGCCATATCAATGTGGAAGCAATGTATAATGAGGAAGCAATGAGACTTGTCGAAGGTATGATACCAAATTCAAGTACAACTTGGCCAACAATTGTAAGAGAACACAACAGTGACAATGATAACAATAGAGGGTTGTTATCCTGGCTCTTCTAAAGTTACTCACCTCCAATTGACTCCTATAGTGTAACCACACAATCGACTCATGACATCAACCTATCAGACCACAATGGAAGACACCAGCTACAATGGCTGGACTAACTATGAAACTTGGAACGCAAGTCTTTGGATGGGTAATGATGAGTTTCTGTATAATACTGCCATTGCATGTGTTCGTTATTGTGAAAGTAATGATACCCCATATGACGCATTTGTTCGTTGTATGTTAAACTGTGGTGCTGAAACCACAGGTGATGGTGTGAAATGGGATGATGTTAATATCAACAGTGTAGAGATGAATGAAATGATGGAGGAGCTTTGATCATGACAAATCTATCAAAGATCAAACCTAAACTTCGCACTGAAGGTCAAATTACTGGTAATTGGGGAAAGAGTAAAGTTCGAACCAATGGTAACCCTGATTTAGGATATACTGCGAAAGAGAGTATTTCACCAGTAACAACCAAGAGTGAATATATTCAAAGAATGTATGAGGTATTAGATACCGCAACTGATGTGAAGATTCAGAGGTTTGCATATGATGAGATTCGTAGTTATATGATACAAACCAATCAATGGTGAGAGAATTACTCACCTTCAAATGACTCTTATAGTATAACCACACAATCAACTTTCAAATTTTATGAAAATCAACTACGATTTCTTCTCTGACTATCCATTAACTGCAGTTGCACAAGTATGTGAAGATTCAAATGTTGCACCATTATCTGTGACATTCAATCCAACTGAGTATGATAATGTAACTGTTGAGTTTCGATCACATAGTGACGCAATTCAATTCACCACAATATATCTTGGTAGTGATGACGCATCAGATATTGCAGAATATGTACCATCTACAATTAACGTTTAATTTTATCTAATGATGAAGAAGTTTCTTTCTACAGTATTGACATCTACTGTCACTATATTTGCATTAACAGCAAGTAGTGCGTATGCACAAAATACATTTAAGGATCATGAGAAATTATATCAAACATTAAAGGAGGTTGGAGTAATTGTAAAGATCAATTCCAAGTTACATTGTAGTGGAGAGAATGATGGTGTATATTATCCACATATCGGACTTTTAGTAATTTGTCAAGATGATATGGTAAGTTATGGTAAGCAAGAATTATGGACTGTAAATGATTTCAATACGTTAAGACATGAAGCACATCATGTTGTACAAGATTGTGCTGCAGAATCATTAGGTGATGGTTTACTTTCGACTTTATTTTCTGAAGATGAGTTAGTTGAATTTTTAAAAAGTTCATCTGTAAGTTTAAAGAATCTACAAAGTTTATATGATATGTTAGATGCTCAAGGATTAAGTGAGTTTAAGATACAGCAAGAACTTGAAGCTTATGTTGTAGCTCAAGATGTTCCTGCATCCTCTATTGAACAGAAAATACGTCAATTCTGTTTCTGACAAAGTTACTCACCTTGAATTGACTCCTATAGTGTAAGGACACAAAACCACCACATCATGAGAAAGATCGAAAGCCAAATGACCAATGCCATTCATAACAATGCAGATTGGAAATCAGCTAATACATCAGTCATCACTGAAGATGCTATTTCAAAGGTATATCTACATGGCAATCATATTGCTACTGTAGGTGATGATTATGTTGAGATCTTTGATGGTGGTTATCAATCAAATACAACTAAATCACGTCTTAATGCAATCATTAATGAGTTCTGTAATGCATTCACTGATGGTGTCTTTCAAAAGAATTATCAATGGTTTGTAAGAGATAACAATGTTACCAAAGAGTTTCGTAATGGATATGTGTTCTCATGATGAAGTATATCTTAGGAGCGCTAGTCGCACCAACCATGGTATTCACCCCATGGGTATTTGTTCTCTATTGTTTCTATCTACAACTCAATGAAAACCTTTCAAAAGTCTGAATTCTACACTATTGAAGCCTTTTACTTTACAGAAGAAGATGGTATCATTTATGAAGAAGATCGCAATGAAGAGGTTGATACTTATTGGCATATCAAGCTTGATATAAACCTGATGGATTATGTTCTAGAACAATGTCAAACCAAACTCACTGAACCGTCTATTGTTGATGTTCTACCACGTAAATGGGCAGAACTAAATGATAGTTATGAAGTAGAAGATTATGGCGATACATGTTTAGGTGTTGAACGTTATATCTGGACAGGTAAGAAGTTAGTGACAGAAGAAGAGTATACTGAACTGGTCACATTATGAACTACGACATCTATCACCTACGCAATACACAGATGGATGATAAACTCACCTATCAGTTAAGTGGTATCATAGCTGCTTATAAATCCCATTCACCTATACCAACTAAAGAAGAGTTAGATACAGATAGAGTTGACAATTCTTACGTTTCTATGGTAGACTTATGTGAGCAGATAGGACTCGACCCCGCAAGGGGGAGGTGTTAAATACGAACCAAATAAGAAATCAGACTAACACATAGAGACGATACGAATCATTATCAAATATACTTAAGAATCACGATAAATGATACAAATTAAACGAAATAACGATTAAAATGATTAATAAAGGCAATTATAAATGTATATTAGTGTTTTATAAGTGTGATAAATAGACCCCACAATAGGACCCTTTAAGTGTTATAAAGCCTCTCTTAAGTCTTATAAAGCCCTTCAGCCCTTGTTATCAAAGGCCGTATTCTATCAGGCCTTTCCCATAATGTCAACCCCTCCCCCAAAAATACTCTGAAACCCCCAAAGTTTATGACCCACAGAGTTACTCACCTCTAAATGACCCCTATAGTGTAAGACACCACAACCACTCATGAAAGTACAACTCAACCAAGAACAAATCCAGAATAAGATCAAAGAACTGGAAGAAGAGTTAGAATCACTCAATTTCGGAGATTACTCTTATGATGTAGTGAGTAACGAATTAGAATCACTGTATCTGCTCATCAACTAAGTAAACACTACTCAAACACCCCTTAAGTAACACTTACTCCAGCTATGAGTTCCACACAATCACTGCTACAGACCATTGACACTCTCAAAGCAAATGGCACTTATAAAGTAACAGTGACTGTGCTTCCCTCACAGATTAAGCGTAGACGCAAGTCCGTGCTTTGATTCACACTCTGGGCACGTTAGCGTTGCATCGGTAAGTCCCAGCACAAACACACACTAACTAACACTTTTTATCATGACCAAATCTGTAATGATCTCCCTGCTTCGTAAGGGTAACACAGGTTCACAGATTCTTGAGATTCTTGAGTCTATCTCCGAAGGCGCTAATGAACAGCAAGTCCAGAAAGTCGCTTCAGAGCCAACACTTATGGAATTGGAGTTCTGATCACATAAGGGGTGAGCTACAGAGTTACTCACCTCCAATTGACTCCTATAGTATGAACACAACTCAAACAAACATGACTAACACTTTCACTGATACATTCGATTGGTTGAATGAAGGTAATGTCACAGTATATGACTACCTAAGTATGATCAACATCACTCCACTAAGTATCACTGAAGAGGAAGGAACTAACTTCCCAGGATATAAGATAACCTTCAAATGTTTCGATGATATCATGACATTTTGTAGAGGTTATTATGGAGACCATAGTGATGAAGAAATCAAAGAGATTTATGGTTGGTAAGTAACACATAGGGAGGACAATCTCTCCTCCCTCAGATATAACACTATCGAAACAGTTAGTGTTAACAACTTGACAGATTACAGTCCTTATGTTATAATTAATGAGGGACAGTTAGTATAACATAGCGACAGTGTTTTGGGTTTTTCGATGTTATCCTTAAGACCGCATAGCGGTTGCCCTTAAAGAAATTGCGGCTCTTCTAACCTACAGGAGTGACAAAACGGCCTTGTTATATTTTGCAGAATAAAAAAATGCTAGTAAAAAAAATATATCCCACAGAGTATCCCGGCTATTATGTCACCGAAACCGGCCATGTATTTCGAGATGGTGTAAAAAAATCCGAGGAAAAATTTGTAGAGATAAAACCGTTTCTCCGAGGTGGTGCCGGAGTTTCTAATAAGCAATATCCCTCTGTAAATATCTCGATAAAAAACTCCGAGGGTAGGACATTATATCAGAGGAAGGAGTATGTACATAGAATGGTCGCTGAAGCCCTGGTAGACAACCCTCACAGGTACACAGAGGTTGATCACATAGATAGAGACAAACTCAATAATTGTGTAGACAATCTGAGATGGTGTGATAGGAAGACCAATCTCAGAGATCAACCTAGAATTAACGGGAGGTATTATAAGGTATGAATAGTTCAGAAGTTTATCACATTTATCTAAAGGATAGTTGTATTCTTCCATGTCTATCGAAGGAGAAATTTAAAACGAATTGGGAGTGTTTGAATATGATGGTAGGGTTTATGAAGACTGATTACGTGGCGGAAGACCTGTCATATGAAGTAGTAAAACCACTACAATCAAATGAAGACCAATCCTATTGACAGACACTAAATATCGAAGTATAATAAAAATTGAACTGGAGTGACATTACAGCATGGCTAAGGGATTTACAGTCAAAGCATCAACACCTAAAGCAAAAGAGCAAGGTCCTGAGTGGGATTATGATGCAATCAAAGAAAGAATGAGAGGTAAGGCAATTGTCTTTTGTCTACCTGGAAGGGGATGTAGTTATGCATTCATGAAGAATTTTGTACAATTATGTTTTGATCTTGTACAAAACCAGATGAGTATTCAGATTAGTCAGGATTACTCAAGCATGGTGAATTTCGCACGATGTAAGTGTCTCGGCGCCAATGTATTGAGAGGGCCTGACCAAATTCCATGGGATGGTAAGTTAAATTATGATTATCAGTTATGGATTGACTCAGATATTATTTTCAACACCGAGAAGTTTTGGCAATTATGTGATGTAGCGTTAGATGCTGATGGGACCGAGAGACCTATTAGTGCGGGGTGGTATTCAACTGAGGATGGACGGACAACCTCTGTTGCACATTGGTTAGAAGAAGATGACTTCCGTAATAATGGTGGAGTGATGAATCACGAGATGGTTGATGGTATTAGTAAGCGTAAGAAGCCATTTACTGTAGACTATACTGGATTCGGATGGGTATTAATTCAGAAGGGTGTCTTTGAGAATAAGGGTATGACATATCCATGGTTTGCTCCAAAGATGCAAGTATTTGAGAGTGGTGCCGTACAGGATATGTGTGGAGAGGATGTAAGTTTCTGTCTTGATGCTATTGAATCAGGATATGAGATTTGGTGTGATCCACGTATTCGTGTTGGTCATGAGAAAACCCGAGTTATCTAAGGTACGAATGGCTAATCAATTTAAAGTTGATCAATCAAGGGAATTTGCTTCAAAGATGACATTAATTACTGATGTAAGTAGTGAGAAGTATTTGAAGCAATACCGACAACATCTACAAAACCAAGTTCAATTAGAATCAATTTATAAGGAGAACTAAATTATGGCAAAGATTCGAAAGTCTCTATTGGGACAAACGATGATTGAATCTCAACCAAAGAAAACCCGACAAGGTTGTGGTGCTCATACTAAGTACGCAGCAAGTAGTCGTAATGGCAAAAGGAAACGTTATCGTGGACAAGGAAGAGGTTAATGGGACGTTGGACACATAAAAATGGCAAATCCGCGCCAGACAAACGTTGTAAAAACATTTCGACTCCTAAAAAATCTGCCAAACCTAAGAAAAAAAAATAAGTTGTTTGATTGCAAATCTTCAATCACATGAAGTATAGATTCATAATGAATATCTAACGAATCATCAAAGTGGACAAGGAAGAGGATAGGTATAGTACAGAATATGAATGGGTATCAACTCATTCATATGATCTGTGGGTATACAATAAGTTACAAGTAAGTCGGGTATTAGGATATGAGTGTGGACCAGCTGGTCTCACCGTACCTAGACCCGATTTTTATATTGTTCGACCATGTATTAATTTCATGGGTATGAGTCGTCATGCTCGTATTGAATATCTTGAAGGTGATACTGAACATTTACATCCAGCTGAGTTTT
>Ga0222719_10005405_pt1 | contig 11027 bp, 12 predicted proteins | sample C33_34DmetaG_FD_165039 | JGI IMG/M metagenome (GOLD analysis project Ga0222719, IMG submission 165039) | Estuarine water microbial communities from San Francisco Bay, California, United States - C33_34D | ecosystem: Environmental > Aquatic > Marine > Unclassified | place: USA: California...
TGAACATGGTCTAGAAAACCAAACTAATGACCACATTAAAAAAATGGAAGATCTAAATAATAATCGAAGAAACGTTAAGGGAAAGTAAAATTTATACACTCACAACATTTGTTGAATTTTCATCAGCACATATCTTAAATGGGCACGAGGGTCCATGCAAAAGAATGCATGGTCACAATTGGAAAGTTGAAGTTGAAGTTTCAGGTAATAAACTAGATAATATCGGAATGGTAATCGACTTTAAAAAAATAAGAAATATGACTAATAAGGTTGTAGATAAACTAGATCATAGGTTTTTGAATGATCTGACAGCTTTTAAAAAAATTAATCCAACAGCGGAAAATATAGCAAAATATATTCATATAGAGCTTACGAAGTTAATAAATAATGATAAGATTATTGTGAAATCGATTAAATTATGGGAAACAGATAAATCAGCAGTAACATATACGGTGTAATAATGGCAACTAATAAAAAAACAATGAAATCAATAAATAAAAGTAATCTACCTGACACTCAGGGATTGGAAGATACAAGGAACTTGCCCATCAACAAAGTTGGAATTAAAGATATTCTGCATCCGATGGTAATCAAACAAAGATCAGGACAAGATCAAACAACTGTAGCTAGTTTTAATATGTATGTAAATTTACCACACAACCTCAAAGGTACGCATATGTCTAGATTTGTTCATATTCTAAATAACCATGAGGAACAAATAACAGTAGACACCTTTAAATCAATGATCGAAGAAATGTTGACTTTATTAGAGGCGGAATCGGGTCATGTTGAAATGACTTTTCCATATTTTATAAATAAAACTGCTCCAGAATCAAAAGTAAAAAGCTTGCTAGACTACACGGTGACTTTTATTGGTGAGGCAAACAAAGGTATATCAAACTTAAAAGTTAAAGTTTTAGTTCCTGTCACAAGTTTATGTCCATGCTCAAAAAAAATATCTGCATATGGAGCACATAATCAAAGATCACATGTGACTGTAACAGCAACAATTAATGATTTCATGTGGATTGAAGAGATAATTGATATTGTTGAGAAAGAAGCATCTTCAGAACTGTATGCTCTTCTTAAGAGACCTGATGAAAAACATGTAACAGAACTAGCATATGATAATCCAAAATTTGTTGAAGATATGGTTAGAGATATAGCTACACATTTTGCTGAAGATAAAAGAGTATTAGAATATGTTGTTGAATCGGAAAATTTTGAATCTATACATAATCACTCTGCATATGCTCAAATCCATCAAGTTAAAGATTAAGGACTTATCTCAGATCTGCGTACAGCGCTCTTATCACTTCTTCAGTTGCAGTGCTAGTAAAATTTAAATTAGCATTATTCTGAATTTCAATAAGGGTTCCTTCTTGACTAGAAATTAGAACTATGTTGAATGAATCGATAGCTTTGCTAGATTTCCAAAAAACTAATGAACTTAGAAAAGACTGATCAGTAGCCTCCTGATTATCAATAGAAACATTTATAATCCCATCATCTTTATTTGCAGATAATGTCTTAATACCATAAGTATCTAGAGACTTTATCACTTCAGGCCATACTCTCTCATAGATATCCTTAATAAATAACGTATGGAAACCATTCTGATCTATATTCATAGTAGCTTTATTACGAATACCTGTTGATTTTACAATAGAGTAACCTTTAGCTTGAGCTTCTTCGCCACCCAGATAAATAAATAACCTAGATATCATTTCATTCTCAAATTCTGGATCCCTTGGTCTATTTTGCCATCTAAATTCTGTATCACCATCAGACATGAACTCTTTACCATAATGAGTAACCAAAATATCTGTTGACTCATCATTTATTATTACTCTAGTGCTATAACTATCCCTGGTCTCTGGAGAGACTAACAATGGTATATATCTGCCTACATATTTTTGTACCGTACCAAGTTGAGCCTCACTTATGTTTTCAAGAAAACCAGTGCGCATTGAGCCTAGCGTATAATCTTGTTGAACAAGCATGAAACCTTCAGATTGCCAAAAAGAAGAAAGCTTACTCCATATATATTTTTTGTCTTTGCTTTTTACCGAAAGAAATGAATCTCTACCTGAACGTATAATTTTGATATTATCTAGCGGAGTATCTACAGTAAAAACTCCAATTCCTTTATCGTCATAATCAGGTATCTCAAGAATATTCCCAGAGTTTGGAGTTATTAGATCTGGCGGGACTAATAAATCGAATTGAGTATCTTCATACTGTTTATTTGTTTTATAAACAACCAAATCTTTTCTTTCTTCAGAAGTAAGGTTTTTAAAATAATCAGTAAAGCTTGAACATCCAGTTAATATGAATGTAGTTGATAGAATAATAATATTTAAGTATTTAATTTTCATTTTTATTTAATATTAACTCCAGCATCAATTAATGACTTCTCTAGCTTAGATTCATATTTTTCATCCATCCATACTAAAGGCAACCTTATTCCCTTTTTAATTAATCCCATTTTATTCAAAGCCCACTTAACTGGTATTGGGTTAGACTCAATAAAAAGATTATCATGCAATGTTTCTATTTTAGTATTAATTTTTTGTGCATCATCACTGTTTCCTTCTGATGCTAATTTACACATATTGTGCATATCTAAAGGAACTATATTTGCTGTTACAGATATATTGCCCCTAAAACCTAAACCAATGTCTCTCGCCGATGTTTTGTCATCACCGGTAAATATAGAAAGGTTGCCTGAACACTTTTCCAATATCTCCTTAGATCTCTCAAGATCTCCGGAAGCCTCTTTTATACCAATAATATTCGGATGCGAAGAGAGATCATATACAGTATCAGGTAGCATATCCACTGATGTTCTACCGGGCACATTATATAATATTTGAGGTATACTTACTTCATCTGCTATTTTCTTATAATGCGCATACAAACCTTTCTGTGTTGGTTTATTGTAGTATGGAGTGACTAACAAACAAGCATCTGCACCAAGTTCTTTTGATCTTTGAGTTAACTGTAATGCTTCACTCGTAGAGTTTGCTCCAGAACCCGCAATCACAGGTATCCTTTTGTTGACAATAGCGAGAGTAGATTTTATTACTTCTGAGTGCTCATCAAAATCAAGAGTTGCAGATTCACCAGTAGTTCCAACTGAAATAATGACATCAGTTTTATTTTCAATATGAAATTCAATTAAGTTTTCCAGAGATGTGTGATCTAGGCTACCATCTTCATTCATTGGGGTTACTAGTGCAACCATACTCCCTTTAAACATGCTTTCCTCTCATATTAACCCTCACTTGCTGTTCGCGGCCAAATATTTAATAATGTATTCATTAAAACCGCCAGTGGTATCGCAAAAAATACTCCCCATATCCCCCATATTGTACCAAAAAATAAAATAGAAATCAGGATCGCAAGAGGGTGTAGGTTAACTGCGTCAGAAAACAGGATAGGAACTACAACATTGCCATCCAAGATCTGGATAAGTATATGAATAATAACTATATACCAAAAATAAGAAGTTATTCCCCACTGGAAATAAGCTATGAAAAATATAGGTATGGTGACTGCGATGGCACCTACATAAGGTATTATTACTGATAATCCACACAAGAATCCCAATAATAAAGAGTAATTAAGACCAAATAAAGTAAAAAATAATGTAGATGCAAACCATACGATTATAATTTCTATCAACTTACACCTAATGTAATTACCTATTTTAAGATCTAATTCAGCATATGCTTTTTTAGATAAGTCTAGTTTTTCGGGAAAAAACTTTGTAAACCATGAGTGAATTTGCCCCTTATCATATAAAAAGAAGAAAATAAGTATAGGTACGATGAGCATATAAACTATTATTTGAAATATACTTCCTGCCGATGCAATTGAATAAGAAATTACTGATCTGCCTGCCATACTAATTTCTGTGTTCATAGCAGAGAAGACATTTGTTAGCTGTTCCTTTGGAATAAAATTATTATTACTGGATGTAAAATCAAGCATTAGAGTTTTTCCTTTTTCAAGCATGGATGGCAATGTCTTAATTAAAAGAGTTAATTGATCTAACATAATTGGAACTAAAAGAAACAAAGTTATGATTGCTATTGCAATAAAAGAAATATACACAAGCAATACGGCTGATTTTCTTTGGATATTAGTTAATTCATTAAGTCGTCCAACCACTCCCTCAAGCATATAGGCTAAAATAATTGCAATAAGTATGGGCGCTACTGTAGACAACAAGATATATGTAATCAGTGTTATAGAAACTATTATTAGTGCTAAAGCTACTTGATTCGGATCTGTTAAATGGCTCTCATACCAATCTTTAAAAAATTTAAACATACATTACTTCAAAAAAACTCATTGAATTGCTTTATATATAATACCTATAATCATGTTAAACTAAAACATCAAATTAAGATTTATCAGGGATTAAATAATTAATAATTAATGAGAGTTTCACATTTTCCAATATTCACTTTAAAAGATACTCCGGCTGATGCCGAAGTCATTAGTCATAAGCTGATGATAAGATCCGGAATGATAAGAAAACTCTCATCAGGACAATATTCATGGCTGCCTCTTGGGTTAAGAGTTATAAAAAAAATTGAAGATATCATTAGAATAGAACTAGAAAAGATTGGTTGCAGTGAAATATTAATGCCGTCTGTTCAACCCTCTGAACTATGGCAAGAATCAGGTAGATGGGATCAATATGGGCCTGAGCTGCTCAGGTTTACTGACAGGCATCAAAGAGATTTTTGTTTGGGTCCAACTTTTGAAGAAGTTATCACTGATTTAATCAGAAAGGATGTATCAAGCTACAAACAATTGCCAATAAATTTATTTCAGATTTCAACTAAATTTAGAGATGAAATCAGGCCAAGATTTGGTGTGATGAGGGCAAGAGAATTTATTATGAAAGATGCTTACTCTTTTCATGCAAATCAACAATCTTTAGATGAAGCATATGAGGTGTATAAAACTGCATATAATAATATTTTTAAAAATCTAATGTTAGACTTTACTGTTGTCGATGCTGATAGTGGCAATATTGGGGGGAATGAATCTAATGAATTTCATGTTATAGCGGATACAGGTGAAGATGACTTATTATTAGATGATCAACTAAAAGGCATGAATATAGAAATAGCAAAAGTTAAGTATGGTGAAGATGATTTAGAGGCATTAATCAAAAAAACTAATTTAACTCATAAAAAAGGAATAGAGGTTGGGCATATTTTTAAGCTTGGTCAAAAATATTCAGAGACAATGAAAGCAAAAGTAACCACTAAAGATTCTAAAACTGTAGACATGTTTATGGGTTGCTACGGGATAGGTGTGACGAGAATTGTAGCGGCGGCAATAGAACAATTGCATGATGACAAAGGTATAAAATGGCCTGCATCAATAACTCCATTCAATACTGTAATTATTGAAATTGATGGACACAAAAATTCAGATGTTAGGGCATACTGTGAATCGGTATATGAATCGTTCATTGAAAAGGATATTGAGACCATTTATGATGATCGAGATGCCAATTTAGGTAAAAAGATTAAAGACTGGGAATTAATCGGTATACCCAATATTGTGATAATAGGTAAGAATGAATCCAACAATAACACCGTAATATTTAAAAAAAGGTCCTCGGAATCTAAATCTGAAATGGATATTAATAATCTGTTAGATGAAATTATCAGCTAGTATTAATTATCTAGAAATCTATAATTATTTTTTTGTGAGTTGTGTTGCTCAATTGCCATTTTAGATTGATTAAGAGCTTCTTTGGCTAATTTAATTGAAATAGTATATTTCTTATTCGCATGAGCTTTTTCTGCCTTTTTAATAATTTTCTGAGTATCTCTCCATGCATTATTCAGCTTTACTACCTGTTTATATGACCTCTTGGCATCTTTTATCGATTGACTTGATAGTTGTTTATCTCCATCTGCAGCGAAAAGCAATTGAGAAAAAAATAAAGCTACAAGGAGTATTGAAAGTTTATGCATAATATAACGTAAAAAGTTTATTTTATTACCCATATAGAATATCCTAGTTCTATAATGAATGTACTTATTATATATTATTCTACAAATGGCTCAACGAAAAAAATGGCTCGTTTGATAGCTCGAGGGATAGAAAATATTGATGGTGCGAACGCAATACTCAGAACAGTGCCGAATAATCAAAAAAACACTGATGATAGTGACCCTCTCGTAATAAATGAGGATCTGAAAGATTGTTCTGCCTTATTAATCGGCAGCCCAACTCATTTTGGTAACATGGCGGCACCAATGAAGGCATTTATTGATACAACAACAGCGGAATGGTACAACGGGGTTCTGTGTGGTAAACCCGCTGGAGTATTCACATCAACCTCTAGTCTTCATGGAGGACAAGAATCTACTCTCCTCAGCATGATGTTGCCTTTGCTACACCATGGAATGATATTATCTGGTGTCCCTTATAGTAATAAGACATTGAATACCACAAAAACAGGCGGCACACCATATGGACCCAGTCATGTTTCTTTTAATGGTAAAAATGATATATCAGAAGACGAAAAAGAAATTTGCATGAGTTTTGGTGAGAGAATGGCTAAGCTCGCAAAGAGGTTAGACAATTAAACCCTATTTATACTCAATTATTTTTTTTATAAAAGGAATGGTTATTTTCTTCTTTAAAGATAACGACGCTTGATCAATGTGTTTGATACAGTTACATAAAAAATATAAATCTCTTTTATAATGGTTCATTATATAGTCACATACATTATTTGGGATATCCCATCCCCTTTCATATGCATTTTTTTGTAAAACCTTAATTTTTCCTTCATCAGTGAGTTCTGGTATTGTCAGAACTTGATCCCACTTCAACCTAGATGATAGATCGGGTAGTCGAAATTTAATCTTATCAAGAGGTAAGGTAGATGTTACCAATATATGTTTTTTATTTAAAATAAAGTCATTAATTGCTGCAAACAATAGTTCTTCTCTATCATGCTGTTTAATTATTATATCAATATTATCGATAATCAATAATTCATGCCTTGATAATTCATCAAAATGTACTTTGTCAATATTCACCTCGTTTAAAAAAACCGTAGGCTTACTTGTTATAGCTTTTATAGCTGAACATAAATGAGATTTACCACTTGATTTTTTGCCAATCAAAAAAATAATTGCGCTAAGTGGATTAGCATGAAATTTCATCAAAAAATCTATTGTAAGATTATCATTTCCAACAATATAGTTATCAAAGCTTTTATTCGAGATAAAGCTGAAATTAATAGGAATTTGATCTTTTTTAACTTTTGTTTCTCTCATAAATGTATATATACTCAATAGATTAATATATAATTAAATCCTAACCATTTAAACATGAAAAAAAATTTAAACAAGCTAACTTATGCAAAATCCGGTGTAAATATAAAAAAAGCCGATAAACTCATAAGCAACTTAAAAAAAGGAGTCAATCCAAAAAACTCCAATGTCGTTGCTGGCATAGGAGGCTTCTCGAGCCTATATGCGCTAGATATTAAAAAATATAAAAATCCTTTGATTGTTGCTGGTACCGATGGTGTAGGGACAAAACTTAAATTAGCAGCTTTATTAAATGAACATAGATATATTGGGCAGGACTTGCTAGCTATGTGTTTGAATGATGTGATAACTTCAGGAGCTGAACCGTTATTCTTTTTAGATTACCTTGCAACAAGTAAAATAGATGTTCAACTACACACTAAGGTTCTCAAAGGAATAAAAAAAGCTTGTAATGCTGTAAAAATACCCTTGATAGGTGGCGAAACTGCAGAAATGCCTGGGATGTATAAAAGTAAAGATTATGATCTAGCGGGTTTTTGTGTTGGTATTGTTGACAAACATAAGATGATCGACAAGAAGCTAATAAAAAATGGTGATCTCATAGTTGGTATACCCTCTAGTGGATTTCATTCAAATGGTTATTCATTGATAAATAAATTGATTGAGACCAATGATCTCTCATTAAAAAAGAAATATGATGGCATAGACCTTCGCAAAGCCCTAATAAAGCCAACAAAATTATACTCAGATCTTTTCTTTAATTTGCAAAAGAAAATATCCATACATGGAGCTGCTCATATCACTGGTGGAGGCATTACGGATAATGTTCCTAGAGTTCTTACAGATAAATTTATGGCTAAGATAAATTTATCTAGCTGGTCCTTGCCAAAAATATTCAAGCTTATTCAAAAGAAAGCTGCTTTGACAGATAATGAAATGTTAAAAACTTTTAATTGTGGAATTGGCATGGTGTTAATTATAGATAAAAAAGATCTAAAAAAATTAATTTCAGTTACAACGAAGTTAAAGTACAAGCCAAAAATAATTGGTTGTATTATAAAGAAAAATAGTAACAAAGCAATTGTATATGAAAAAAACTAAAGCAATTATTCTTATTTCTGGAAATGGCACCAATCTCTCAAATATCATAGAAAACATTAAATCCGGATTTATCAAGATGGATATATTTATGGTTATCTCCAATAACTCAAAAGCTAAGGGTTTGAATATTGCAGAAAATCATAACATAGCTAGCATGATCATTGATACAAATGAAAGTTTTGACTATGTTCTGTCTGATATAGTAGATAAAAATAATATTGATCTATTAATTCTAGCTGGGTTTATGAAAATACTCCCTAAAATTATCACTGATAAATATGATGGAAAAATTATTAATATTCACCCATCATTGCTTCCTAAACACAAAGGTTTAGATACGCATAAAAAAGTAATCAAAGCAAAAGATAAGTTTCATGGCGCATCTGTTCATTATGTTACTTCTGAACTTGATGGTGGGCCAATAATCATACAAGGAAAATATAAAGTTGATCAGTATGATGAGGAAATTATAAAGAAGAATATTCATATGATTGAATATCAAATACTTCCTATTGCAATCAAGTGGTTTGTAGAAAATAATATAGTAAAACTAGGTAATAAGTTTTCATTTAATGGCGAGATATTAGAATGTCCTATAGAGCATATTTTAAAAAATTAACTAAGTTTATCATAATAATATTATGGATGATTATTCCTATCTATTCTTATAGTGAGCAAGTGGCTATTTCTCAACATCTTTATAAGCTATATAAAGGTGAAATTCTTTTTGGTAAAAGTTCTTATAGCTTATATAAAAGAGATAATTCATTTTTTTTCGAAATTATAAGCAAAACTGATGGAGTTTTTAAACTAAAGAAAGATAAGCGTGTAGAATTATCTAATTATATGATTAATTCAGGATCTATATCTCCATTAAAATATGAATATATAAGGGAAAGGAAAGATAAAAGGGATTATATAGTTACAATATTCAATAGTGATAGTGGTGTACACACCATAGATAATGGTATTAAAAAAGAACATCATAAGGTTGCTGATACGCTCGATAGACTATCAGTTCAGATTGCTTATCAAAAAGATTTAAAGAATGGTACTTTCGAATCAACTTATACTGTTTTAGATAAAGGTAGGTTAAGAAAGTATATTTATACAATTCATTCAGATGATGTGATTGATACGGTTTTTGGTGAAACTAATACAATTGTAATAAAGAGAGTTATTGAGAATAATAAAAGAAGTACTCTTACTTGGTATGCAGTAGATCATGATTTTATTCCAGTTAAGATTGAACAATATAGAAAAAAATCTCTAAAATTCACAGTGTATCTGGATAAAATTAATAAATAATTATTTTTGTTTATTTCTTAATCTAAGTGAATTTACTTTTATAAAACCTTCGGCGTCTTTTTGGTCATAATCGCCTGAATCTGCCTCAAAAGTTGATAGATCTTCGCTATAGATAGAATAAGGTGATTTCCTGCCTAATATAATTATATTGCCCTTAAACAATTTTACTCTAACTGTGCCAGTCACTCTTTTTTGAGAATCATTAATAAGTTTTTGTAAACTTTCTCTCTCAGGACTAAACCAATACCCATTATAAACAAGCCTCGTATATCTGTTTGATAAGTCTTCTTTTAAATGCAATAACTCTCTATCCATTGTAATTGATTCTATTGCTTTATGAGCTTTATGATAAATGGTACCACCTGGAGTTTCATAACAACCTCTAGATTTTATTCCTACATAACGGTTCTCAACAATATCTACTCTTCCAATACCATGTTTGCCTGCAAGAATATTTAGTTTATTGAGTACTTTAGCTGGAGTTAATGGCTTCTTATTAATCCTAATAATATCTCCGTCTTTAAAATCTAGCTCTAGAGTAACGGGTTTGTTTGCTGCTTTTTCAATTGATTTTGTTCTTAGCCACATATTTTCTTCAGGACTTTTCCATGGGTCCTCCAAGATACCACCTTCGTATGAAGTATGAAGAATATTTGCATCCATTGAATATGGACTTTTCTTTCCAGAATCAAAATCGATCGCAATCTTATTTAATCTAGCATATCTTACTAGATCTTTTCTCGAGACAAATGCCCACTCTCTCCATGGAGCAATTATTGTTATTTTAGGGTTCAATGCATATGCTGATAATTCAAATCTGACCTGATCATTACCTTTTCCAGTAGCTCCATGGCAAATTGCATCAGCGCCCTCTTTTTTAGCGATTTCTATGAGCCTTTTACTTATTAATGGTCTTGCTATGGATGTTCCAAGAAAATATTCGCCTTCGTAGACTGCATTAGATCTAAACATAGGATATACATAACTCTTAACAAACTCCTCAGTTAAGTCTTCAATATATATTTTTTTTATACCTAATTTTTTCGCTTTTGCTCTTGCGTCTTTTGTTTCTGAACCTTGTCCAATATCAGCGGTAAATGTGATAACTTCACATTCATATTTTTCCATGAGCCATTTTGCAATTACAGATGTATCAAGCCCGCCAGAATATGCTAGTACTACTTTATTGGGCTTCATCTTGGGTATCTTCGGTCTCAGTATTGCTGGCTGTTGGTTTGACCCATCTAAACCCCTTGTCAGTTGATTCTTTCTTCCAGAAAGGAGCTTCTGCCTTAA
>Ga0222719_10005408_pt1 | contig 11022 bp, 7 predicted proteins | sample C33_34DmetaG_FD_165039 | JGI IMG/M metagenome (GOLD analysis project Ga0222719, IMG submission 165039) | Estuarine water microbial communities from San Francisco Bay, California, United States - C33_34D | ecosystem: Environmental > Aquatic > Marine > Unclassified | place: USA: California...
CTTCTGCAAACTGATCCTCATCGTCGCTGTCAGGAAAGGAAGACCCTTTGGTTTCATTGATGTCGTCCTCCTCATCTTCTGAAATCAGAAATTTAAATTGTTCCTTAACCCTGTCGTAATCCACATTGAGTTTTAGTAATAATTTTGTGGTTGGATCATTTTCATTTCTTAAGATACACAAAAGCAGATGCGCTGTATTGATAGATGAATTTTGAAACAACTTGGCCTCTAAAAAGGTAGTTTTCAGGGCACGCTCAGCTTGACGCGTGAGGTGAAGGTTCTTTTTCTCAGATGTATCTACTGGCAAACTGTTATTACTAGGGCTCAAAATTTCGACTTTCCGCCGTAAATGCGTCAAGTCAACATCTAAATTACCTAGTATTTCTATAGCTTTACCATTGCCATCTCGCAGCAGTCCTAGCATCAAGTGTTCTGTGCCAATAAAATCGTGGCCCAAACGAAGCGCTTCTTCTTTGCTAAATGCAATAACATCTTTTACTCTTGGTGAAAAATTATCGTCCATAGGTTCTGAGTTGGTATAAAAATACGAATTAATCATACACACAAAAATTATTCCATAAAAATTGACTGACATTTTGTGCCTATTTTTTAAAAAAGAAGAAACGCCTTTAATTGTGAATTAAATTTTACAAAACTGTTAATAAATAGACTTAAAAACACCATCAAAATGAATCGTTAGCCCATAAACAATCCTTAAATTAGCCTTACTATTTTTGAAACCAATTTTGTGAGAATTTGACTATGGAAGCTACGGAGAAATTGATCCCCATTAATATTGAAGATGAAATGAAATCGGCCTACATCGATTACTCGATGTCCGTTATTGTTTCGAGAGCACTACCTGATGTAAGAGATGGGCTCAAGCCTGTGCATCGGCGGGTATTATATGGCATGCACGAGTTAGGCGTTAGAGCCAACACAGCACACAAAAAATCGGCACGTATTGTTGGTGAAGTTTTGGGCAAATACCATCCCCACGGCGATACCTCTGTATATGACGCTATGGTGCGTATGGCTCAAGAGTGGAGCTTGCGTTATATGTTAGTAGATGGTCAAGGGAATTTTGGTTCTGTTGACGGAGACAGTCCGGCAGCTATGCGTTACACCGAGGCACGAATGCAAAAAATATCTGAGGACATGTTGGCTGATATTGACAAAGACACCGTCGATCACCAACTCAATTTCGATGATACCCTAAAAGAGCCCACTGTTTTACCAACAAAAATACCAGGATTATTGGTCAATGGCGCCTCAGGAATCGCTGTTGGTATGGCAACTAACATGCCTCCTCACAATTTGTCAGAGGTGGTCAGTGGTATTGTTGCATATATTGACAATCACGATATCGCAATAGAAGAATTGATGACTCATGTCAAAGCGCCCGATTTTCCCACTGGCGGAACTATATATGGTTATGATGGTGTTAAAGAAGCTTTCATGACAGGCCGGGGTAGAGTGATGATGCGCGGCAAAGCGGAAATTGAGGAGGTCAATGGTCGCGAGTGCATCATTATTACCGAAATACCCTATCAGGTCAATAAGGCTGACATGATCAAAAAGACTGCTGACCTGGTCAATGAAAAGAAATTGGAAGGCATTGCTAATATTCGTGATGAGTCCGACAGAAAAGGCATGCGGATAGTCTATGTACTTAAACGTGAAGCCATTCCGAACATCGTTTTGAATAAATTATTCAAATACACAGCCTTGCAATCATCTTTTAGCGTCAATAATATTGCTTTGGTTGGAGGTCGACCTATGATGCTCAATCTGAAAGATATGATTCTGCACTTTGTGGATCATCGTCATGAAGTTGTGACCCGCAGGACGCAATATGAATTAAAAAAGGCAGAAGAACGCGCACATATTTTGGAGGGTCTGATTATTGCCTCTGATAATATCGATGCCGTCATTGCATTGATTCGGGCGTCTTCAAACGCCGATGAAGCGCGGACCAAGTTGATGGAGCAATTCAAATTGACTGAAATTCAAGCCAAAGCCATCGTCGAAATGCGTTTACGCCAATTGACAGGTCTTGAGCAAGATAAACTGCGCAGCGAATACGCCGATTTGATGAAAACCATTGAAGACTTGAAAGACATCCTGGATAAAAAGGAACGTCGTATGGCCATTATCAAAGACGAATTATTAGAAGTTCAAAATAAATATGGCGATGAGCGGCGTTCGGTCATTGATTATAGCGGTAGCGAATTGTCAATTGAAGATATGATTCCTGATGAGCAGGTAGTTATTACCATTTCTCATGCTGGTTACATTAAAAGGACGCCTTTGAATGAATACCGTACTCAAAATCGCGGTGGTGTGGGTCAAAAAGCTTCCACTACAAGAAATGAGGACTTTTTGGAACACTTGTTCGTCGGAACGAATCACCAGTATATGTTGTTTTTTACTCAAAAGGGTAAATGTTTTTGGATGCGAGTCTATGAAATTCCAGAAGGCAGCAAAACTGCAAAAGGAAGAGCTATCCAAAACCTAATCAACATTGAACAAGATGACAAGGTGAAAGCCTTTATATGTACTCAAGATCTCAAAGACGAAGAATACATCAACTCTCATTTTGTCATTATGGCTACCAAACAAGGTCAAGTCAAAAAGACTTCCTTGGAGCAGTATTCGCGTCCTCGACTCAATGGCATAAATGCCATCACAATCCGCGAAGACGATGAATTACTCGAGGCTAAACTTACAACAGGAGAAAGCCAAGTCATGTTAGCACTAAGATCAGGTAAAGCCATCCGTTTTGAAGAAGGAAAAACACGACCCATGGGTCGCAGTGCTTCGGGTGTGCGTGGAATCACCTTAGCCCATCCTAAAGACGAGGTGGTTGGTATGATTTCTGTAGATGATATGGCCAGCGATGTGCTAGTTGTTTCTGAAAAAGGATATGGCAAACGCTCCAGTCTCGAAGACTATCGAATTACCAATCGGGGCGGAAAAGGAGTAAAAACCATTTCGATTACAGAAAAAACTGGTGATTTAGTGGCAATTAAAAATGTTTCAGATGAAGATGATTTAATGATTATCAATAAGTCGGGTATAGCCATTAGACTTGGCGTTGATAATTTGAGAGTTATGGGACGGGCGACTCAAGGTGTCCGGCTGATCAACATCAAGGGAGGCGATGCTATTGCTGCAGTTGCCAAAGTTTTTAAAGACGATTCCGAAGATGAAACCCAGGTGTCCGAACTTAACTCTGAGTCAACTCAGGAAAGCGAATCATAAAATCTTTTCATTTTCTTTGGCATTATTATAGAGTCAAGTATATTTAACATTGATTAAATTTAAACCCATGAAAAAATACCTTATTACTTTGATGGTCGTGGTTTTGAGTACCACTGCTTTTGCACAGAAAAAAGAATTACGTAGTGCACAATCCGCTATTGATGCTGGCGATTTTACAGCCGCCAAAGCTGCTTTAACTCAGGCCGAAAACTTTAAAACCGCTATGGACAACAAGACTCTAGCTAAATATTTTTATTTGAAAGGCCTAGCTTTGGCGTCTAATGGGGCTGGAAGCAATGCTGATATGAAAGTGGCTCTGGCTAGCTTTGAAGAAATGCAATCTGTTGAGGAGCGTATTGGTAAAAGCACCTACAGCTCGCAGGTTATGGCATCTACCCAATTGATCAAAGGCAGTCTAATCGAAAGAGGTCGTATGGCGTTGGAGAATGAAGACTATGCTGGGTCATCAGAAAATTTTGAATTTGCATATCGCTTACAGCCTACAGACACGCTGTATCTTTATAATGCCGCCGTTCTTGCCACTCAAGCGAAGGCCTATCCCAGAGCTTTGGAATTGTATGAGGAGTTGACTAATATAGGTTTCACTGGCATTGCTACTGAATACACAGCGGTCAATGCCGAAACAGGAGAAGAGGTCTTGTTCGAAAGTGAAGTGATGCGGGACATTTCGGTTAAGGCCGGAACACATTCAGATCCAAAGGTTACTGTAACCAAATCTAAAGTTGGAGATATTGCAAGAAATATTGCAGTCATTTATATAGAATTAAATGATAATGACAAGGCCATTGAAGCGATTGAGGCTGCTAAGAAAATTTACCCCGATGATTTTAGCCTGATTGTTACAGAGGCTAACATTATGTATCAAATAGGTGATATGGCGGCCTATGAGCAACTCATATCTAAAGCTCTAGAATTGCAACCAGATAATGTTGATTTGATGTTTAACTTAGGGGTAGTGGCCTCCGAGAATGGAGAAAATGAAAGAGCAATGCAATTTTACACTCAAGCACTTCAAGTTGATCCTTCCTACAACAATGCGCGATTGAATATAACTGCTTTGATGTTTGACAAAGTTGAAGAAATTGTGAATTCTATGAACAATTTAGGAACTTCCAGAGCAGATAATGCTAAATATGATAAGCTTGATTTAGAAAAAAATGAAATTTACAAAGAGGTTATTCCTTTTCTTCAAGATTTCTTAAACTACGATCCTGAAAATTTGGATGTTAACAAAACACTAATGAATATATTTAGCGCCCTGGGAGAATATGACAAGGTGAATGAGCTGAAAGAGAAGATTGCGACGCTCGAAGGTAATTAACTGCATCCAACTGATTTAAAGCGCTTCTTTCGGAGCGCTTTTTTTTATGCCATTTTTTTTAGTAATCGTAATTGATGGGAATGCTGGTTTGTGTCTACATTGTAAATCCCCGATTGATCTAATCGATCGATGCGGACTTGCCCGTGAGCATGGATGATGTAATTGTCAGGCATTACAATACCGACATGGATAATTTGACCTTCTGCATTATCAAAAAATGCCAAATCTCCAGGCTCTGTTTCTTCAATAAAACTGAGTACTTCTCCTTCGAGCGATTGGTCAGAAGCGTCTCTAGGTAAGACTATATTGTTCATGCGATAGACCATTTGTACGAAGCCAGAGCAATCTATGCCAAAGGGTGTTTTTCCACCCCACAAATAAGGTGCATTAAGGTAAGATTGTGCTGTCAAAAGTAAGTTTTCTTTTCTAAAAATTGGATCAGAAAAGTTTCCATCAAAGCTGTGATTCAAGAGTGACGCATTATGAATAGAGGCACCCAGGCTGATAGGTAGAAGTATTTTATCCGAATTCCAAACATACTCTACCAAATCACAATTATACTGCTTGGTCTTTCCCTGATAAGTAATAAAATCTTCCTTTGAAATGGGTGTGAATTGGTGGGTACTAATCCAGCCCTCATAGCCATCTTCCTCGAGCTTTACCCTACACCACTTTTCAGTTTTATTTAAAACAGTCAAGAGTTCACCATAGAGTATTTGTGAGGTCATTTCACTTTTGTCGGAAGCTTCCTCCCTCATGGGAACAACACTAAGATGACATATTCCGAATCCCTGCATGCGCTTATCGCTCGATCACCATGGCTGATGCGCCACCGCCACCATTGCAAATGCCAGCTGCGCCATATCGTCCTTGATTCTGTTTTAAAATATGAATTAGAGTCACTAAAATACGAGCACCCGAGCATCCTAAGGGATGACCAAGCGAAACGGCACCACCGTTAACATTGACTTTGTCCGGTGACAAGTTCAATTTTTGCATATTAGCTAAGGCTACCACTGAAAAGGCCTCGTTCAATTCAATATAATCTAAGTCAGTTATAGATAGGTTAGCTTTTGTTAAAGCTTTAGGTAAGGCTAGGGAAGGGGCAATAGTAAAGTGTTTGGGATCGGTGGCCGCATCGGCAAATGAAATAATTTTTGCCATAGGAGTTAAGTTCAATTCGCGAGCTTTGGTTTCGGACATCAAAACAAGAGCTGCAGCACCGTCGTTGATGGTTGAGGCGTTGGCCGCTGTTACTGTGCCATCTGCCGTAAACGCGGGTTTAAGAAATGGAAGCTTTGAAAAATCCACTCGTGCAAATTCCTCGTCCTGTTCCATTAAAATGGGCTCACCTTTTCTTTGAGGGATAGAAACTGGAACAATTTCATCTAGAAATTTCCCTGAAGCCCAAGCCTCGGCCGATCTGCGGTATGATTGCTCGGCATACGCATCTTGATCTTCTCTTGAAAAATGATGCTCGGTAGCACAAAGATCAGCGCAAGTACCCATAGCTTTTTGGTCAAATGAATCTGTTAAACCATCTGCTTGAAGGCCGTCTATCAAATTCGTTGACCCAAATTTCAGACCTTGTCTCAGGTGGGCATAATGTGGAATCAGACTCATACTTTCCATACCGCCTGCCACCACAATGTCATTGTCTCCTAAGGCAATACTCTGAGCAGCAAACATGATTGACTTTAGTCCCGATGAACACACCTTATTGATAGTTGTACAAGGAATATGGTTCGGAAGTCCTGCAAGGATAGCAGCCTGACGCGCAGGCCCTTGTCCAGCTCCAGCTTGAATTACTTGACCCATGAAAACTTCATTGACAAGGTTCGGGTCTAAAGCTATTCGATCCAAGGCACCTTTAATCGCTGCCGCACCCAGAGCAGTGGAAGGCATTGATGATAAACTGCCCATAAACGAACCTATGGGTGTTCTCACAGCTGAAACAATGACAACATTATTGTTAGTAGACATAAATTTGATTAGGATAAAATGATGCACTATCCTTAGGTTACGAAAGTACTAAATTTTGAGTAAAATTGCAGGTTCCTTTATAAATTCGTGGGTGCGCTTGATCTTAATATTTTGTACTTTCGCTGAGTATCATGAGTTTCAACATAAATTATCTTTACAAAACCAATAATTTATTTTACAAGGCCGTCTTGTACGCAATAGCTGTAGGTGTTATTGTTTATGTTTTTCCCAAAAAAGCTCAGTTCTTTTACGATTACGACAATGGGAAACCTTGGCAATCTGAAAATCTCTATGCTCCTTTCGACTTTGCAATCAAAAAATCAGATAAGCAAATTGATTTTGAACGGAAAGAAGCGCTGAGCCAGACTCCTGTTTACCTCGATCGCGATCCAGAAGTATGGCGACAAGTGGAGAGCCAATTCAATGAGGCCTTCGAGACTTTTTTAGTGAACAGTATGGATTCAGAGATGGACAACGCGCTGCGCTTTTTGAGGGTAAAGGAGGCGTTGGTTGGACTCTACGACAAGGGGATTGTCGCATCTGGTTTGGGATTTTTTCCAGAAAAAACGGCTGTTATTTTGGATCGTCAAAAACAAGTTGCACAAACCAGTATAGGTCAGTTGATAACATTAGAAGGTTTGTCGGCTTGGGTGGACCTTGAAATTGATAAGCTGGGTTTAACAGAAGACAAGGCCTCTATTCAAGTGTTGTTTAGGTCTATCGTAAAGCCCAATTTGAGATTGAATGTTACGGTAACCCAACAAGCAAATAACGAGGCTCTAAGTTTGATATCAGAGGTTAGAGGACGGGTAGGCAAGGGTACTATTATTATCGCTAAGGGTGAAATTGCCACCTCTGAAAAGATCAATATTTTGAATTCTTTAAAATCAGAATTTGAAAGCCAAGTCGGTTCGGCCTCTAACTACAAATGGATATTGTTTGCCTACACCATTTTGGCGGCAATGGCATTGCTCATGTTACTGCTGTTTATCAGGAAATATAGACCGGAAATTTACGAACACAATACTAAAGTGACTTTTGTGCTTTTTAATGTGGTCACTATTGTTTTGCTTACAACCTACGCCGTTCAATACAATGCAGATTTTGTCTATTTGGTACCGATTTGTGTTTTGCCGCTCATTCTAAAAACTTTTTTTGATGCGCGCCTAGGGCTGTTCGCTCATGTTATAACCGTTCTTTTACTTGGCTTTGTTGTGGAGCAAAGTTTTGAGTATGTATTCCTACAAATCATTGCTGGTATTGTCACCATTTTGACCGTAACTGAGCTTTATAAGCGTGTCAATTTGTTTATATCAGTGGGACAAATCACCATTGTCTATTTAGTGACTTATTTCGCTTTTTTTATGATTCAAGAAGGAAGTTTAGACGAACTGACTTGGGAGCCTTTTGGTATGTTTGCGCTAAATGGCCTAGCTACCCTATTTGTTTTGCCTTTGATTTATGCCTATGAAAAAATATTTGGACTCGTATCTGATGTCTCTCTGCTTGAATTGACTGACACCAATGCTTTGTTGCTAAAGGAGTTGTCTAATAAGGCTCCAGGAACCTTTCATCATTCTTTGAATGTGGCTAATTTGGCTGAGGCTGTGGCCAATGAAGTAGAGGCTAACGCTATGTTGGTCAGGGTGGGTGCGTTATATCACGATATAGGAAAAATGAAGAATCCTACCTACTTCATTGAAAACCAGTCAACAGGTATTAACCCTCACGATGAAATGGAACCTAGAGACAGTGCCCAAATTATCATAAATCATGTTATTGATGGTATTGAATTGGCTAAGAAACACAATCTTCCCGATCGAATTATAGACTTTATTCGGACCCATCATGGTACCACCATGACCTATTATTTCTATAGCCAGGAAAAATCAAAAAATCCATTGGTAAAAAAGGAGGACTTTGTTTATCACGGTCCAAAACCATTTTCTAAAGAAACAGCTATACTGATGATGTGTGATAGCGTTGAAGCAGCGTCGAAAAGTATGCCAGTCATTACAGCTCAAACGATTGAACAATTAGTTGAAAAGATCATTAGTAAGCAAATGGAAACTGACCAATTTCTCAATGCTAACATTACCTTTCGAGAGATCATGCAGATCAAAAAAGTACTCAAGCACAAACTCGCCAATATCTATCATTTGCGAATTGAATATCCAGAGTAGAAAAAAGAGTGGAAATGTTTGTTTGACAGTAATTGAAAAGTTACATTTGCCTCCGCAAATTACAGCCCGCGTGTTGTAATTTGGAGAGGTGCCAGAGTGGTAATGGAGCAGATTGCTAATCTGTCAACGCGTAAGTGTTGCCTGGGTTCGAATCCCAGTCTCTCCGCACTCGGGGTGTAGCGTAGCCCGGTTATCGCGCCTGCTTTGGGAGCAGGAGGTCGCAGGTTCGAATCCTGCCACCCCGACAAGACCGGACTTAATTGTCCGGTTTTATTTTTTACAACTCAGACCAGTATTACTTTGGTCGCCTATATATTGGTCGCGTAGCTCAGCTGGATAGAGCATCTGCCTTCTAAGCAGACGGTCATAGGTTCGAATCCTATCGCGATCACGAATAACCCTTTGATATACAGAGGGTTATTTTGTTTTAAGACAGTTCTGATTTGGTCTTAAATGTTTAATTTTAGTCAAAAGTTTGCACATAGTTTGCACAAATTTTCATATATTAGAGCAAATCAAAAAAAATTAACCACATGAAAAAATTACTTTTTTTAACTTTTGTATTTACCCTTTTTGCTTGTAGTGGAGGGGATGACGATAATTCTGTTTCAATCAACTCTGATTTAGTTGGAGCTTGGGAAACTACTATTACTGACGCAATGAGTACTGCTGAACAACTTTTTACCCTAGAAGCAGATGGCACAGGGAGTGTTTCAAATCTCTGGGATGATGGCGATACATTTTATTCTGAATTAACATGGTCCAGTACATCAACAACACTTACCATTACAACTTTAGTAAATGATGAAACTGATAGTGGAGAGTATCAGCTATCAAATAACAATAATACTTGTACAATAACAACCTCTGAAGGTGATGTTATAATCTATACCAGGATATAGTTTGTCATTATACAATGTTATTATTTAACCCTCTGATATTCAGAGGGTTATTTTGTTTTAAGACAGTTCTGATTTGGTCTTAAATGTTTAATTTTAGTCAAAAGTTTGCACATAGTTTGCACATTTTATATCACTAAGTTCTTTGTTATTTATTAAGGGAATTCTTAACAAAATACACTAAATATTACATTATTAAGATAAAAAATAATAAAATTTTCATAATTTTATATATTATAAACTAATAATACTACATGTATGAAAAATTTTAAACAATTTATTTTAATAGCTTTTGGGCTTCTTATTGTGTCTTGCGGAGGGAACCCTAACTACGAAAAAAACCGCGCAACAGCTCAAAAATTATTTGCACTGCATGAGGAAGAAAAAATAAACGAGCAACTTGCTTTAATTAGTAAAGATCTCAAACTGTATGCTCCAATGTATGGATCTTCTGAACCCCTAGGGTATGATGCATATGCATCTATTTTAAAAGGATATCAAGATAATTTTGAGAATATCAAATATAATGCTCAAGCTTGGCTTCCTGGGGTTGATACGCTAACTCTCAAACCTGACGGAAGTGTAAGGACCTATGGTACTTGGACAGGAAAAAATTCAATCACTGGCAAAGAACTTAACCTAAATGGTTATTGGTATTTTAATTTTGATGCTGATGGAAAAATCTTAGCCCAAGGTGACTTTTTTGATTATGGGGGAATGATGCAAGCTGTTGGACCCAAAAACCCTGTTTTAGTAACACTTAAAGTTTTACCGGGGGAAAAGCAAGCGATGATAGATCTTCTTAACACTCCAAATGGTTTACAAGCCACAAGAGCTTATGATGGATGTTTATCCCTTGAGGCTTTTTTTAATGATGAAACCTATACTTATTACGTCTACGGAGATTGGGTGTCATATGAGCATTATCAAAAATATCTTGACTGGAGATTTAACGGAGATGATAGCAAAATAGCACAAAAAGTAACGGCACTTTGTGTTGGGGGACAAAACGGATTAATTCCTATATTCCCTAACACTGATTACTCATCATTCAGTAATTAATAACTATTACCTGACTTCTAAGCAGACGGTCAGAGGTTCGAATCCTCTCGCGATCACTAAATCGGAGAATTGATTCACAGGAATCGGTTCTCCTTTTTTTATGTTTGAGATTTCCTTAAATAAAATTGGAATTGAGCTAAAAATTGCATTCACTTTTGGGGTTCGAACTATGTCATTTGACTTGTTGTAACCCAATCCGGATGGAAAGGCTAAATTTTGTATATTTAAAGAACAAAATTAAAGAATAATAAAATGAGGAAAACGTTTACATTACTAATCACATTATTAA
>Ga0222719_10005410_pt1 | contig 11020 bp, 6 predicted proteins | sample C33_34DmetaG_FD_165039 | JGI IMG/M metagenome (GOLD analysis project Ga0222719, IMG submission 165039) | Estuarine water microbial communities from San Francisco Bay, California, United States - C33_34D | ecosystem: Environmental > Aquatic > Marine > Unclassified | place: USA: California...
TTCGATGGCGTCACCCGGGTCGTTTCGATTGGTGTGCGCACGTCACGCGAGTCGTGAACCTTCAAAACGACGGACACGAGACGGACACGAGACGGACACGACGACGGGGTGAAAAAGGCGACGATCGGACAATCGGACGATCGGACAATCGGATGACCAAAATCCATAACGGATTGAACTCGCGTGACCGGGTGGGTGTCGATCGATCGGGAGGAATACGTCGAGCGAGCGAGACGTGGTGCGTGTTGTTTTCGAAGGGGACGGGACGCCGGCGACGCGAGCGCCATCGCGCGTCGCCGGTTGAGGCCGGGTGAGGACGGAACGCGCGCGCGTCGGGGGCGTTTCGCTCGATCGTGGGACGCGGGCGACGGCGAGGGCGACGTCGACGGAAAAATCGGCGGTATTGGAGAGGCACCGCGCGCGGGTTTGGAATTCATTGGTTTGTTTGCGACGTCCGAGAAGTGGACGGAATACGACGGAATATGACGACGGAAACGGAGGACGGGGCGCGGAAGTCGCTGGGAAACATGGCCGAGCGCGAGTTTTTGGTGGATTTGGTGCGTGATCGCGGGAGAGGGCGACGGGAGAGGGCGAATTGGACGATATTAGAGCGATCGCCCCGCGCGCGGGGATGTCCGAGGGCGTTTGTTTCGGCGCGCGCGCGAAGAGGACGCGGGCGGATGGATTCGTCGTGCGCGATGGTTGGAACGGTTGACTGACTGTCGCATCGCGTCGTTTATATCGCGTAGATTAAACACTTGAAGACGGATGAGGTTGTGGCCAAGGAGGTTCCGGATGGTATAGGTGCGTACAAATTTGAGCGTCGGCGTTCTCGAGCGCTCGGAACGCTCCTAGGAGTCCGCGCGCGCTTCGTCGTCTCGGTATCCCGGATTTCTCGTACTGACGGTGCACTCGCGCGCGCTCGTCCGTTGGTTTGAACGCGATGATGTACACAGATTTAGCGCAGTTTCCGCAGCGTACCGTGAATGGGTTCAAGCTCGACCTCTTTGGGTTGTATCACAACGTGTGCGCCAGAGGCGGGTTTCCCGTCGAGACGAATGGATCCGCGGCTAAGGTTCCGTGGAGTTGGAGCAAAGAGATCTTCAAGGGCATGGCCAACTACACGGATACGCACCGGTGTACGTCGGTGGGTCACGATTTGATTCAGAGCTATAGGAAGTACTTGCTCTCGTACGAGCTGGCGCACCCAGAGGATGTGAATAAGAGCGGCGAGGTGCCGGCGGAGATTCCTCGCGGCGAGCGGCAGGTGCGGGTGAGGATGCCAAGTGCGGCGGGTTCTGGGTCGAGACGGCGACGAACTCCGAGTGAAGGCGGCGAAGGTGGTAGAGGTAGGGGACGGGGTAGACCCCCCGGTGGGAGAGGCCGACCGAGATCGTCAGCCGGGCCGAGATCGTTACCGCCGCGAGGCGGGAATAATTTCAATTTTTCCGTGGGCAATCGTTTGCGCGTGTACTGGCCGAGTGACGCGGCGTGGTACTCTGGCATGGTTGTCATGCAAGAGACCACGCCAGAAGGGGTTGTGTATAGTAAAATTGACTACGACGACGGAGACGAGGAGGTTCTCAACCTGGCGAACGAGATTTGTGAATGTTTGGATGTTGACGACGACGGCTTGGTGTATCGTCCGAGGCCTAGCGCTAGACGGTCTGGAATGAGCCAACCGGGACAACTCGCCTTGGAATACCAAGGAGGTCACGAGCACGAACAGATCCGTCAACCAATATCTATGGAGGAGGTTCTTGAAGCCATGAATCGCCGAGAAGCTGCGCGAGGCTTGTACGAGCTGTGCGCGGAACCTCACGAACCTCAAGAGACGTTTCGGCTGGGGTACATGATGGGAGTTCGTAGAGCGGCGAATAAAGCGGTGGAAATCATGCAGACGATGCTCGCTCGAGCGTTCCCGGAAGGGGATCCGATGCGCGATCTCGTGACGAAGGACGATTTGCACACGGCTGTCGTCGATGGCACCTACGAGGCGGACGCGGCGAGCGATTTAGAAGACGTCGAGGAGGACGCGGTGGAAGAACCGCAACGCGTTCGTGAACACGACGCCCCTTGGCCAAAGGATGAGAACGTTCCCAGCGAAGAGGATGTGAAGAAGGAATTGGAGCAGATGCGCATCCGCGCGCAGGGTACCGTGGACATTTCACAGGCTGGCGACGCCGAAGGCAAGAATAAGCTCGTCGTCAAGGTGAAGAGAGGCAGAGAGGACGAAGGCATCGACGATGAAGAAGATCAAGACGCGAAACGCATCGCTCCGGAAGCCACAACCGCAGGTACGCTCGGAGACCAGCGTCGCATCGCGCTCAACAAGGTGGTCAACGTCGAATACGGCGGAGACAAGGTGGTTTTGCGTTGGCTCGACACCCACGGCTGGGGTCAATACGCTGGAAATTTCGCCCACTACGGCGTCACCCGCCGCACTCTCAACCACCTCAACATGACAGACTTAGAAAATCTGTACATCGACACCGAACACAAGTCCGCAATGGCCAAGGCGATCGATCGTCGTCGCAAACGCAACGAAAAATACCGTCTTCACGGTACCTAGTCTCGTCCAACGCGTTTGGTTTCCCTCAATAACACATTGAAGAAAGGTTCATATACAGTAAAAACAATCATCACGCAACGACGACGCTTGTTCACCCACGCCCGCGGTTTGTTTTATCATCATCATCATCATCATCATCATCACCGCGGCCTTTTTCCTCTTCCACCCCTCGGTGCGCGTCCATCACGAACACAAAGTAAAGTCGCGTCAAACGCGCCAAGCAAACACACTTGACTTACTCGCCTAGTTGATCCTTAAACCTCGACTCGAGCACGCCGTCGTCATGTCCACCGGATGGCTTCGAGGCGTGGTCAAGGCGGTCCCGAGCGGGGATCAAGTGGTGATCGTCGCACCGGGCGCACCAGGGGTACGTCGTCGTCGTCACGCGCGCGTCGTCGTCGTTTTCGAGGCGTTCGTTGGCTGGAATAGTAATCCATCAGATTGAGATCTATCGCGACGCGTGACGTCCACGGCGATGGATGACGACGGCAAAAAGAGACTGACGATGGAGTTTTATTGTTCATTTCCTGTGCGAATCGTAGGCGGGTCCTGGACCGGAAAAAACATTGACTTTGGCGTCGCTCGTGGCACCGCGAATGGGCCGCCGCGACGGAGGCGTGGTCGCGGAAGCGTTCGCGAACGCGTCGAGGGAAAGCCTTCGACGGGCGTGCGCGGGGAAAGAGGTGACGTTTAGGGTTGAATACAAGGTGGAGTCTATCAATAGAGAGTTTGGGGTGGTGTTCACGGGTAAAGGGGAGAATGTAAGCCTGATGCAAGTATCCAACGGGTTTTGTAAGGTGCGCAGAGGAGGAAGCGACCGAGCGAGCAACGTGGATGAATTGGAAGAGGCAGAGAGAACGGCGCAGACGAAGGAGGTGGGGATGTGGAGTAAAGATCCGGCAGTTTTAGCGGCGGCGAATCGACCGCAGGCGGAACCGGTGAGCGCGGAGGATATTTTATCTGCGGTCAAGATGACGCCGACGCCCGCGGTCGTGGAGCACGTGCTCAACGGAGGCATGGTGAAGCTCGCCCTCACTGGGGACGGTGTCGTGAATAATCAGGTGATCACCGTCTCCATCGGAGGAGTTTCTGTGCCCTCTATGGGTAGAAGAGGTGCGAAGAACGAGGATGGGACGGATCAGGGTCCGGAACCGTTCGCCGTTGAGGCGAAACATTTCACAGAGATGTCTCTCTTGCATCGCGACGTTCGGGTAATCTTGGAAGGTTTAGATCGGAGAAACAACTTTATCGGGTCCATTCTTCCGGCTGACGTCAACGATACCGATTTTGTCAACGTTGGTGAGGGTCTTTGCAGGTTGGGGTTGGCGAGCGTGCACGACGCGAGCGCGGCTGCTTTAATCGGCGGCGCTGGTAAGCTTCGCGCCGCCGAAGCCGTCGCCAAGACGCAAAAGTTGAGACTCTGGCGCAATTACGTGCCTCCCGTTTCGTCAATCAACGCGGTAGCTTTGACCAACTACCAGGCGCGGGTCATCGAAGTAATCTCTGGCGACTGCATCTCTGTCGCGCCAATCTCGGACGGTGACACGTCAGAGCGTCGGATCAACTTGAGCTCGATTCGAGCGCCGAGAATGTCAAACGGGCGAGACGAAAACGCACGCCACGAACCTTGGGCCGTGGAAGCGAAGGAGTTCCTCGTCTCCCGCTTGATTGGTCAGACGGTTTCCGTCAGCATGGATTACGCGAGGAAGATTGGAGAGGGCGCAAACGAGCGCACCCTTTATTTCGCCACCGTCAAGGTGCCGACGTCGGATAACTCAAAGCATCTCAACGTTGCCGAATTGCTCCTTGTGCGCGGATTGGCGTCGTGCAACCGTCACCGCGGCGATGAAGAGCGCGCCGCAGATTACGACGAGCTCATCGTGGCAGAAAAGAAGGGTATAGATACCAAGAAGGGGATGCATAACAAGGGCCGAGAGGCTCCTGTTCATAGGAAAAATGACTTTAGTTTGAACGCGCACAAGGCGAAGACTTTCTTGCCGTTTTTGCAGCGCGCTGGAAAGTGTACCGCCATCGTGGATTACGTTGCTGCTGGACATAAAATTCGTGTTTCGATTCCGAAAGAGGGCGCAGTTATTGCATTCTGCCTCGCCGGCGTTCGCTGTCCGCAACGTGACGAACCCTACGCCGCAGAAGCGTTGGCGTACACGCGCAACATGATTCTTCAACGCGAGGTTGAAATCGTCGTCGACTCGGTGGATAAAACTGGCGTCTTCCTCGGAACCTTGCTCGCAGATAACGGGAAGGTCAACCTCGGCGAAGAGCTTCTTCGCGTGGGATTGGGAAGCCTGCACCCAATGTTCCCCGTGGACCGAGTTCAAGGCGGCAGAGCGCTCGCCGAGATTGAAGCCGCGGCAAAGGAGATCAAGGCGGGACTCTGGAAGGATTGGAAGCCACCCGCCGTCGAGGCGGAGGAGCCGGTCGAGACCGCGCCCGATAATACCCTGGTGCACGTCGGCGTCACTGAATGCCTCGCTGGCGGTCAGTTCTTCGTGCAAAAGCTCGAAGGATGTAAGATTGGAGAGGTGACAGACAAGTTGGCTGAACTCTACGGAGGCGTCGACACGAGCAAGCCGTTCGACGGAATCTTCGAGCCAAAGGCTGGAGACGTCGTCGCCGCCAAGTTTACCGGCGACGACAAGTGGTCCAGAGCCATCGTGATGCACAAGCGCGTCGGGGATAACCCAGTGAGCGTCTTTTACTGCGATTTTGGCAACTCTGAGGATTTGCCATTTAATCGGCTCCGACCGCTCAAGGACTCCAGCATCACCATCGCGGCGATTCCCGCCATGGCGCTCCACTGCAACCTCTCCTTTCTCAAGGTGCCTCACATAGACTCTGATTACGGCTATCAAGCCGCGTCGCACATCGGCTCGCTCATCTCTGGACGCGCCTTTCACGCGCGCGTCGACCACAGAGAGCGCCGACCTTCTGCCAAGCCCTGGGAAGCCGAAGCCATCCCAGCCTTCTCTCTCACCCTCTTCCCCGACCCGGATCTCTCTTCCGCCTCCGTCTCGCGCGACATCCTCGCCGCCGGTTTCGCTCGTCTCGACCGTCGTGCCGCCGCTCGCCGTCTCGATTCGGCTGAGACGGACGCGCTTCTCGAGTCTCAGGAATCCGCGCGACGCGCGCGGCTCGGCGCTTGGGAATACGGCGACGCGTTTGACAGCGACGATGAACGTTAGATCATTATTAATGATACTCGTACCGGTACTACGCACACGAATCAATCAATCAATCTTTATTCATCCTCACGCCGCGACCCGTTTCCGAGCGCTCTTCCATTCTCTCGCTCGCGTTCACCAGTCGACGCATTTTGTCCAAAACCAATCGACCGCACCCACAATCGACGAGTCGTAAACCATGAAAGACTGGAACCAGCCGGGTTTCAATAAATTTACAGTGTCGACATTGAGGCATTTAGTCATGTAAATCCATGGGTAATGAACCGCCAATGAATGGGAGGGACGCCACCAGAATAGCGAAGCCCCGATCGACACCGCGTCCGATCGTTATCCACACGACCTCGCTCGCGTTCGGTGCGTCAGAGCCGGACGACGCGACGAGGGGTATCGCGCGCGCGTTGGAACGAACGGGAAAAGCTTTCGTTTCTTCGTAGGATCGAGCGCGGAGGTTTGTGAAGCGAGAGACATGCGGGCGACGACGACACAAAGCACGAGCGCGGTCATCAGCGGAGCGCGTTTGAAAACGAGCAAGAGGAGAACGACGACGACGGTCGCACCGCGACGCGCGACGACGACGACGACGACGCGAGCGTCGGCGGGGGGTGATGTGGATCTCTTGAACGCACGCGGTAAGAAGCGCGTGGTGATCACGGGGATGGGTGCGGTGACGGCGCACGGCGATGACGTGCACGCGATGTATGAAAAGCTGTGCAACGGAGAGAGCGCGATATCTCCGATTGACAAGTGGGACGTCGGTGAGATTGGAACGACGTTTGCCGGGGAGATTAAGGACTTTCAGTGTGGTGAATACATGAACAAGAAGATGGCGCGTCGTGTGGATCCGTATATTGCGTACATGATTGTTGCGGCGAAGAGGGCGTTGGAGGACGCAAAGGTTAACTGGAATGACGAGGAGGGTGCAAACTACGTGAACAAGGCGCTGAGTGGATGCCTCATAGGTAGTGCGATGGGTGGTATGCAAACGTTCGCCACGGCGACGGAGAACCTTTTCACTCAGGGACACAAGAAGATGAACCCGTTCTGTATTCCGTTTGCGATTACGAACATGGGTAGCGCGCTCACGGCGATGGATATCGGTTTCATGGGGCCAAACTACTCGATCGCGTCCGCGTGCGCGACGGGTAACTTTTGCATCTTGAACAGCATCATGCACATCCAAAATGGTGAGGCTGACATGATGCTCGCCGGCGCTAGCGATGCGGCGATCATTCCGAGCGGTATGGGGGGTTTCTCTGCGGCGCGCGCGCTCAGTACGCGCAACGACGATCCCAAGGCGGCGTCTAGGCCGTGGGATGCCAACAGAGACGGTTTCGTGATGGGTGAAGGTGCCGGCGTGCTCGTACTTGAATCTCTGGAGAGCGCTCTTGCGCGTGGTGCCCCGATCGTCGCCGAAGTCTTAGGTGGTTTCGCGACTTGCGACGCGCATCACATGACTGAACCTCGCCCAGACGGCGCGGGTGTCAACTTTGCCATTGACAAGGCTCTTGAGGTCACAGGTGTCAAGGCAGAGGACGTCAACTACATCAACGCCCACGCCACGTCCACTCCGGCGGGCGACATGGCCGAACTCCGCGTGTTGCAAAAGAAATTCAAGAACTCGGGAGCCAAGATCAACAGCACCAAGAGCATGTTGGGTCACTTGCTCGGCGCCGCCTCTGCTGTTGAGGCTGTCGTGTGCATCAAGGCTATCACCACTGGTGAACTTCACCCGAACATCAACCTTGATACCCCTGATGAAGGCGTCGATGTCTCCATGTTGGTGGGCAGCTCTCGCGAAAAGCACGAGGTCAAGGTGGCGTTGAGCAACTCGTTCGGCTTTGGAGGTCACAACTCTGCCGTCTTGTTTGCTCCTTACAAGCCGAAGCGTGTTTAGACTAACCTTTCCGCCGAGAGCCAATCATTGTTAATAATTCGACGTGTAGCTTCTATGCCTAAAACAATCAAATCATCCTTGACTAAATGTGTGTTTACACTCCTACTAGATAAGCTACGTGCTGAGAAATCAAATCAAATCGAGACCGAACACCGCACTGATAACGAACAAAACACCAAAGGCGAGAGCTACGGCGCTCGAGCCGCGAGCAATGTAGCTGACAAACTTTGGATTGTTCTTTTCAAGTGCGGCAGTACCCGCACCAATGCAGTACGTGTACGTTCCCATGGCAATGATGGTTCCGACAAAGAACGTCGCCAAGAAGGAAATAGCCTCGACTCGCGGAAGTGCAAGGGCGGGCAGCAGTAAAAACAGCGCATCGGGCTGCAAGCCGTGGATCGTACCGGTGATGTACGTCCAGGAGATAAAACTACTATCGCGTTTCATCGGCATGCCCGAGTCCCCGCCATGCGAATGTGAATGCGAGTGAGAATGCGAATGTGAATGTGAATGTGAGTGACCGGAGACGCTCTCCCAGAAACCCATTGCCCCGATAATAATGAGCGTCAAACCGACGATACCTTGACCGAATTGTCCAATAATTTCCATGTTGAGCGGCAACTTGTCTCTCAACAAGATGAAGATGCATCCAAACAGGATTTGACCCGTGTTGTGGCCAAAGCCCCACAGAGCGCCCATGAGGGCGTTTTGAGCTCTGCTCGGGCCGACGGTCAGCGGCGTGAGCGCAGCCAAGTGATCGGGCCCAGTCAAAGTGTGCAAACAGCCAGCTAGAAGGCCTGCCCACGCAGACTTGAACGCAGCGGCAACACTGATCCAGTGCGCGACGTGCAAGTGACTAATCCAGATGGCAATTGCTTCGCTGCACACCGTGTACGCGGCGCCGAGGCAGCAAAACACGGTGAACGCTGTGAGGGCGAGAGTCGTGCTCTTTGACAATGGTTGGCGACCAAAGGTGACGAGCAAACGAACTGAGTTCATGGCAACCATTAATGTCGCACCTTCGTGCAACAAGACAGCCAACCACAGCGGGAAAGCGCCAAAGAGCGCCGGGATGGCTGAGCCGACAATCGAGACAACGGCGAGCGCAATGTTTTGGCGCAAGACGCGTCGCGTGCGCTCGGCGATGGAAAACAACTGCGGAAGCTCGGCGATACCGCCTTCATCCTTGGTGAGCAAGAGGACGTCCGCAGCGCTCGCTGCGGCATCGCTCGGGGTGGAAGCAATCGCGACGCCAACGTCCGCCGCCGCCAACGCTGGCGCGTCATTAATGCCGTCGCCAACCATGGCAACGCGCGGGTTTTTGTTCTCCTTGACCCGCTCTCTGAGCTTTTCGACGAGTTCGAGTTTTTGCGACGGGGTCAATCCCGCATGCACATCCTCTTGCTTGAGATTGATGGCTTCTGCCATGGTTATCGCGCTCGTGGCGTTATCTCCTGTGAGCATCACCAACTCCATGCCGTTTGATGCATTCGCCGGCTCCCACCAGTTTTGTCTGCACTTACCCGACCGCAACAGTGAGATAGCTTCTGGAGCCTTCGGGTTGAGGGTATCGGTAAACGTGAAAAGCGCCGGGTCTTCACCCTCCACGGCGAGCACCGCAATCACCTCACCCTCTTGCTCATTCACCGCGGCGGAGCACTCAGAAGTGCTGTTGTCGCACACCTCAAGGGCGAATTCGGCGCTGCCAAATCTCGCACGTCTGCCATTAAATGTTCCCTCAACGCCACTTCCAGCGACCACCTTGTAGTTGGTCACGCTTCCAACATCGGGAAGATTGATACCTCGCGCGGCTTGCGTCACGGCGGCGGCGATGGGATGCGAAGAACCTCGCTCAAGGCTCAAGGCGTACGCGAGCGCCTTGGATGATCCGCTCGGATCGGATTGAATAGTCGCACCGTTTTCAAACCGCGTGATGTTCGTGCAGCTCATTTGTCCAGTGGTAATGGTGCCCGTCTTGTCCAACGCGACCGCGCCCACTTCGGCGAGCGCATCGAGGGTCAAACCACCTCTGATGAGCACGCCTCTGCGCGCCATGGCGCCGATGGCGGCGACGTACACCAACGGCGACATGAGTAGTGCGCACGGTGCCGCAGCCGATAAGAATGCAAAGCTTCGGTACATCGCTCCACCTCTGCCGAGAAAGGGAATGCCGAGCGCCATCGGCGCGATGGCCATGGTAATAAATGTGATGGCGAGAATAGCCTTGCTGTAGCGATCGCCAATGCTATCCAACATGCGCGAAACCTTGGGCCGGCGCCGCTGCGCCGCTTCGGTTAGCCGCGCGATGCGCGCCGGAGTGCTCTCTTCGCTCGATCGCAGGCTTCGCACGACGAGCACGCCATCCGTGTTCATCGCTCCAGCCGGAATCTCATCGCCGTATCGCTTCATCACTGGCAAAGCCTCGCCAGTGATGTGCTGAATGCTCACAAAGGCGCTTCCGTGAACGACGACACCGTCGAGCGGTACTTGCTGCCCGGCCTTGATGAACACCGTCGTGCCGACGAGAACGTCTGCCGCGGCAACCTCTTGAATACTGCTCATATCTGGCGTTCCATCCGCGTTGAGCGTCACAACCTCCGCTGTCGTCGGCACCGTGCCCCAGAGCGCCTTCAAATCTCCTCTCGCGTGCAGCGTGAGCCGATCCTCGACAAAGTGCGCCGACGCAAACAAGACGAGCAAGAGCGCCCCTTCCATCGCGCATCCAAGCATCACGGTTCCAAAGACGGCGAGCGTCGTCAACACGTGAATATTCACGTTACCCACGGCGAGCTCGTACGTCACGTCAACGAATTCTGGCGTCCCCGCCAGCGCATACACCAAAACCGTACAAACCTTACTCACCAACGCCGCCGTCGCCGTCTCCACCCCGCCCACGGCGCCGCCACCACCGGCAGCCACGTGCGTCGCCACGTGCGACACCCCGGCGACGAGAAACAACGCCCACGCCACCGCCGCCACCGCCGCGTTCCCCCTCAAGAAATCCGCCACCCGTCCGATACCCGTCGCGCTAAACACCGCATCCAACGCCCGCACGATCTCCCCCCGCACCCCTTCCGCCGCGGACCCACCGAAACCGACGCCGTCCACGGACCCGCTCGCCATCATCCCCGCCTGCGACACGAACTCGTCCTCGTCCGAGCTCACCGCCGCCCCATCCAGCGCGCTCCGCCGGCTCCCCGGGTCCCTCGCCCGCGCGCCTCCGTGACTGTGTCCGTGTCCCCCGCACGACGCCGAGCGAGCGACGACGACGACCCGTCGCCGCCGCCGTCGTCCTCCGTCCTCTGTCCCGCTTCCCTCCATCCTAAACGCCGCCCGCGGTGCGACGGCCAC
>Ga0222719_10005411_pt1 | contig 11019 bp, 6 predicted proteins | sample C33_34DmetaG_FD_165039 | JGI IMG/M metagenome (GOLD analysis project Ga0222719, IMG submission 165039) | Estuarine water microbial communities from San Francisco Bay, California, United States - C33_34D | ecosystem: Environmental > Aquatic > Marine > Unclassified | place: USA: California...
ATCGCGCGCGCCCTGCTCGAGCGTCAGCCCCAGCGGTTTTCGCGCCTCGATCGCGACGACGCGCGGGACGTCGTCGGACGCGGACGACGCGGACGCGCGGGACGCGCGCGCGTGGAGACGCGCGCGCGGAGACGCGCTTTGAGACGCGCGAACGCGCGCGCCGACGCGCGTCGTCGTGAACGTCGTCGTCGCCATCGCGCGACGCGACGTGCGGGACGTTCGATCGATCGATCGTTCGCGACAGAGCGCGGCGCGACCGGCGCGACGGCCGACGGCGACGATGGCGCGCGCGGACGACGACGACGATTACGACGACGACGTCGATGACGACGATCGAGGACGCGGCGCGACGTACGCGGACGCGGGGGCGCGAGACGACGACGACGACGACGATTACGACGGCGCGTCCGAAGACGCGATGGACGCGAGCGACGACGGCGACGCGTACGAAGACGAGAGCGAGAGCGAGAGCGAGGACGATGATTACGACGAAGACGTCGGGAAGACGAAGAAGCGCGGGAAAACGGGACGGACGACGCGGGCGAGCGGGGGGGCGGTGGTGGTGGTGCCGACGACGACGGGACGCGGCGAGCGAGGCGTGAAGGTGGCGTCGGTGAACGCGGACGACGCCCTGAGGGCGCAGTTGAGTGGGAAACAGGATCCCATGGCGTTCGTCATCTCGAGCTCGGTGCCGGAAACGGGAGAGGTGTTGAAGTTTACGTCGTTGTTGCACAACGCGCGAGACGGACGAACGTACGCGGCGGCGTTCGGGGACGCCAGACGGGGCGCGGGAGAGGACGACGCGTCCAAGGCGACGAATCGAAGATTAGACATGGAACAACGAGAAGACGACGGGGGGGGGAGCGAGAACGACGAAGATTACGATGAAGACGCCGAGGACGGGGACGAAGACGACGCCGCGTGGTTCGCCAAGGTTGACGAAAATTTTCCGCTCGAGCGGTACGCGACTTTAAATCCCACGCTGAGCGACGACGAGGACGACGATGAGTACTACGCCGATAACGAGGCCGCGCGGCCGGCGTTAGACGTCGGCGAAGCCGAGGCTCGCATGAAACCGCGTAGAGGCGAGAGCGGGTTGGAAAACGAAGAGTGGGAGCGCGGAGTGGTCTGGGGCGCGGATTCCGACGAAGACGAAGAGATTCGTCTCGCCGCGGTCGGTATCGACACCGTGGGCGCGTTCAAAAAGCCGCGACGCGACGAAGAGACGGACTTGTCATCGCAAGTGACGGTTCCGTCGTTACCCCCGGCCACCGCGCTCGCGTCGGCGACGTCGAGATCTTGGGGAGAGCTCGACGGGGAGAGCCCGAGCGGCGGCGCAAGCTCGTTCGATAGCGCCGTCTCGGATTACATGCGACATCTCAGCTTGTACGGCGTCGTAGACGAGAAGCAGCAGAGCGGTGATGTGGACATGACGGACGCCAACGCCGCGCGTGGGGCGGGTGAAATGCTGCGCATGCGAAATCACGACTTCGCGAACGGGCGTTGGTTGGGCGACGTCGAGTGGGAGGGTAAACCGCGTCAAGTCATCGATCCACATCGCAAGTACATCTTGCCAAAGGTGCACGTGAACCCGAACGATCCGAGATTGGTGTTGCAGTACAAGGGTGATTTAGAAGCGACGGTGTGGAAATGGGCCAACGCCGTCATGGCGCCGAGCTGGGATCTCGATCCCGTCAACGACATCGACGAGGCGTTGAATATCAGCATGGATGACAAGTACAAGGAGGAAAACGAGCAAACTGTAGACACTGGCGAGCGTCCCCCGAGACAAGGACGAATTGACGGCATTCAACACGCCGAATTCCTTCTCACGTCGGTGCCCCAACTCGTTCGCGATCCCCTCAACGATTATCCCGCGCCCAGGCCGATGCTGCGACCGCCGACGGTGCTCCCGAAACACGCCACGGCGTCGATGAAAATTAAAATCGCGGGGTCGGAGTTGCAAACGTTTAAGGTTTGCATCAAATCGCTCAATATTCACAGTGCGGTGATAAACTTGAAAGTTCGCGGTACCGACACCGTCGGAAGCGTCATCCCTCGCATTCGCAAGCGCTGGACCGACTTAGACGGTCCTATTCACTTGTACTACCCGGGAAGTCCGAAGCCGAACGAAAAGTTGAACGAAGAAATGACGCTCGTCGATGCGGGCTTGCAAGCGCAAGTCGGCTTGCCGATCATCTATCTCGTGGCTCCGAAGGTTACGTTCATCAGCGAAGACGCGGCGTTGGCGCCCCTCGCTTCCGACGCCGTTCTCGCGCCCCCGGGCGCGTACAAAAAACCCTCGGATTTGTCGGCGCGAAGTGGTACGCTGATGATGGTGCAGTACACAGAAGCGCGCCCGCCGCTCATCGCTAAGCCTGGTATGGGAGCAAAGAAGGTTGTGTACTATCGCAGAAAGACGCTCGGCGATCAAGGCGCGCGTCCATACGCCAACGCGACGACGACTGTCATTGATCTCAAGCCGAACGCGCCGTCACCTTTCCTCGCCGAACTTCCTCCTGGGCGAGGCATAACGGCCCTTGAAACGAGCATGTTCAGAGCACCGTTGTTTCAGCAAGCAAAGTCTGATGACTACGTTGATTTTCTTCTCATCAGAGCTCCGAACGGCAAGTTGACGCTTCGCGAAGCGCCGTCGCTTCACCTGGCTGGACAACAAGAGCCACACGTAGAGATTCCGGCGCCGGGGAGTGACATGCTCAAAGACTTTGAAGAGCGTCTCGTCAACGCCACCGTACTCCGCTACTTCTTGAACCTGCAAGCGAAAGGGCTCATCGAACCCGGCACGATGCCGACGGTGAAATCGACCGACGTCGCGGCGACGCTCTCGCACGCGCTTTCCGTTCGAGATGTTCGCAAAAATATTCGCCGAAAGATTTGCGCGGTGCGCCGCGGCGCCGAGGCAAATGAGGATGAGTATGTTCTCAATCCTTCGTACCGATTCGAGCACGAAAAAGAGGTGCAACGGATGGCGACGCCAGAAGAAGTGTGCGCGTACGAGTCGTATCGTCACGCGGTTGCTGTACTCTGCAAGGACCGCGATCGCGACGAACAGGAGCGAATTTTACGATTGTCGTCTCTTTCGCTTCAACAGTTGAAGAATGCGGTGACCATCTTGATCCGACACAGCGAGGGCAAGCGCAAGCGTCAACTGGAGAACTTGGAGTTGTGGCTGCAAATTCAGCCGTGGGCGCAAACGCACGAATTCCTTCAGGCTTCGCTGGGCACGAAGGGAATTTTACATCTCGAGACGTCGAGGAGAATCCAGCGACTCACTGGAAAGTTCTACAACTATATTCGACGTATGACTGTACCAGATCCTCCGGAAGATCGTCGACCTCGCCGCGAGCCCGGAACCGTGACGGGGACGAATGCCGATCTCCGTAAGCTTACGATGCCTCAGGCGCAACGCATCCTTGAAAACTTTGGGGTAGAGAAGGAAGTGATTCTCAGGCTTGAACGATGGAAGAGAATCGGTTTGATTCGTGAATTGTCTGGTGCTGCGACCGCGGATGGCACGAACTCTCACGCGGGCATGGCGCGTTTCGCCCGTCGCTTGCGAGTGAGCGAAGCGGACCAACTCAAAGAGATTCGCGAACATTCTGATTTGCTCTTCAAAAGACAGATGAAGCAATATTCTCAGCGACACACGCGTCACGAAGATTCTTCGAGCGGTGGCGAGACGGATGAAGACGATTCGTCGAGCGACAGTGAAAGTGAAAGCGATTCTTTGGCAGATGAGTTGGAAAAGCAACTCGAAGAAAAGGCTGCCAAGGATGCGCCGAACGAAGAAGACGAACGCGCCGAGCTCGAGGCGCTTCGTAACGCCCTTAAGGACGGTAGTTCCATCGAGCCATCCGTTGACCCGATGAAGGCTTTGGCGCAAGGCATTTTGGTGCCCGGAAAGAAGCTGAAATTGAAGCGAGTTTCGACCCACATCTTCCCAGACGGTCGATCCGCCAAGGTGGAGGACGACATCACCGAGTACGCGGGAGAGGCTTGGCTTCAAGCGCGCGCGCAAGGTGTCGAAGCCGCAGACGCGGCGACGACTGCCGCACTCATCGCATGCGGCATGGATAAGCCGCCAGAGCCGCCGAAGGAAGCCTTGGAGAGGAAGGAGCTCGACGACGAAGAAACTGGTCTTACTCCGGAAGCAAGAGCGCGTTACGAAATGCTTCGTCAGCGGAAACGTGCCAAGGAGCGCGTGCGACGAGCCGGCGAGAAGATCAAGCGTTTGCAGTCCATGGGCGTCACCGATGAAGGCGCGGACTTGGCGAACGCGCAAAAGTCGCCCGGAATCACGCCAAGCGAGAGGCCCGCCCCCGTGGTTCCAGGTCCCGGTGGACTGAAAATTAAGCTTGGCGTCAGCAAGAAGACGATGGAGAAAGTGTTCAGCTCTGGTGCGACGCCGCAGAAGAAATCCACGCTCGGTCGCAAGATGCCTTGGGATAAAGTACTCATAAAAGTCACCGAAAGCGCAATGAAACATGGAACATACGGCCAAGTGTTTACGCCGGCGGTGACGTTGTCAGACTACGCAAAGTTTGTTGAGCAACCCATGGATCTGGGCGCCATCATGGCACGCCTTCGCGAGGGCTTGTACAATGATCCCAGCGACTGGGCATCGGACGTCAAGTTGATCGCAGTCAACGCGCAAGCGTACCACGGGAGCGAAGAACCGGTTGAGCTTCGTCTGGATTGGGTTCCTGGGATGGCGGCGGACATGGTCAACTACATAGCCGATCAAGCGAAACGTCACGAAGCGGACATCAAGGCTTCGTTTTCGGATTTCTCCGCCGACTCTCTGCGCGTTGCGCGTCAGGGAGCCACGGCCGGTGGTGATAGCGCTCCAGCCGAAGTCAAAACCGAAGTTCCAACAGAGCCCGCGGCGCCGCCGAAGCCGCTTCCAAAGCTCAAGTTTTCGTTTGGAAAGAAATCGTAGAAATAACTCGGTCGCACGGCACACGCATGCATAGATTACGCGTTGTGACGACGAAACACAAACGATTAGAATAGATGATTCGGCGTTTCCCCCATTATTACAAAACGTTAAAACGCACCCGAGCTCGATGCGATGGCAAGTCTACACGCCAGGAGGCCACGAAAGTTGTTGCCCTCCGATGACGTGGACGTGCAAGTGATACACGCTTTGACATCCCTCCACGCCATCGTTTATCACGCACCGGTATCCCGCGTCGAGGTTTTCTTGCTTCGCCACCACGCTCGCGGTGTACATCAAGTGCCCTAAGAGCGTCTTGTGTTCCTCCGTAGCCTTGCTCAGGCGCGTCAACCCGGCGCGAATCTTCGGAATGACCAAAAAGTGCGTCTTCGCCTGCGGGTTCACGTCTCGAAACGCCATCGCCAGCGCGTCTTCGTACAATATCGTCGCCGGGATCTCTTTCGCGACAATCTTATCGAAGATCGTGCGCTCATCCGCGTCGTCCAGGCCGCGTAAATGCGCCTCTTGCGCCGCGAGCACTTCGTCGTGCGGCGTCGCCATCGTCGTCCCGAGCGTTCGTTTCCAGCGTCGTTCGCGCGCGCGTCGCGCGAGGGTGCGGCGTAAATGCGAACACGCGCGCGCGCTCGTTCGTTCCGTGCACGCACGCGCGGCGCGCACCAACATCAACCGACACCGCGGAGTGACGGGTCGGACCGTCGCGCCGGGCGTCGACGGGTCGTTGGCGCGCGCGGCGACACTCGGACACTCGGACACTCGGACACGCGTCGTCGGTGCGCGCGACGCGACGCGACGCGACGCGAACGACGCGACGCAAAGCGCTCTCCGCTCGCGCGCGCTCTCCGCTCGGGTGTCAATAATCCTAACGACGGCGACGCCTCAAAGCCACGTCCGCCGTCGTCTTGTAGCGCACCGACATTGAATGCGAGATTAGGCCCTCGCGCCGCGTCGCGCGAAACGACGCGTCGCACGCGAACGACGATGACTCGGGCACGCCCGCGTCGTCGTCGATCATGGACGCGTCATCGCCGACGCGGGACACGCGATGTGAATGGAAAAGGACTCGCGCGGGGTTCCAGCGGCGGCGGGACGCGCGACGCGCGGGACGCGTTCGGGTCCGCGATCGCACTGACGCGATTCCGACGTCGAAACCGCGCGAACGGTGACTGACGATGCGTGCATTTTGCTTTTTGTGCGCCCTCGCAGACGGTCGGCGCGTCGTCATGGCGAGCGAGAGCAGCGAGAGCGAGGACGACGGGTTGCGACGACGGGCGCTCGCGGTGGACGGCGAACCGGACTATTCCACCGGGCCGCCCATGGATGGTTTTGAGTATCTCAGGCGGGTGGCGTTCGAGGCGAGACAAACACCGGACATCATGCGGGCGGAAAATATGGATTTGACCGCTCTGGAGGAAGAGACGGCGACGAGCGGCGGCGTAACGGCGGACGAGGAGACCGAGTTCGCGCCGCCGGCGTGGGCGAAACCCGATCGCGCGTGGGTGAGAAGGACGGTGGGTGATTTTAGTGATTTGAGGGTACGATTATCACGGATACTAGCGCGCTTTCCGACGAGCGTGAGACGCGGATCCTATCCATCGAACGCCGATAAACGCGACTGGGAAAGATTTTGCGTCGACGTTCGCGAGCCTCCACTCGGGGCCCTCGTCGCCATGGACGCCGTGACGTGTGCGTATTTACTACGACATATCTCACGCGGATTGTTCAGATACGACTACGACAGCGACGGCGTGGATGTCGACGACGTCATCAGACGTTTGCGGTGGTTTCACGCCCTCGTCGCGCGCGTCGATCTTCCGCTAGATGCCGACACCGAAGCGTCGATACGATCGGCGATGAAAGGTGTGGCTCGAGGTAGGCTGTCGACTTCATCTGAGGACGACGAGCTGCTGCCGCACTTGAATTTAGCCATCGCAATAGGGGGAGGGTATTTCAAACAGTGGCGCGGTGAGTAACGCCGTGCTTCCAAAAATAGATCACGGCGGCGGCAAATTCGTCACACACGGGCTGTCGGTGGCGATATGGAGATTCACGCTACGTCTCCTGATTTACCGTCGATTATCGACGCCGTTCAGCGTGGATCCATCGACGACGTAGACGACGCACTGCGGCGCGAGACGAGCCGAATCGACGAGACCCATGAGTCAGAAGACGCGCTCATCTTTGCCGTGCGCGGACGCAATTCAGACATGGTGAATCATCTTCTCGCACGCGGGGCCAATGTTCGTTTTGCCAACGCGCACGGTGATACGGCGCTTCACCTGGCGTGCTTATTGGGCGAGGCAGACATCGTCAAGGCTTTGCTTTCTTACGGCGCAGAGTTGGAGCGAAGAGGCGCGAGCGCAAATCGCCCGATCCATCTCGCGTGTTCCGGAGGATTTGAAGACGTCGTGACGACTTTGATACTTCGTGGGTGCTGTGTAAACGCGACAAACGCTAACGGTGCTTTACCGAGCGCGCTTTCACAGAATTTCAAGCACATCAAAGCCATCGTGCGAGGCGTCGAACAGGATGGCGAAAAGGCGAGAGAACAGCTGCGGCGTGATGTCGCCGCTAGACTCGCGAATGAAGCCATCAAGAGGCGCGAACGCGAACGTGAACGCGTCGAAGCGGAGCAACTTCGCGCGCAGGAAGATGCAGAAAAAGCCGCGGAGGCTAATCGCGAGCGCATCGCGTCGGAGCAGCGTCTTGCAGAGGAACGCGACCAGCTCGCAACAGAGTTGGTCGCGTTGCGCGAGAAGGAAGCGGAGCGATTGAAGTTGGAGGAAAAGAAGCGGGCTAAGAAAGCAAAAGCGGCGGCAAGTAAGAAGGGCGCGGTAAAAAAGTAGCGAGTGAACAAGTAGGACGTAGCGCTAGTGTCGATTTTGTTACATCGATGGTAAATTTGATAGCAGAGTGTACGCAAACTGCGCCAGTTGCCCCGCCGTTTTCGAGGCGCACACTTTCGATCTCCACAGTTGCCGACAACCGTCCCATTTCTTCGCATCGAGCAATTGCAGATTATACACCGCGACTTCGAAGTTCCACAAAACCATGCGAAGCTCCACGAAAGAAGACGTGTGGCATTGTTTCATGAGGCCAACGATGTGCGTCGCGAGCCAATCGAGTCGTCTCCATCGATGAGACGAAATCTGCAAGAAGTGCAGTATTTCGGCTCTCGTCTGCGCGATCGTCGGGTGATCTTTGACGGCTTCTTCGGTCAAGTGAGCGTAACCATCAAATAGCACGCACTTTCTCTCTAGATTGTCAATCATGGACTTCTCGTCTCGATTGTCTCTCGGAGGTTTGCCTTCTTCATCTTCGCCGCGGCGATCGGAGAGAAAGCGATGGAACTCGCGCTGTTTCAGCGTCAACGCCACGAGGGCCGACATCGTGGCTAGTCGCATTCGCGGCGTCAGTTGAAAGTAATCGGCTTTCGCTAATAATGAGCTCGCGCGCGATGCGGCGAGTTTGACGTCCATCACGTTGCCCTCGTCGTCAATCAACTCGCGAGCAATCTCCGGCCACGCGTGGACGTGAAGTTCGGTTTCGAATCTCGCCACGCGCGTGGGGGCTGCCGTGGGATCCGCTCTTCGACCCTCGACGACTATTTGCTCGATAACCGATATCGATGGAGTCACTTGTCCGATGAGTGCGCAGTGAACGTCGCGCAGGAGCGTCCAAGATGCCTTCGAAACCGGGCACATCACCGCGCGCATGAAACGATGGAACGAAAATAACGGAAGGCGCAACACGTCGGCGTGTTCGGCACAAAACTCCCAGACTTGGAGCGCTTCCTCGACGATACACGACTTCGTATTGTACTTTTCTTTCACTTCTTCGATCCACGTCGCTAAAGTGTCCTCGTCTCGCGCGTCACTCAAAATTGGACGAGCGTCAGCGCACGATTTCCACCCACCCTCGCCGAAGATGCGCTCGAGGTCTTCGTCGAGGACATCGACGACGTTGGCTTGATGAGACATCACAAACTCATCGCGCGTTTCTCGAATCATATCATACATCGTGTCTGTTTTCTTCATCAACGCGCTTATCATTTGCGCGCTTCGGCGGTTTAAATGATCCAATTCATTCATGCACAGATTGCAAAGCGTCGTCTTGCACGCCCACACGTCGGCGATTTTGTAATCGGTCCACGTCTCACCTTCGGCGTCTCTGTCATTTACCATCCGCAATGCAGCTACGTCTGCGGGCTGTCGCGTCAAAAGCTCGGGAATTATAGACTCGAGCGATGATCGCGGACTTCGCGGCAGCGCACGCGCGGTTCGGCGAGCCAAATCATATCTCATTTGAAAGCTTCGGTTGTACAGCATCGAGTACGTCGCCTTTGGTTTCAAAAGCTTGTACGTCGCCGTGGACGTTACGAGGTAGAATCCACGAATCTCCGGCACCGTCGCGACGAATGAATACTGATACGCGACGATGTTACCAACTTCAATCTGTCGACCGCCGTCTTCTTTGTCGTCGTCACCGAGCGGCGCCAACGCGTCGGATCGTACCTCTCGCAATCGACCTGAGATGCGAATCGTCGCCGCGACGTCTGGATTTTCGAACAAATCTTCGTGAAACTTTATGCAGCGCCGTCGAGCGCGAGTATCACAGCTAGCCGACGTAGTCTCGCACTGAACGAGCTCGAAATCGTCCAATAAACGTATGATGCCGCCGTGTGCGCCGTCGCCTAAACGCTCGCACGCTCGCTCGCTGGCGTTGTACTTTTCCGCAACGTCTACTTCGTCATCGTCTCCGAACCAGCCATCGCGAACGGCGAGCCTGATTCCCTCCGCGCGCTTCTTCGATCCTCTGCTTCTCGTCGCCCCGACCCTCTTCTCGATCAAACTTTCGACTATTTCCTCGATAGCTCCCCACGCTCTCAAAGTCAACGCGTCGATTTCTATCCGCGCCGTGACGTCCGCCGCGCATCGAGTCGCCCTCGCACGTTTCGCCTCGCGCACCGCCTCGCGCGCGCTCCGCACCGTATCTTTCACCCTTGTCCAAATCTTTTGATTCATCGCGTCTTCGTCGCTATCGTCTTTCTTTCCCCGTTTTGTCTTCGTCTTCGTCTTCGTCTTCGTCTTCGCCGTCTCGTCGTCCCGTCTCGTCGCCTCGCGCGCCAGTGTTATCATCCTCTTCGCGATCGTCTCCGTCATCATCGACCCCGAAGGCGTCGACGCATCGCAACACATCGTCGTCGTCGTCGAGGGCGACCCTCTCGCCGCGCCCTCCCCCCGTCGCCCCTTCGCCGCCGTCGTCTCGTCGAAGTCAGCACGCGTCCGAGGCGTCGATTCGTCGTCCGAGTCGTCGTCGAACGCCATCGCGCGTCGTAACACCACCCATACGGCGCGTTCGACGTCCATGAGTCGGGATGAAATCGAGTCCGCGCGCCGCGCGGATCTCCCGCGCGAACGCCGCGCCCTCGCGGCGCTCGCCCGCGTCGTCGTCGGCCGTCGAGTGGCGTTTCGTCGTCCCGCGTCGGACTTTTCCCGATCTGGGTTCTTTCTAACTGATTGCCCATACGTACGGTTCACGACTCACGAAGACCCCCTCGCGCCGCGGCGGGCGATTGGCGTTGCCGGCGCGTCCGCACATACTCACGCACGTCGACATGTCTGTTTCCATGCGCATTTCCTCCACGGCCGGGTGCGTGTTCGCGCTCGTTCGTTCCGCGTCCGCGTCCGCGTCCGCGCTCGCGCGTCGCGCGTTCGCGCCCGTCGCGCGCGGTCGCGCCAGACGGATCGTATCGAGCGTATCTTCGATGCGCTCGAGCGTGCGATCGGGGGCGCGCGCGCGTTCGCCCGGCGCGCGCGCGCGTACGCGCTCGGGTCGCGCGTCGATGACGATGCGAACGAATCGAACGCTTCGCATCGCGCTCGACGCGCCGCGTCGTTCGCGGCGTGGACGCCCGATTCCGTCGACCCTTCGATCGCCGACTGACTGATATCCCTCCTCGCTCTTCGCGCTCGCCAGGCTCAAGACCCGCGTCGCGACGAAGACTCGCGCGTCCCGCGGCCCGGTGGCGGTGGCCGCGAACG
>Ga0222719_10005413_pt1 | contig 11016 bp, 16 predicted proteins | sample C33_34DmetaG_FD_165039 | JGI IMG/M metagenome (GOLD analysis project Ga0222719, IMG submission 165039) | Estuarine water microbial communities from San Francisco Bay, California, United States - C33_34D | ecosystem: Environmental > Aquatic > Marine > Unclassified | place: USA: California...
TTTAGAGCTTCATATAGGTTTTCAGGTTCTTTTTTTAAATTTATATCCATTAGAAATCTTTGATTTTAAATTTTTTATTTCTCAATTCTATTTCAACTTCTTTTATCGCTCTATCAATTTCACTTTTGTTTAGATTTTTCCTCAAAATTTTATCATCTTTACCAACCATTAAAGCTGATTTATAAGCTAAAAAAATAGATTTGTTAGTCAAGTTAGTGATCTCCCTCCTTGACAAAAATACCATCAACCATTCTTCCTTTTCGATCTTTAATATCATTATAAGCCGTTTTTAAGCACTCCTCCATTGAAATACCCTGCCTTTCCATAATATTCAACATAACGACCATCATATCACCTAAATCATCTTTAACATCTTTACCCTTGCAAACACTATCGCTTAATTCTCCAAGTTCTTGCATTAATTTTAAAACTTGATCTTTATCAGAACTGCCATCTATAAGGTTTCTATCATGATGCCATTTAATGATTAATTTTGTTAATTCTTCCATAAGGTACTCCATTTAGAATAAAGTGTTAGATTATTGGAGTAAAAACCATAGTCAAGTAATCAAAATCTTAATATAACTATAAATTGTTTAAAATTTTTTATTAAAGAGCAGCTCCGAACTCAAACAAAATACCATCTGGACCTTGTGTAAACATAATTATTGCCAAATCACCAATATTGTATGGTTCTATAAAAATCTTACCTCCTCTTTTTAAAATATTTTCTCTAGAAAAAGGAATATCTTTTACAACAAATTGAATTAATGACATTCCCAAAATTTCATTTGGCATGCCAACATATTTTTTTCTAGTATTATCTAATACATTTATACCAATGATTGTTTTACCCATTTTATAATCAAATAAATTTTGTTCATTTTTAATGGCTTTAAAACCTAAAATTTTCTGGAAATAATTTTCTGCTTCGCTAAAATTTGATACATTCACTACTATTTTTGAATAGTTAAATTTATAATCATCTAACTCTTTATCCATAAAAATAATCTCAATTACATTTTTTTCAAAATCTAAAATTTCAAACTTTATTATATTTGATCCTTTAAAAAGGCTTTCTTTGTAATTTTTAATTCTTATTTGATCTTTATTTAATTTTTTAATTAATTTTTCTTTATCTTTCATTGGAAAATATAAAGAAAGTTTTGAAATTCCTAGAAAATGATCAGGCTTATTATTTATAAGAGTCTTATTTCCCTCGTTAACGATAAATTTAAGCTCTGACTCGCCACCTATATATCTTATCATAAGGCGGTTCTCTGGTAGCTGAATATTTGAAATTCTCTTTAAGCCAAGAAGATCACCATAGAATTTTTCAACATAATCCTTATTTGAAGATGAATATACAAGATTTAAATGATCATCAACGGAACCAAAATATAAATCTTCGTTCACAATTTTATAACCGTAATTTTCACTAACACTCTCAATACCGCCAAGATTTTTAGTATTGGTATACCCTATTTCATCTAAAAGTTTTTTAGCTTTTCCTGATCGATTGCCACTTCTACAATAAAGTAAAATTTCTTCATTATAATCCTTGGTAAAATTATCAATTTTATTTAAAAGTTTGTTTAAAGGAATGTGTGTCGCTCCTTCAATATGCCCACTATTCCACTCTTCCTTAGTTCTAACATCAATTATAATTGAATAGGCATCATTCATTAAAGAAATAGAGAAAAATAAAGCAAAAGTTATTATTCTTAAAAAAAACATTTATAGAGCCCAAATTTCATTAATTTTACCATTATCGCTTATTTTAAAAACCTCTACAATATTAAGAGTTTCATTATCTTTATTTGAAATTTTTAAAAATGTTGTAACTGAGTTTTCAAATTCAATAATTTCTACTAATTCTTGTTTTGCTTCAATATCATTAAGCCAACCAAATATAACCTCTTTTACTTGAGTGTGACCAATAACATCAAAACCCATTGAAGGAACAAACATTCTATATTTTTCTTCGCATGGTACTTTTATCCATTCATCAAAACCACCGCTTGCATTTAGTTTATAATCACGAATAGCTTCAGCTATAGATGATAAATTATTCATATTTTTCTCCATTTGAATCATCGACTCTTTTTAATGCCCTATTAATGATATTCCTTCAGCAAAGAATACTCTTTTTATATCTATAAATAAAAAGATTAGAGCTAGTAAAATAATTATAACTTTAATTGCTAATATTTTTTTATCTAGATTTTTAAAATTTCCAAATATTATTATTCCAATTAAAATTAGAAAAAAAAATTCTAAAAAAGGAATATTTAATAAAAACTCCATATTCTTATGTGTTCCTTTTATTTAAAAATGTTTAAATTTTCACTATTGGATCAATTTAAATTTAAGATTAGTATTCATTAAAGGAGAAAAAAATGAAAAGCGCAAATGAAGTTATAAAAAGATTTTGGGAAATTCAAGATGAAGGTGATTACACAAAGGTAATAGATCTTTTTTCTGAAGATGCATTGTTTGAAGACCCGGTATACGGAACATTTAAAGGTAAAACCGAAATTTTAGAGTTTATGAAAAAAATGAATAAAGAAATGCGCTCAAGAGAGATAACCTTTAAAGCGGTAAAAATAGATGGTGATGAAGAAGTTGCATGGGCACAATGGATTGCTGAATCTCCAGAGGGTGATATTGAAGGTTGTGGTCTTTATAGGGTAGAGAATGGCCTCATGACATATTACAGAGATTATATGAACGCCCCATCCAGTTAGAGTAATATTAAGAACGATTTAAAATTAAACTTATTTTTTATCTTTTATTTAAAATTACAGTAATTATTTTGATTGCTTACTTTGGTTTAAGAAAAAAAATTACAGAAAAATAATAAAATTAAGATATGTATTCATCTAAAATTAAGGAAGAATTATGACACCTGATTTATCGGGAATTATTAAACAAAAAACTCATTTTTTTCAAATTAGAGTTTTTTATGAAGATACAGATTTTACAGGCATTGTCTATCATGCAAATTATTTAAAATTTGCAGAAAGAGGAAGAACTAATTTCCTAAGATTATTGGGTGTAAATCACTCAGAATTAATTAATTCTGACGAACCAAAATATTTTGTTGTATACAAAATGAATTCAAAATTTATGGGAACCTCAACTATAGATGATTTATTAGAGGTTAGATCAGCTTTCATAGGCATTGAAGGTGTAAGGCTCAAAATTGATCAAAATATTTATAAAGAAGAGAAAAAAGTATTTTCAGCTAATATAGAGTTTGCACTTTTAGATAAAAATGCAAAACCAATAAAATTTCCTAATGATATGAAATTAAAAATTAAAAATTATCTAGATAAATAGAGAATTTTTGTAAAACTATAAAAACAAAGGCTTGATTTAAATTAGAGAAACTAAAATAATGACTATTTTCTATGCAATATCTTGATAAATCCCTCAGGGATTAAACATAAAAAAATTAACTAAAAGTAATTAAACATAGATTTTTTAATAATCTGATTAAATCAATAAATTATTTTTTTAAAGAAAAGAAAGAAGAAAGCTAATAAGGAAGTCTAATATTAAACCAAAAAGTAAAACTATAAAAAGTAAACTACTTGCAATAAATAGTTTACCTCCAAAGCTAAAATCCCAAATTTTTTTTCCTTCTTTTCTTACTTTTTCTTTGAAATTTGGAGATAAAAAATTCAATAGACTCCAAATTAAAGCTAAGCCTATTGAGCCAAGAAATAAAACAAAACCATTAAACATAAAGAACCCTATTTTTATATACTAAGAATAATGTCTATTGGTTTTATTATTCTTTCTCTTTTTTTTCGTCACCTTCATTTGATTTATCATTTTCTATATGCTCATGAGATGCTGCCGCATGAGCCTCTGCATCACCACAATGCGCCAAAACATTTCCTGAAAATGACATTAATAAAACCAATAAACTAATTGTAATTATTTTATGCATAGTAAGTACTCCATTTATATTTTTTTAATCTACGGCACAATACTAATAAAGTAACTTATAATTTAAATTTATTTTTTACTTATAGATAATATCTCAAAAATCCATCGGCTAAAATGCTTGTGAGAATTGCAACAGCTTTTAAGTGCTCTACCCTATTCCTTCTTTCTTAATAAATGTTAGTATTTTCTGAGCAGGAGGAGATACAATGAAGAAAGTTTTATTATACCTCTATATGATATTTATTATTTTAATAATATTAGATGGAGTAATATTTACTTTTTTAAGTACTATCTATCTTGGTTTCTTCAGTTATGAATTGGCTTTTCTGGATATTCCTCTAATTGTTTGGGGTGTTGTGAATGCAATAATCTTTATTATTTTATTTGCCTTACCTATTTGGTTTTTAAATTTTCTAAATAAAAAACTAAATCTAGATAGTAAGATTGAAAAAATTCATAAAAAAATAATGTCATTTTTAAAATAAATTAGGAGGAACTTATATCTTATTTATAAATAATTATTAGATATAACTAAATAATACCAGTATTCTGCTAATACCTTGGTGAGCCCTGCAGGGGTCGAACCTGCGACAAGCTGATTAAAAGTCGCTGAATATAGATTTTTAATAACTCAATTAAATCAATAATTTACATAGAAATCCTTATATTACTTATATTTTATAAGAACCTATATATTTTTAAAATCTTTTAAAAACCTATTCATTTAGTTTTTTTGGGACAACTTTGGGACAACTTTTAGGTGTTCTCCCCTATTCCTTCTTTTTCATTATGTGTTAGTATTTTTTTATTGGGAGGAAATTCAATGAAGAAAGCTTTATTAAGTTTAATAGTATTTATTTCTGTTTTATTTATTAATACATCAATAAATGCTCATAGTGGAAGAACAGACTCTAGTGGAGGTCATAACTGCAGTTTAAAGTCTCAACAAAAGGGTCTTTGCTCAGGATATCACTATCACAACAGAAACTTTAATTTAAATAAGAAAAATTTTACTAATTAAAGTAATTTTTAATTATTCAGGTTGCTTTATAAATAGATATTTTTTTATAGCTTACCTTTCAAGGGTATACTTTTTATGTATCCAATATCTACCTTTCACAAATTCATAATCAGTTAGCCATTTGCCAATAACTGACCTTCCCAAAGTACAATTTGCTTTCATACTATGAACACCATCAAAATCATCATTAAAGCCATAGTTGTCAAATGAGTAATTAAGGATAAAATCATATTTGCTATTTAAATCTGAATCAGGAGTTAAAGAGAAATTGTCTCTATTAACAATTTCATGAGTTTTGTTCATATTCTTTAAATAATCTCTAAATCCAGAACTGAATGTTGCAACTCTTACAGGACAAAGATTTAATTCTTCATCATTCATTGTGTTTGAATGAGTTGGGTAAAAGGTATTATTATCTAAAAAATTTTCAAATGTTCGAAAATAACATTGATCATAATGTCTAGCTAATGGTGCTTGATATATTACACCTCTTTTGTTTCCATGAACAAAAATTTCTATTTTATCATGAACAGGAATATTTCTATTATATAAACTACCCTTTGATGGGTCAGTATATAAAAACTCAGTATCACAATACCAGGAGGCATAGTTCACAGGTGTTAATCTTTGATAACCGTAAGCTGAAGAAAATAAAATAATTAAAAATATAGATGCATATGAAAATATTTTTGATTTTAAAAAGGGAGGTACTCTTCTAAACAAAAACCAATAAATAATAACAGGTATCAGAATACCAAAAAATATATAATTTTGCCCTGAATTAAAACCCTTTAAAATAGATTTATAAAATTCATCAAAAATTTGGGAACTTATTTGTAAGCTATTCCAAATAATTATATTTAGTTCCATTAAAAAAAATAAACCGAAGAATAATAGATTTAAAAATAAATATAGATCAAAAATATAACCAATATACTTTTTCATTTTTATCGCCATTTTAACCACCAGTTATCATTTGTATAATAGAGCCACAAGTATCTGTATCTGAAGCAATTAATGGATCAGAGAAGTATTCACCATTTTTTATCCAAGAGTCATTAGCAATTTTTTGATATAGCTCTCCTATTGGCTTAGTTGCGTTTACTGTATGTTTAGCGAAAATATCAAATGAGTCTTTTGGATTTACTTTCTTATAATTTTCAAAAGCGGTCATAACTAAAATATCATAACTATTTTCTAGAATTTTGACTAATTCTCTTCCAAGATTATCATTTCTAGTTTCTGCAACAGACCTTTGCATATTATTTAAACCTATACATCTGAACAAAATATATTCTAATCCACCTGGATCGTTAGGTTTCATTTTTTCAATCATATATTTTTCAATAGTAATCATATTTTTATTATTTTCTGAGAACCCAAATCCACTCAATGAAATTATTATTAAAAATGCTGTTATGAGATTTTTCAAATTTACCCTCCGACATGATGATTTAATATCATATGACACCCTTTATTGAGAGCATAGTAATTTTTTTTAATTAAAAGAATCAATAAGTTAAGAAATTAGAAATTTTCTAATTTTACATAAATTAAAATATTTTTGGGACAACTTTGGGACAACTTTTAAAAAAATAAACATTTAAGGATAGGAAAAAGGGTCTTTTATGGCTATTTTCTGCGGTATATCTTGGTGAGCCCTGCAGGGGTCGAACCTGCGACAAGCTGATTAAAAGTAACTAAATATAGATTTTTAATAACTCAATTAAATCAATAATTTACATAGAAACCCTTATATTACTTATATTTTATAAGAACCTATATATTTTTAAAATCTTTTAAAAACCTATTCATTTAGTTTTTTTGGCACAACTTTGGCACAACTTTTAGGTGTTCTCCCCTATTCCTTATTTTTTATCTTCTAATTCCCAAGTTGCTAATCGTTGAACTTTTTTTGTTTCTATTTTTTGACAATTTTTCTTAGCGGGTAAGTATTTAAACTTTACAAATGATCTTAAGGCAGCCCTATTAAATATTCCTGGAGGATCTGCATCAATAACTAATGGATTAATAACATTACCGGTTTTTGTTACTGTATATTCAACTAAAGCCCAGCCTTCTATACCTCTTTGTTTTGCTCTTGCTGGATATTCTGGTGGTACTGATACCTTTAAAAGAGGGTCTACATCACAAGAATAATTATAAACTCTTAACCTTTCCTCATAATTTGCATCTTTTTTACGACATATACCCCCAACTTTTTGAAGACATCTATCTGAAGGTCCTTTTGGTCTTCCAGTTATATCTTCTGGTATTAATTCAGGTAATTTTGTTTTATTAATTGAATTTAGGTTGGATGTTATGGATGAAGGTTGGCTAAGTTCGTTAAGTTCTGTTCTTTTTTTGTCTTCTAGTTCATAAGTAATTAAATGTTGAACACCCTCTCGCTGAATAGCCTTACCACTTTCAATTTTTGGTTTAAATTTCCATTTTTTTATCATCCTTAGAGCGCTTTCATTGAAAATTCCCGGGGGATCTGCATCAATAACTTTTGGATTAATAGTGGCACCCGTTTCAGTTACAGTAAATTCTAGCAATACCCAACCCTCAATACCTTTTATTGAAGCTGTTCGAGGGTATTGAGGTGGAACTTTTACAATAGGAAGTACATCAGCATCTGTTGAAGCATAAAAAGCTCCAAATTGTGGTTTACCAAAATCAGGATTATAAATAATTTCTTGTGATGATTTATCTGGTGGAACCAATCCATCATTTACATCTAATTTATAATATAATCCTGAGAGTTGTCTTTTATAAGTATCTCTTTCAGGAAATCTTTTAACCATCTCTTCTAGTATTGGTCTAGCATCTTCATACCTCTTACCAAATAAAAGAGTTGATAAATAAATTTGATACCAATTTTCTCTTGGCTTTGAAGCTATTAATATAGCATTTTCTGCATGTGGTGCAGCTTTTTCATAAAATTGCTTTTCCGCTAAAGATCCAGTTTCCGTTTTAGATGCAAAGTATAAATATATCTGTGAGAGTAAGGCATGAAAAGATGGACCTGGACGGACCCCTGATGAATTAGAATTTCTACCCCAATCTAAAATTTCACGAAGTCCATTTCCCCATTGATCAATGGCAAGATAAAGTTGAGCTATACCAAATTGAAGATCTAATTGAGCTTGAAGCTCAAGTGCATTAAAGGAAAGAGATTGTTGTAAGGAATCAATAGATTTCTGATAATCTTCTTTTTCAGCATAGACATAACCTTTCAATCTATAAATAGTTGCTCTTTCAAAATCAGATAATTCTTGATTACTAAGAAGCCTATCTAATATTTTGTGAGATTCATCATATTTTTCTTCGTTAAGCGCTTCTTGGGCTTTTAGAAAATCAGCACCAACTTTTTTTGATAATGTTTGAGTTCTCATATGTTTTGGTGGCCGATTTTTTTTATATTTAGATTGCTCACCTTTAGATTGCTCACCTTTAAAGAATTCTCTATGATAAGAAATTCTTGTATCTGGATAATTTTGTAATAAAAATTCATCAGCTGTTATTTCAGGAATTGGTTCAGGGAGAATCTTACTTTTTAAACGATCAACAATAGAAGTTTTCTCAGATAGTTCATTTTTTTCTGTTTTATCTTCATTTACAGGTTCAGATTTCTCAGTAACTTCAATTTTAATATCAAACTTAGGTAAATAATTAACAACAAGTAATGTTAAAATTGTTCCCATCAAGAACGCTATTACTATATTTTTATTCATTTATTACCCTCTACCACCGACAAGCTTATTTAATATCATATGTCACCCTTTATTGAGAGCATAGTAATTTTTTTTAATAAAAAGAATCAATAAGTTAAGAAATTAGATATTTTCTAATTTTACATAAATTAAAATATTTTTGGCACAACTTTGGCACAACTTTTAATAAATTAAAAATTTAAGGATAAGAAAAAAGATCGATTATGGCTATTTTCTGGGATATATCTTGGTGAGCCCTGCAGGGGTCGAACCTGCGACAAGCTGATTAAAAGTCAGCTGCTCTACCAACTGAGCTAAGGGCCCTAAGCACCAAGATATAAAGAGTCTTTTAATCAATTAAAGCAACCAAATCAATTTAAAATTTAACATTATTTTATTTAATCTATGATTAAATAGATATATCTCTAGTAAAATCATTATTATGTGTTAAATTTTTTATATGTATTTAAATTATATTAAATTTTTGGTCATTTCTTTTTTTGTTATCTTTCTTATCTCATGTTCAACGGTTGAAAGGATTAATGAGAGCATTTCTGAGGTTCTTAAACCCTCTCAAAGAGAGACTCCTGATGTGGCCGGTAAACTTGTATGTGCTGCAGCAGGTATTGAAACTGAAGAATGTGTTGAAGCTGTTAAAACAGAAAACGATGATTTAGCTGAAGAAGAGTTAGAAATTTTAGAGAATAATAATTCAAATGTTGAGAGCCTTGAATTAAATCAAGACGAATCTCTATTCAAATAAAACTCTTTCTTAAAATCGTCAAAACTATCATTTTCTATAGATAATCTTATATCATTAATAAAATTCTTGTAATAATTAAGATTGTGACAAGATATAATTAAACCTCCTAAGGGTTCTTTTGACTTAATCAGGTGATGTATATAACCCCTTGAATATCTTTTAGAAAAGCTAAAATTTGAATTTTCATCTAATGGTTTTTTATCATCTTCAAATATCTTATTTTTAAGATTCAAGGTTCCGCTTTTACAATAAGCATGTCCATGCCTTCCCTCTCTAGTGGGAATAACGCAATCAAAGATATCAATACCTTCAGAAATAGCCTCAATAATATTCTCAGGTCTGCCAACGCCCATCAAATATCTTACTTTTCCATCAGGAAGCATAGGAACTGTGTAATTTAAAACTTCTATCATCTTATCGTGACCTTCTCCCACAGCCAAACCACCGACAGCATATCCATCAAAATCAATACCAATTGTTTCTTCTGCAGATTTTTTTCTTAAATCCTCATAAGTGCTTCCTTGTACTATACCAAATTGTGCATCAGATCGATTTTTTGAATTTAAATATGTTTTTCTTGCTCTTTCAGCCCATTCTAATGATAGTCTCATTGATTTTTCCGCATCATTATATGTTGTGGGGAAAGGCGTACACTCATCTAAAACCATTTGAATATTTGAACCAATAATATTTTGTGTTTCAACAACATTTTCAGGGGTTAATTCATGCGAAGAACCATCGATATGTGATTGAAAAATAACCCCTTTTTTATTTATTTTTCTTAATTTAGATAGCGACATAACTTGAAAACCACCTGAATCAGTTAAAATTGGTTTATTCCAGTCCATAAATTTAGATAAATTTTTAAATTTTTTAATAGTTTTTAGTCCTGGTCTTAAAATATTATGATATGTATTACTTAATATCATTTCATAGCCAATATCTTCGATAATGTTGATTGGAGTCGATTTTACAGCGCCTTGGGTTGCCACAGGCATAAAAGCAGGTGTTTTTATATCACCATGGGATGTTTTAATTATACCAGTACGGGCTTTTTTATATTGTTTTTTTAGTAAAAACTTATATCCAGACATATTACTTCTCTAATAGGCATGCATCACCGTATGAATAAAACCTATAATTATTTTTTATAGCATATTCATAAGCCTTTATCATTTTGTTTGTACCCATTAATGCACAAATAAGTATAAATAATGATGATTTTGGTAGATGAAAGTTCGTAATTAATGCATCAATAGAATTGATATCTATTCCAGGATAAATAAATTTATTCGTTTTCTTATTTATTGGTTCAAATATGCCATTTTCAAAAGAAGTTTCTAAAGTTCTAAGAGCAGTTGTACCAACACATATAATCCTTCTGTTTTTCGAATTTTTTACTTCATTTAATTTTTCTGCTGTTTGTTTGGATAAATAGCAATATTCACTATGAAGAGTATTATCCTGAACATTATCCTCCCTCAATGGAAGAAATGTTCCAAGACCAATATTTAGTGTTAGTTTTTCTATTGTTATTCCTTTTTTTATGATTTTTTTTA
>Ga0222719_10005415_pt1 | contig 11011 bp, 20 predicted proteins | sample C33_34DmetaG_FD_165039 | JGI IMG/M metagenome (GOLD analysis project Ga0222719, IMG submission 165039) | Estuarine water microbial communities from San Francisco Bay, California, United States - C33_34D | ecosystem: Environmental > Aquatic > Marine > Unclassified | place: USA: California...
GCAGCGAGCAAGACATATACGATATAGCAGCAACTACTCAATCTATATTTGAATACTGTTTGTTAAATCTAAGTGAGTGGGCTCATATAAAAACAGGTAGCACTAATCTAGCACTAGCAGGCGGCGGAGCACTCAACCGTCAGGCTGTTGAAAAAATTAAACCACGTTGGGACAATGTGTGGGTTCCGACTAATCCGGGCGACCCAGGTAGCTGTATAGGCGCAGTACTAGCCAAAACAAAAACAAAAATAAACATTGACAATCTATGGCACAAGGTAGTATAATACAACTATGACAAGACAAAATACAGATTACGGATACGATATACAAAAGGTATATCTAGAAATGTTTATGACAGACGCTGAGAGCTTTGTACGCTGTCAGGGTGTGTTTGATCCTAAGACATTTGACAGACGACTACAACTGCCTGCTGAGTTTATTAAAACATATGTAGAAGAACACAATGCATTACCTACGTTTGATATGGTTAATGCTGCTACTGATGTTCAATTAAAGAACCCTGGACAACTACAAGAAAATCACTATGACTGGTTGTTGCAGGACTTTGAAACGTTTAGTAAACACAAAGCACTAGAAGCTGCTATTCTACAAAGTGCAGATTTACTTGAAAAAGGCGAGTACGGCCAGTGTGAAGATCTAGTCAAACAGGCTGTGCAAATTGGATTGCAAAAGGACTTGGGTACAGATTACTTTGCTGATCCAAGAGCAAGACTAGAAGCAATTAAAGATAAAAATGGACAAGTAAGCACTGGCTGGCCTACACTAGATAAGAAACTGTTTGGCGGATTTAACAGAGGCGAGCTTAACATCTTTGCAGGTGGTTCAGGTTCTGGCAAGAGTTTGTTTATGGCTAATATGGGTGTTAACTGGTGTCTTGCAGGTATGAACGTTATGTACCTAACATTTGAGCTTAGTGAAAATCTAGTTAGTATGCGTCTTGATGCAATGACTTCAGAAATTCCAAGCAGAGATATTTTTAAGAGTATCGATGATGTTGAAATGAAAGTCAAGATGATTGGTAAGAAGTCAGGTGCGTTCCAAGTTAAGTATATGCCTACAGGCAAGAACGCAAACGATGTTCGTGCTTACTTAAAAGAATATGAAATTAAAACAGGACGTAAAGTAGATGTACTGTTAATTGACTATCTAGATTTGATGCATCCAATCGGACAAAAGATTAGCGCAGAGAACTTGTTTGTTAAGGACAAGTATGTATCGGAAGAGTTACGTAACTTGGCTATGGAACTAAACTGTATATTTGTTACAGCATCGCAGTTGAATAGATCCAGCGTAGAGGAGATTGAATTTGACCATAGTCATATTAGTGGCGGTATATCGAAAATTAATACAGCGGACAACTTGATTGGTATCTTTACTAGTAGAGCTATGCGTGAGCGTGGACGCTATCAGATACAGTTGATGAAAACTAGAAGTAGTTCAGGTGTAGGACAAAAGATTGATCTAGGCTTTGACATAGACACACTGCGCATCATCGATCTAGGAGAAGATGATGACGGCTCTACAGGTACAAACACAGGTGTCACAGGGTCTAGTTCAATTGTTGCCAATCTAAAAAGAACTAACAGTGTGCCAGACGAACCTGACACAGGCGCACCTGCTCCTAAGATAAGAGCAGAAACAGACAGCACCAAACTGAGACAGTTCTTGAACAATCTCGGAGACCAATAATTGATTTGGGTATTTGGAGACAGCTTTGCCAAAGATCACAGCACAGACTGGCAGTGGCAGCATCTTCTTGCAAAGTATTTTAACACCGAAGTACGTATTATAGCAGACGCAGGTTGGAGCAACGAAAAGATAATTTCAGAGTTTGCACTTGCACAGGTACCTGCTCAAGACTGGAGCATAGTGATCACAACAGATCAAATGCGACACTGGTTCTTTGAACATCATCCTGAGTACACCAATTGGTACAATCTAAAAAAGCTAGACATTGATCCTTCAGGTAAGCGTGAACTAAAAGCATTAGAGTTGTACACACGCCATCTAATGAATCCTCGTGTGGACACGTTTAATTGGTTGTGTCACACACACTATCTCAGTGCAGTTGCTACAGACCAAACCATACACATACAAGGATTTGCCAACTCAGCAGAGTCAGCAGCAGTGGGTACTATCACAACACTGGGCACACTCACAGACACTGTAAGCGAATGTGAATTTGCCAGTGACGCACATCGTAGAGCCTGGCGTCTTCGTGGAGCAGACACTAGACTAAATCACCTCAGTCCAGTTAACCATCTTACGCTTGCAGACAAGATAGCTGAAGCAATACAAGGCAACACCCGCACAATTGATCTACACACCCAGTTTGAAAAGAATTTTCTTTGTGTTTAATCGGTATAAATAATACACAAGGAGAAAGCACGATGGCAGAACTATATGAGTATACATCACCACAAGGCGTAGTACAAATTCGTGAGCGTCCTGTACTGATTGTAAACAGAGACTTTGAACAGGCAGAACCTACACCAGAAGGTGCAGCAGCTGAAGCAGACGCACTGGCTACACTAGAGGATGACACAGAATGAACGGAAGACTAGCCGCAGTAGATATCACCGCAGGATCTACACCAGAAACAGTATACGAAGCACCAGATGACATACGGTATGCAACTCTAAGCATAAGTGTGTGCAACAGAGGTCCTGACACTGCACAGATAACAATCTCCGGAAGCTCAGTTGATGCAGCAATCGACACAGCCAACATCATCGAATACCGCACAGAACTACTAGCAAACAACGTACTAGAACGCACAGGCATCATAGTACCACAAGGTGAATTCCTAGTAGTAGAATCAGATCAGATCAATGTAAGCGTAGTAGTAATGGGTGCGGAAGCAACCTAACAGCGCGAAGCGTTTAAGCCAAAAAACGGCGAAGCCGCCTGCGCTAGAGCACAACAGCCGCGAAGCGGTAAACGCTTTTTGCGCACAAAATACAGCGTTTACCTACAGCAAATCTACAACCCCACTACAACGATACTGCGCAACACTATAGTATTGATTCTGACACAACCATAGCGACAGACGTCAAACAACGCACTGCAATACCCCTTAAATATAGATTAGCGAAAAGATGAGTCTTTAGACATCAATCACGATGGGTTTGAATGACTTTGAGTCTGATAGTACCAGTAGTGCTACAAGCTGATCTCTTGATGTTTCAAAAGCTATTTCGCTTGCACTAGTTTGAAATGACTCTATACCATAATCACAGAATAGGTCTATGGTAGCACAGTATGTGACTGACTCTTTGAGCGTTTGTGTTCTTGGCTCTGGATCGTATATGAGTTTTATTTTATACATAACAATAATAAAAAGTGCGTACAGTGTGTCAGCTAGTCTGCTGTAGATATGTAGCTATGCTATAGCACGTTGGACACAATGTTCAAACTGCGAGTAAGCACTGTACGCACACAATTACTTATCCTAGTAGAACCTTGGTGCTACAGTCGAGAGGTTCTCGTTTAAGCACTATATAAGAGCTAAAGCTCTACACGCTTCGCTAGTCGCTTGCGTGTGTTAGCTTCGCTGTGTCTAAGAGGCTATGTCCGAAATGGGTTCTGTGTGAAAAAAATTTGGTCGCGCAAAAAATTGTGGTGAAGTACTTACAGAAGTGAGGTGGTGATTTTGCATCACCCAATTTTTAAAAAGCGCCGTTAAGCATAAGCTGTAGTTATAGCAATAATTAATTTATATACCCCGACCCCCCGAGAAAAATTTTTTTTCTTTTCTCACCTCGACCTTCGAAAAAAAATGCGCAACCGTTTCCGACTGCGCATTCTACTAACCTCATTTATCAGTTGAGTGTAAGAGTCTATGACTCCTACTGTTAGTCTAGTCGACTGCCTGCGTAGGCTGTGAAGCCGTACTTCTTAAACACATCAGCTGCTGCTCTAGCACCAGCTTCTAGTGTGTCCACGTTCTGTGTAGGATACTTGCTTGGGTTCCACACACTGAACACACGCTGCCAGTCCTGTTCAATGCCTGCTTGCTTGAGCAAGCGTCCTAGCTTGGTGTTGCCTTTAAGACGCACACCATTGTGCTCGTACAGGTTAGTCCAGGCAAAGCCACAAGCACCCCAGCTACCGTTGGGGAAGTGTGTCTGCTCGAAGTTGTCAGCTGCTTCATAAGCTGCTTCAGTTGCTTCACGGATCATTTGCTTGAGTGTGTTTACTGTTACTGTCATATCAATTAGCCCTCTTGCTATGTTTAACTTACTCTTACAGTATGCACTCTAAAGCGCATACTGTCAACCCCTAATTTGCCTTATGCTTCGTACACTGTAGGACGCTCAATGCTGTTAGCATCGCAGTAGATGTTCAGCTCGTCCAATACTGTAGTAAGGAAGTTATACTTGCGCTGAGCGTCACGTGCAGATATCTCTCCGTCACAGTGTAGGTTCTCAGGGCTTAGTTCGCCGTCCAGCTTAGAGCCAATTGCTTGTGCTGACTCAGCTGTGAGTGGGAACTCTACAGGTGCAGTGTTGAAGATAGCATTCCAGCTGTTCATCTTAGCAACATAGTCAGTGAGTACATTGCCAGGCTGTTGGAGGATGGGATCCTGTGAGCTAGTGATAGGACTTGGAGCAACATAGCTCGCGAATGAACGGCAGGGTTGACGATCCCATTGCTTGCCTGTTTTGGTCTTAGGCTCAACACCGTGCTTCTGCTTGTACGCATCAAAGAACACCGCCGCATCGCAGTCGCCTTCTAGGTACGCAGTGCCGCCTTTCTGGTAGGAGAATGAGCTGATCTTGTGAGCGATATCAAGCTCTTGTAGCTCTTTGATTTTAACTGCAAGCCATTCGTGTCCTGCGTCTACTGCCCAAATATAAGTCTTCATAACGTTTGCCCTTTGTGTTGTTTAACTTACAATATTAATAATAACATCTTTTGGGGAGATGTCAACCCCTAATTTTCTGCTACTTCTCTGCCCTGAGCAAAGTCCAACAAGTCGGCTGCTAATGCTGCTGCCTGTGCTCGTGTCAACGCAACGTGTTCGAACTGTCCAGCGCCTTCGTTAACTGTGACTTGGACACAAGAACCACGATCGCTGCCGCCGAAGAAGCGTGTCAATGAAACTCGGTCTGCGTGTGATTTCAAATCTGTTGCCATCTTAGTACTCCTCACCAAAGTCTGCCCACTCCTGCTCCCAGGTAGGCTGCCCATCGTCTTCTTCAAAGAAGCGTTCACTGAGTTCGTTGCAGTCCAGCATATCCTCAACATCATCTGTTGACATATACTTGAGACACATAGTCAGCATTGCCTCTGCTGATACGATGCCGTTCTCAACTAGCTCTAGTGCGATATCTCTTGAATTTGCCATTGCGTTTGCCCTCGCTTTGTTTAACTTACTCTTACAGTATATGATCAACGATCTCGTTTGTCAACCATTATCTGCGGATCACTCGTGTGTTTAATACAACACCGTAGCAGTTGAAGTCCACTACTTCTGCGTAGTTACCGTGGCGGATAACTTCCTGCTTGCACACTCGACTAGCATCGTTTGCGCCCGCGGCATAACCTGGACGGTGACGTTCGTTAAGTGGATTGTGTTCGCTACCCCAAGGAGCGTCTACCTGGCCTGCGCCCTGTGTGCGATCTTTGTAGATCTCGTTGAACAGGATTGCAGTACCAATTGCAACCAGCACGTTTTCGGTGTTGCCTGCCTGTGCGTTCTGTGTAGCACAGCCTGTGATTGTGGTTGCTACTGCTAGTGTTGCGATTGCTTTCTTGAGTGTGTTCATTTGTTTACCCTTTGCCCTAACTGTTATATACAGTATATGATCTAAGATCTCGTTTGTCAACCGATAATTGCAACAAAGATCCCTATAAAAATCAATAGGTTAAGTGTGCCGCTTGCTAAGTCTATGATTTTATTACGCATTTTTTTCTCCTTTAGCATAGGTCACATTCCCATTCAGAGCCGTTGAACTCTGCACGTAGAGCACCTAGCGGATAGTCACTGTGCTCGAACAGGATGTAGGGTGCCGAGCTCCACTGGCAGATCTTCTGGCTTACGATGTTGACTTCATCTAGCGGAATCATCTTTGGGTTTTGGATTGACTCGCGGCTTGCTGAGTTGAATACTTTGATCATTGTGTAAGTTCCCTCTTACTGTGTTGCCCTATACATATAATATAGTACATCTACTCTCGTTTGTCAACCACTTTTTTAATCTTTTTTTAAAAAAAAGCCCGGGGTTCGGACGAGGGCACATCCTACTTCCCGGGCTCACAGTGTGCTAGAACGTGAGGGCATACGTCTAGCCTACCTTAGGGATCCGGCTTCTAATGGCCTTCTTCCCATTAACAGTTGGATGAGGGCGGTCCAACTGTCGACAACTGTAGTGCGGAGCGTGAGGGCTATGCTCGACGCATTACAGTGTTCTCGGCCATCGCTTCCCATTTTGTAGGAAATGCTTTAGCCAAGTCTGCTACCTTGAGCACTGTACGAAGTGACAGTTCTCTAAGGCGATTCTTGTTGACATCTACAAAGTCTACGATCTCTTCTTTGACTTCATCGTTGATCTTGTAGTTGTCTAACATACCGTCTGACACGACCTGCTTAATGCGTAGCATCTTGTCACGGTCTGTGTCAATGGTAAGATCCATATAGTGGCAGCGTGATTCTAATGCATTCAAGTGCTCACGCAACTTACCTTTGACCTTGTCAAACTTCAGGTTGGTAATAAAGATCGCACTTGCTTCGAACTTGAAGCTGTCTGGTACGCCTTCATTGCGCAACTTGAATGAGTCTGTGTTCCAGTGGATTGTTCTAGTCTTCTTAGAGTCTAGAGCTGCTTTGAGAATATTCAAACTCAGCTCTTCCTGGAAGATGCTATCGCAATCGTCAAACACCACAACCTTGCCTTTGTCAGCCATATTGAAAAGCTTGCAGTACAGTCCGATTGGACTCATTGCGCCTTTGATGACCTCAAAAGACTTTCCGGAACCAAGAGCTTCCATAGTCTTGTAACGGTCTAGTACTTCTTCTACACCGTGACTCTTGCCTACGCCCGGAGGGCCGGAGACGATCATAGCACGAACATCTCCCTTCTTGACGGCTTTGGTCATATCCTTCAACATATCAAAGCGTTCGCGGATGCGCTCTACAATTTCAGCGTCTGACTCCTCACGAACAGTTGCTTGGACATCTTGACCTACAAGCTCGTAACCCTCCGGGCCAGCAACCTTGATCTTGATGTTGCGATCCGGAAATCCATTTACTGCTGAACCATCAACGGTTACGTAACCGCCTTTGGCTCCTACTTTAAACTCTTCGACCATTGGAAACACAAGACCTGTTATATCTGTGTCTTTGCCTCTGATCTTGTATGTGCCTTCAGTAATTCTAATATTTGTCATATTGCCCTCGTTGTTTCTAACTATTAATAACAGTATACATTCTTTCTAACGTTTGTCAACCAAATAATACCATAAAAGTCAAAATGCCGCCGCCCACGATTGCTGTGTATATTACAGCATTCATCAAGCTGTAGATACACTGCTCAATAAAACCAACTGGTGAGTTACAGGCGTGACACTTAGGTGCCCAAAAGCCTTTGTCAGTTGTATGGCACTTTGGACAAAAAGCCATTTAAGCCTCCTCTCCAAACATCGCGTCCCAGTTGTCGATGCCAGTTTTGAAGAACTCGCGATCGTCTGCTGAAAGGTTTGGGAAAGCGTTTTGAAGCAGCGCACCTGCTTCGTAAGCAGCAACCTGCTGCTCCGTGATGTCCAAATCACGAGTGTTGACAGTGCCGTTGAATGGATTAGTACGTGTGATAAGCATAGTAAGCCCTCTTTGCTATTTCCTAACTGTTATATACAGTATATCATCAACTGTGGTGTTTGTCAACCACTTTTTTAATCTTTTTTGGTGCGCCCGGACGGACTCGAACCGTCACGCTTTAAAGCGAGGGATTTTAAGTCCCTTGTGTCTACCTATTCCACCACGGGCGCAATATTGGCCTGCCCTGCAGGATTCGAACCTGCGACCCACAGCTTAGAAGGCTGTTGCTCTATCCAGCTGAGCTAAGGGCAGATACTTGGTGGGCCCACCGAGACTCGAACTCGGAACCTACGGATTATGAGTCCGGTGCTCTAACCAATTGAGCTATAGGCCCAGTTCTTTATGAACCGTGAAACGCAAACTCCTCCTGCATATCTCGTTCAAAGCGAGCAACCTTCTGCTCTGCTTCTTCGATCATTCCCAGCAGGATAACATCTGCTAAGTGCGGCTGCTCATTAACAATACGGCGTACACCTTCTAGCCGTTCAATGAGTTGAAGTTCATCGTTCATTACTGCACCCATACGTGGTTGAATTTTGTTGGAAGGTTTTCGCAAGAGTAGTTGTCACCCTCTGCGTAATTAAGAACTGTAACACAAGCGTCTGTGCTATAGCTAAAATGAACGTCTGGAATTGAAAATGCATAGTCTACCATTGCAAATAGACCTGCACCAATAACACCGCCAATTGCTAAACTTTTGATTGCTTGTAACATACTGCTACCCTCTTTGTTAACTTATATAAACACTATAGCACCGAAGTGCTATAGTGTCAACCAAAAATTAACTTTACGATGCAAAAACTTTTGCACGGCTACCGTTCACGTCACGTGCGGTAACTGCGTAACGAGTCTTGCCAGTTGTAGCAACCTCAGTCTTGACGTTAAGACCAGCAGCTCGAAGCTCTGACATACGTGCAGGAAGATTCTGAATGCCGAACCGTGCTCGCGCATCAGCAGCAGTTAGAGTCTTGCCAGTACCACGCAGGTAAGATTCAAGAAAAGTCTTTTGGTCTGATTTAATAGTAGTAAAGCTCATATTGTGCCTCCTTAGGCTTTAGTTTTAAAAATTACACTTATCTCTAAGTGTTGTGTATAGTATAGCACCATAGATGCTATATGTCAACCCCTTATTGCAAAAAATCTTCCTTTAGAATCTCTAGCATACGCAGAGCCTCGTTACGGGCTTCATCAATTGCTTGATCAACTAGATCGTCTATGTAGTCCTTGTCTGACTCTAGCCACTTGGCAGGAGTCTCTGCTACGACTGATCCTAGGTAGCTTTCGCCCATTACCTTGCCGTCATACTTGGCTTGGACTCTACAGATCATATGCTGCCAAAAGCCCGACTCTAGATTCTCAATCAGCTCGGGGTAGTAGTCTGCATCTGTATCAAACAACAAGTCTAGCTGAGTGTCGTCCGGAGCAAACGCAATCTCAATGATAAACTGATCTCGATCGAACTGTTCTTCTACGGTGAAGTTGTCGTTGTTATTGAAAAAGGTATGTGTCATACTGCATACTCCTTGTGACCTTTGATGTACCACTTCTCTACAACAGGCAAGCCATATTCGTCTTCGTCTACAACGATCACTGCCACAGTCTTCTTCACTGTCGCATAGCGCCAGCCAGTCATACCAGCAACACCACCACCGCCTACCCAAACCTTGTGTGGAAAGTCCTCACCTAGATGCGAGTTCATTGGCTCGTCGTTGACTGAGTATTCGAAATAGTTGCCGGTGTCTTTCTCTACGAACACGCCGATTGGATCTTTAGTGTAGGTGTAGTATGCCATTGGAGCCCTCCGTTTGCCTAACTGTTATATACAGTATATGCTCAGAGAACCTCTTTGTCAACCAAAAAGATTCCCTTGCATATCAATAACTTACACAGTGTTGGGGCTTAGGTCTGAGCTGTCATATTCGTCTTCTTCGTCTTCCCATTCTGCAAGTTGCTCATCAAGTGCATAGTAGTCTACAAGATACTCTGGGATCATATTGCGAACAGTGTCTGAGGTTGCACCATCATACTCGTAGTGATCGTCAGCACCTTCTGAATCCCAGTAGCCTACAAAGCACATACCGCTTTCTTGATAATATGCTTCTAGGTATACACCGTCCATATCATCGCAGAACTTACTATAAGCGTCAATGGGTGGGCTCCAAGCTGAATCAAACCAACCTGAGATCTCAGCAGTGCCGTCTCCGTTGTCTGTAAACTCTAGTCCTGTGTCGTCAATGTCCCACTTGGTGCCCCAGTTCTCGACACGCCAGTCATACCAGTTAGGTCCATCGCTGGGCGCGGTTGTGCCTTCTAGTTCGTTTGGCATCGGAACCATAGCATTGAGCAAGCCGAACTCTTCGCCACTGCGAGCGTCTTCCCACAGTTGTTTGATAGTCTCTGTGGAACCTTTGATTGTGATTGAGTTGTTGCACCAGTTAGGCATATTCAGTCTCCCCCATAATTTCAGTTTCAACGATGTCGGAATGTTCAAAGGTGTAGTCGCACTCTGAGATTACATCGTGGACGTCTGCATCTCGCAAAACGTCTAATGCGACTGTGATATAAATGCGTTTGGTATTGTCTACGCCTGGCATTGGAGCCCTCCTAATTGCCTCATTGTTTATACAGTATAGCACCGCAATGCTATACTGTCAACCTCTTATTAGCGGGGCCTAAGCGGCTCCTGCTGTGCTAGTAATCTTCGTTTCTACAAAGTCGAACACGGGGAAGTCGTTTGCGTCTTTAGCACCGTGATCGTTTACAATCCAGTTGCGTCCGTCCCAGACGTAAAAGTATTCGCAACCGCACGATTCATAGTAGTCTACAAAGTCTGCGAAGTTGTCAAACTCACGTGCGTCTACGTCTGTCTCGCCACGGTCGCGTCCGTAGAAGATTGTGCAGCCTTCTTCTGGCGATTCAAACGAGTGTGCGCCTTTTGGAAAGATTTCTTTTTCTAGGAATGACTGATCGCCTAGCTCTACCATCTGTGCAATCTTGCGAGCCTGTTGATAGTGCTCCTGCAACATTGCGCCTGTGTAGGAAGGGTAGCCATCATAGTGTGAATACTTTGCACGGATTGTGCCTTGTGGAGTTTTGTAACCAATTGCTGAACGTGTGCCCATTTTGTAGCCCTCTTGCTTTGTTTAACTTACTCTTACAGTATATGCTCAGT
>Ga0222719_10005416_pt1 | contig 11009 bp, 3 predicted proteins | sample C33_34DmetaG_FD_165039 | JGI IMG/M metagenome (GOLD analysis project Ga0222719, IMG submission 165039) | Estuarine water microbial communities from San Francisco Bay, California, United States - C33_34D | ecosystem: Environmental > Aquatic > Marine > Unclassified | place: USA: California...
AAATTCCAATTATTACTGATGGAACTTTTAGTAAGGCAAAAATTAAAAATATCGATGGTGAATTTCTGCTAAAAGCCTTAAATGAAAATGATGTAGTTGTAGTTGCGGGTTTTCAGGGTATTAGTGAAGATGGTAGTAGGGTTACCACTCTTGGGCGCGGTGGCTCAGATACTTCGGCAGTGGCTATTGCAGCTGCGGTTAAAGCTGATATTTGTGATATCTACACCGATGTTAACGGTGTTTATACTACAGATCCAAGAATTACTGAAAAGGCACAAAAACTTGATAAGGTAACTTATGAAGAAATGCTAGAAATGGCTTATAGTGGCTCGAAAGTATTGCAAACTCGCTCTGTGGCAATGGCTATGGCGCATAATGTTAGAGTACGTGTTTTATCAACCTTTGAAGAAGTTAGTGATAAATCTGGTACAATTTTAGTAAATAATAATGACAAAATTATGGAAAGTAGAGTAATTACAGGTATTAGTTACAGTAAAAATGATGTAAGAGTGACTTTAATGAGAATGCCTGATCACTCTGGCCTATCAGCAGTAATTTTTGGTGCTTTAGCTCAAGAAGGTATAAATATTGATATGATTGTGCAAAATATCAGTGCTGATGGTAATTTTATCGATATTACTTTTACCACTTGTAAAGAAGAGTTAGAAAGGGCAAAAATCGCTATTAAGTCTATCGAAAAAGAGATCAAATATGAAAATATGTTGATTGATGAAAATATTTCCAAAATATCAGTGATAGGTGTTGGCATGATCAGTAATACCGGAGTGGCACACACTATGTTTAAAACTTTAGCTGATAAAGGAATTAACTTGCTTTTAATCTCAACCTCTGAGATCAAAATTTCAGTGCTAATTGACAAAGAATATGGCGAATTAGCCGTCAGGGCGCTCCACAAGTCTTTTGGGCTTGATGGGTAGGTTTGACGAGTTTTAGATTGTTTGATCTTTAAAGTCAGAATTAGTGGTTTTTCTTCTACGTTATTTATAAGCAAATAAATTAAAGTTAAAAAATAATGAGAATAGCATTGACTGGCGGTACAGGTTTGCTTGGAAGCAATCTAATATTAGAAATTCTAAAAAATAATTATAAGAATTTATCTGATCTTGAAATCATTTTTTTTGGACGAGATTCCAAAGAAAAAAAGCTATCACAAAGAATCTACAGCATCATAAAAGAAGATGTTTTAGACTATATTGATGATCCTGAATTAGAGTTTTCTGCAATAGCTAATTGGCTCGAAGAGAATACCAATTATGTCAATTTCGATTTTGCTGATCCTAATATAAAGGTTAGTGATGAGTCAATCAAAATGCTTAAATCTAAAAAGATTGATTTTTTCTTTCATGTGGCGGCTTTGACTAATCTTTGGAATGACGAGAAATCAAAAAGAGATTTAGATATAATCAATTATCAAGGCACCATAAATATTGTTAATTTGGTTAAAGAGCTAAAGGTTGGCGAGTTTATTTATGTTGGCACTGCTTATCAATGTGGCAAAACTTATGGCGATATCGAGCCAGATTATATTAATTTAAATCAAGAATTCAGAAGCTATTATGAGTTAGTTAAGCTTAAAGCTGAAATCTATGTTCGTGAATTTGAGAAAGAAACTGGGCAAAAATGTCGCTATTTTAGACCATCAGTAATTTGTGGCAGATTAATTGAAAAGCCAAAAGGTGCGATTAACAAGTTTGATGTAATATATGGATGGGGACTTTTTATGCTTAATCTTAAAAAGAGGTATGTAAAAGATATAAATAACTTGATGGAAGAAGAATGTAATATCAACCTAAGATATATCATATCTTTTGAAAGCGGATTAAATATTGTGCCGGCCGACTTTTGTGCCAAAGTTATGTGGCTAACCTGCATAAAAGATCACAAAGATAATTCATTTTATCTATCATATACTTCAGAAACTAAGCATTTATTATACTTATCAACAATTTTAAAATATCTAAAAATAAAAGGGGTTGCAGCAGCTAAAAATTTTCCAAAAACCATGAATAAAGATGAGTTATTCTATTATAGAACCGCAGGAAAAGTTTTTAATCCTTATATGACAGCGCCAGAAATGAGATTTGATGTTAGCAATATTACTAGCACAAATTATTTGGCGCCTCTATTTTCTTATAGAATGGATGAAACTGATTTTGACTATTTGATGAAGTTTGCTACACTCAAGAGGTTTGGTGATAAGTAAATGAAAATATACATACTTACAAAAACAATCTCAAATCTAATCAAAAAAAGTTTTTTTGAAAAAACAGAAATAACTATGCACAATGTTTTTGCTGCATCTGTGGTGGGGTCTTCTGCTCATTTTTTTCTTTATTTCATTCATAAATATTTATTTGGTTTGGAAGAGTCTATATATATGAGGATAATCGCATTTTGCTTGTGTTTATCTGTAGCAATATATCCCAAGATTTCATCCCCTCAAATAAAAATTTTTTTTAGTTATTATTGGCATTTTATGCTAGCTGTAGCTCTTCCACTAACAATTTCTTACTTAACAATTTTAAACCATTTTAACGATATGTGGTTATGGTGGATGATATTTATGCCTATGGCTTTAGCTATTTTCGTACCAAACTGGCTGTGGTATATAATTGATTTAAGTGTAGGAATATTGATGGCTTGTTTGCTATATTATGCAACAGACGGAGGTCCTATTTTGGTCAACAATGTTGGCTTTGAACCAGTATCTTTTATATTAGTTTTTTCTTTTACCGCAATCGCAGGTATTCTATTTGTTAATGGCAATAGAGGATCATGGCTAGCCAAACAAGCTATTCAACACAAACAGCTTACTGCAATTGCTGGTTCAATTGCTCATGAAATGAGAAATCCAATTTCAGCAATTCGCCTATCTTCGCAAACCCTGCCTGAAATTAAAGATGTTAAAAGAATAGATTTAATAACTACTGAAGATTTGCAATCTATCAAAGATCACAAAGATGTGGTTAATAAAACTAGCAAACTAGCCAACGAAATTATGGATATGACTCTTTTACAATTAAGCGGTAAAAAAATCAGTAAAGAAGATTTTGTCTATTTGGATGCAAGAGAAAATGTAGAAGATGCGGCTAATATTTATGGATATAAATCTAGTGAAGAGCGCAAAAGGATTAAGATAGAAATAAAAGATAATTTTACAATTCATGCCATTGAAACCACCTTTAAGTACATCCTCTTCAACTTAATAAAAAACGCACTTTATTATGTTAAAGATAAACCAGATCTTACAATTACTATCTCTTCTTTTTCTGAGCTTGGTTCAAAAATTTTAATACAAACTAAAAACAAAAAAACATCCAAAAAGAAATCCAAACTCTATTCTAAATCTTATCATAGTGATCATTTAAAACTAAATCCTGATTTAAAATATAATGTAATTAGTATTACTGATACTGGTCCAGGCATACCTCCTGAAATATTAGATCAATTATTTGGTAGTTTTGTCACTTCTGGCAAAAAAGAGGGAACAGGACTTGGTCTTACCTTTTGTAAAAGAACCATGATCGATTTTGGCGGTGATATTGATTGCGAATCTGAGCCTGGTGAATGGACAAGGTTTAACCTATTCTTTCCTGTTCTAAATGATGAAGAGTTACAAGAAGCAAAAAAACTATTTTCCAAAAAAGATGAAGGACAATCCAAAGATTCAAATGAAGCAAAAGCCGAAGCTATGCTTAAAGAAGATCAGATATTTAAAAAATTAGATCTTTCTAGTCTAAATTTGGCAAATAAATTAAAAAAAGTTTTGATAGTTGATGATCAAGAGATCAACTTAAAAATAAGTCAAAAAATAGTCACCCAGCTTTTACCAAATGCTTTGATTGATATGGCGCCAGATGGTAAACAAGCTTTGCACGCCGTTAAGAAAAATAAAAAGGAAAGAACAGAAAAATTCAACCTAGCTATAGCTAAAATAGATAATCGCAAAATTTTAGCCAAAAAATTCAAGGGTTATAAATATGATTTGATTATAACCGATATTCAAATGCCAAAAATGGATGGCTTTCAATTTACCAAGGCAGTTAGAAAGTTTGACAAAAATATTCCGATTTGCGCTTACACTTCAAGAGCTTCGTATAAAATAAAACAAAAAGCAATTGAGGTTGGTATTGATGACTATATTATGAAGCCAATCCCAAATCGTGGCATGCATAAAGCTATTTACAAATGGTTAGTTAATAGTCATAATTACAATTTTGATCTTGAACAAATAACTAAAAACTTAGGTAATTTAAAAATCTTAATTGCTGATGATGAGATGGTTAATATTATGGTTATGAAAAGATTTCTTAGCAAATATGAAATTACTATTGAAGCCGTAGGTGACGGACAATCATTGATTGAAAAATACAAAGCACAATTTGATCCTAAAGAGGTAAAGAAATTTGAAGATAATAATAATCCTCATCATATTGATCCAACTTTAATCAATCACTATGATATTATCATTGCTGACATTAATATGCCAATTAAAAGAGGTGATGAAGCAGCTAAAGAAATCAGAAATTTTGAATTAATTCATAGCGTGCAAAATAAAGCTATTATTATTGGAAATTCAGGTGATGGGCAGGAAGAAAATCTAAAATCTATGCTAAAATCTGGTATGGATGATTATTTTATTAAGGGCCAAGATAATAATCGACTTTTGCAAATAATTTATTTTTGGCAAAAATTTTACAAAGGCAGAATGGATCCAAAATATATCAATATTGATAATAAAGAATATAATAATGAAGACACTCAAAAAGAGCAGCCAATTCTAAATCAAAAATTATCACCAGAAGATTTAAAAGAATTAAGGGATATGTTCATTGAAAGTGCTACAAATCTTTTCAAAAAGATCAAAATAGCTGTTAAAAAGCGTAAAATCAAGGATCTTGCCTTTCAAACTCATGCTCTAAAAGGTGTTGCCGGAAATATTGGCGCCCAAAAGTTGTTTATTTATATTTCAATGCTTAATAATTACGCTAGAAAAGATCAGTGGCCAACCGAAGAAAATTGGCTAGAAAATTTAGAAGAAATAGTTAACAAGACCTTAAAAAAGTTTGAGGAGATAAAATAAATGAATCTTTTGTTGGTTGCATTTGGAGGAGCTTTAGGCTCAGTTCTACGGTTCTTGCTAAATAATTTTATTACAAAATATGTACGCTATGACAATTTAAATTTAGCAAAATTTCCTTGGGGAGTATTGTCGGTCAATGTCTTGGGTTCATTATTGGCAGGAATTTTATATTATTTTTTGGTAAAAGATTATGCTAAGTTTGATACCTCCTACATTCGAAATTTTTTATTAATTGGGTTTTTGGGTGGTTTTACTACATTTTCAACTTTTAGCCTTGATGTTTTTAGGCTTGTTGGTGCTGGTCAAAATTTTTACGCGTTAATCTACGCTTTATCTTCCTTAATTTTCTCAATATTGGCAATATTTCTTGGCTTCTATCTAGTAAAAATCCTTAGCCTGTAGAGATTAAATGGTATTATTATAACTTCGGCGCTAAAATATCTCAATTTAACACAATTTCTCCTTGCTCTTTAAAAATAATAAGTTTTTACTTGGAGCACCATAAAAATTAGTGTATAATGCCAAATCCTATCTATAATTCCATATAGATACAAAGTATTTTTAAGGGAAAAATTATTAGAAAATTTAGCCTTGTATCTTGATATACATGGCTAAATTTTATGATGATTTTTAACTAAAAAGACGAAGTAGCTACATGGAATTATAGATAGGATTTGGTATAAGTAGTTGCTAATTTGTAATATTTTGTTATCATAGTTTACCAAGGTTTTTTCATCTGGTTGCTAATTAATGAGTATCAGCAAATAGTTTTAATATTACTTGTAGCATTATTAAAATATTAACCAAGCCCAAAAAATTTGACCCTTTTTGCTTTTTTAACCACATATCTAAAAAACCCGCTATCCTTCTTCTTTAAAAAATTTTTAGTTAAAGATAATAGATCCTCTTGTTTACTAGCTGGTGCTAATTTACTTAAAGATAACGGCTCTTCTTGTTTATTTGGTAGTGTAGTTGGTACTGACTTCTGCTTAGTTAATAAAGATAATAGATTTGGTCGTTGGCAACAAAATATTGCCAATTATTGTAACAAATCTCATATTAACATTAATAAAAATTCTCAAGATAGTTTATGTAAAAATCTTTCTAAGACCTTAAAGCTCTGCTTAATTTTTATCTTAACCTTTCTTACGCCTCTTAATTTAGCCTCAAGGGCTTACGCTGATGTTGAAGGAGTGGTTAGAGCTACTAATGTTGAAGGTAATGTTAGATCTGCTAATCAAGCTTTACCCATAGTAGTTGACGGCACAACTAACACTACTTTAGATAAAGCAGCTAATGGTGTTGATATTGTTAATATTGCTAATCCTAATGCTAGTGGCTTATCTCATAATCGCTACCTTGATTTTAATGTTAATAATTCGGGATTAATTCTTAACAATGCTACTAATAGTAAAAATGGGGTAGTACTTACCAATCTTGCTGGCTATATTGTTGATAATCCCAATTTTAACGGGGTTAGTGCTAATCTTATTCTTAATGAGGTTACTAGTAATCATATTACTGCTCTTAATGGCTATTTAGAGGTTGCTGGTAAAAAAGCTGATGTTATTATTGCTAATCCTAATGGTATTTCAGTAAGCGGTGGTGGTTTTATTAATGTTAGTCGTTTAACAGCTATTGTTGGTAAAGCTGATCAATTTAATGTTAATCCCAGTGATTTAACCTTTAGCTTAAGTGGTAGTGATTATTATCAAGCTAATGGCTTTTTACCTAAATTAACTATTCATGGTAGTGGTTTAGATGTTAATAAAATTGATACTGTTGATTTAGTAGCTAATCTAATGAATATCGTCGCCCCAATTTATGGTGATGAGAATAGTAATCTTAATTTAAGATTAGGTGATAAAGCTTTTAACTACCAAACTAAAGAAGTAACTTCTGATAATAACCAAGATAATGGCTTGGATTTAAATTCTTCCTCTTCCTCATCATCATGTTTGGATCAAGATATTGCTAATAATAACTGCACTATTGAAAAATTAGCCATTGATGCTTCAAATTTAGCTAAAATTCAAGCTGGTAGAATCTATATGATAGCTACTAAGGAAGGAGTAGGTATTAAATATCCAGCTGATCTTTTAGCAATGCGTGGTGGTATAGAAATTGATATTGATGGCAATATAACTTATGGCAATATTGAAGCTAGGAATAATGATAATTCAGTACAAGATAACACTAATAATGCTACAGCTAGTACTACTGATAATAGCTCTTCTAACCTAGATCAAAGTAGCATAACTCTTACCTCAAGAAATGGTAGCTTAATCCATGAAGATAATAACATTATCAAAGCCAATAACATTACTTTAAATGCACAAAATAGTGATATTACCCAAAGAGCAAATTCGCAAATTATCACCAATAACCTAACTATTAACTCGCAAAACTTCACCCTAGAAAATGATTCACTTATTTTGAGTGATAAGTTAGCAGATCCAAATTCAACGCAAAATAATAGCCAACAACAAAATCAAGAGATTGGTGATTCATTAATCATCACCAATCACAGTAATAGCTTCAATAATTACGGGCAAATTATCTCTTTGAGTAATCTTGAATTAATTAGTGATAATGATATCAATAATTATGGCATAATATCAAGTGCTAATAATCTTAGCCTTACTTCACTAAATAAAGATATTAATAATTATAATGGTGCTGAATTGCTAGTTGGCTCAATGGCATCTTATCAGCAATATTTAGATAATTTAGCAAACTCATCAGCAGTTAGTGATTTAAGTAATTCACTAACAGGCAACAGTTTAGCTAACCCAAACACTTCATCACCTGCAACCTTAAGCCTATCAGCTACTAACGGCACAATTAATCAACTTAGCACTAATTCAGTAATAGTTAATGGTGATCACACCATAAACGCCAACAACTACATCAACACTGGTAGAATTGATATAGCTGGTAACTTAACCATGAATATCACCAATGATTTAATCAATGAAGCTTACTCCATGATCTATGCTGGCAGTGACATGACCCTAAACATTGTAAATAATCTAACTAATAAGACTGGAGCAGTGATTTATGCTAATGATAATGTGTATATAAAAAATAGAGAATTTACCCTAGATGAGAAGAATAATTTGGATAGCCTCAAATTAGAGGTGGCAACCATTAACTCTGAAATAGAGTCTTTACTGATGGAAGATAGTCAAAATCATGATTTAATTGAGCAAAAAAGAAGTGAGGCAATGGCTAAAAAACTTGAAATAGTTAATATGTTTTATGAGCTAGATAGTGATGGTGCTGTTATCAAAGATCTTAGGACTAATAAATTAGAAAATATTTCAGGAACTATCGAAAGTTATAGTGGGGATATTTATATCGTAGTAGATACACTAAACAATATAAGATCAGAATATAGATATATTGAGAACAAAACAGTTTCTGGTTTCCAAAAAACGGATAACCCTGATGTATCTTCTTTGCAAAGAGATATTATTGGTAATATTGTTAATGAATCAGTGATAAATGCAAGTGATAGTGTTTTTATAAATGCCAATATTTTTTACAATAAAGCTAGCTCTATTTATTCAAAAAAAGATATTGTGATAAATGCCAATTCTTTTGATAATGAAACCCTAGATTTGTATGCAATGACTAATAAGTATATTGGAGGTGGCAAAGGATATTGCCCTGAAACTTCTTATGCTGTTAGTTTTTGTTATGGAGGTGGGTCTTGGTACTATAGGCAAGCTATGATTCCTAGCGGATACTCAGAAAGATATACGGCAAATATTAAGGCAGGAAAAAGCTTGGTAGGTAAGGTAAAAGAATATATAGATAATGACACTATAATAGAAGATTATTCAAAAGTGACATTAGTATCAAAGCAAGATCCTTCAATGGTTAATGGTCTCAACATCCAATCCCTCCTCGATTCTGGCAAAATAGATCTCAATCTTGCTAACTACTTCAATGGACCCGCTGAACAAGGACTCTTTCAAAGAAGTACTAATCCTAATTCCCCCCTCTTTGAAACTCGTAGTCAATTTATTGATCAGGGTCAATTTTTTGGTTCTGATTATTTTTATCAAAGATTAGGTATTAACCTTACTGATCTACAAACGCAATTTGAGCAACAAAATCAAAGATTAGTAGGAGATCAATTCTTTCAAAATAAAATAATAGAAGAACAGCTTAAAACTATTAGCAAAACCTCAATGCTATTATCACAAAGTGAAGTTAATGCTAATAATGAGATTAAGAATTTAATTGATAATGCTGCTGATGAATTTACTCGCCTTAACTTAAATGATTCTCTTAATCAATCACTTACTCAAAATCAAATAGATAATCTACAAAAAGATATCATCTGGTTTGAAACGCAAATTATTGATGGTAATGCCTATATTGTACCTAAGATTTATTTAGCTAAGAGTACTCGCCAATATTTAATAGCAACAAATAGTGATGGTTCTAGCAATTTAGCCACTAAATCAACTATCTTTGCCAAAGAAGATATCAATATCACCGCCAATAATGGTAGTATCATTAATTCAGGAGATATTATCGCAAATAATGATATCAATTTAGTAGCAGCTAGTAACATCATCAATAACAACTTCTCAACTATCAAAGCCACTAATGATCTAAACATCACAGCAGATGGTACAATTCTTAACAAATCTAACCTAAATGCTAACAACACAATCAACTTAACTGCCCAAGATATTTATAACATTGCCACTATTAGCACTAATGCTAGCAACCTCCTTGCTCAAAATATCATAAGTGGCAATAACACCAATATTAATCCCTATATCACTAACACAGCAAATAGCACTAATGATCAAGCAATATCTAGTACCCTAATTGAAACTGCCAATATCAAAGCTGGCAATATTAACATTAACGCCACTAATGACTTTACTAACATTGCCTCTAACTTATCAGCTAACAAAAACATCCTAACCAACAACCTAGCAGGAACTACTGGCACTATCACTACCACTAATCCAGATAACTCAACAACCACCACCACCCAAGGCAATATCAATATCGTGACAGGTGATGATATTACCATTACTACTGGCCAATTAAGAAATAGAAATATCACTCACTACGGTACAAGAAGCAATGGTGGCACTATCATTACTGATAACACTAATAATATCTCATCAAACATCACCGCTCAAGGAAATATTAACTTAACTACTCTAGGAACTAATGATAATGAATTAACTCAAGCACAGCAACAATATCAAACTGCACAAGCACAATATCAAATAGCACTTGATCAATATCAAATTGATCTACAAACCTATGAAGCTAACTTAGCTAAATATCAACAATTAAGCAAAAAATACAGCAAATTTGGCCAAATTGCTAATCTTACCCCACCAAAAGCACCAACAGAACCTAATCTAGAAACCTTCATGCAAGCCCAAAATAACATCAATAACCAAGGAGGAGTGGGGAGTAATATTAAGATTGTGGGGAGTAATTTAAGAGCGGGAGTAAATGATAGTGAAATTAGTGGCGGGGATATTAATTTAGTCTCAGCTAATAATACTATTATCACTAATGCTGTAGATAGTAGCTACTCTCACATTGAATCCACTAAAACTGGCAGTTTAAAAAAGGTTAAAACTACGCAAACTGATTATGTAGAAACGGCAATTAACTCTGATTTAATGGCAAGTAACATTAATATTATCTCAGGTAATACTACTTTTATTCAAGGTAGTAATACTAACTCAATCTTTGATGCAACTAATAATCAAGGTGGCAATACTAACATTATTTCCACTAATGACACTATTGTTACCAATGCTATTTTACAAGAATATCATCATAGTAGCAAAGAAGTAAGTAATAGAGGTGCATTTAAAGGATTAACCGCAGTTACCTCAGCAGTAATCGATGT
>Ga0222719_10005421_pt1 | contig 11002 bp, 9 predicted proteins | sample C33_34DmetaG_FD_165039 | JGI IMG/M metagenome (GOLD analysis project Ga0222719, IMG submission 165039) | Estuarine water microbial communities from San Francisco Bay, California, United States - C33_34D | ecosystem: Environmental > Aquatic > Marine > Unclassified | place: USA: California...
AGAGATACTAGACCTCCAGATACTAAACCCACACCATCACCAAAATCTACTTCAACATCATCTAGTGGAGGTGGTGGTGCATTTACAGATATATTTGCTGGAGCAAGATCTCGTCAACAGACCAAAAAAGCATCATTCTCTTCCTCCTATATTGCAAAAAAACCTAGAGTAATTCCAAAGTCAAGTTCTTCACAATCTTCTTCTTCCTCTTCAAGTTCACCTTTTAATAGTTTTGTTGCACCACCATCAGATAAAAACATTATTGTTCCCGACAAACTAAATAAGGATATTGCTCTGAGGAATAAAGCTGACTATGAGGAAGAAGGGCAGAAAACACTTATCATAAACAGACCAGTTATAGTAAATGCTAATGCTGGATCTGATTCACAACCTATGATTAAACCACATCTCTATTATTCATAAATGTCAAACGAAGCATTACTAGTAGAAAATGTAACGACTTTTACTATCTTCTCCAACTATGGAGAGGATCTTAGTTTACTTGGAGAAGGTGCTTTTTCTCATATATTAATATTTCAAAGCATATATGATCACTCTGTTAGAGGAAAGTTCACTATGTTTGATACTGGTGTAAGGAATGACGATTCTGAAGATGCTTTATCCGCTGAAGACGATACGAATTTTTGTTTGACTGTTGGTGAAAAAGTTGAACTTGTAATTCAAGATGAGAGGCAACAAACATTAGAATTTACTGGTGGATCAGCATTTTTGATATCCGAAATTAGATCAGCATCATCCGATACTATGAAAGAAGTTCATGAAGTTGAAATGTGTATGCCAGATTTTATAAAAAATGAACTAGAAGAAAATTTTGTTATAACCAGATTTGATCAAAAAATAAGTGACACTGTTAATGCAGTTCTTACTCCAATCACAGAAAGACCAATTGCTATTGATCCAACCGTAACAGAATTACCAGTAAAAGGAAATACAGAAAGACCATTTGATTTTGTTACATCACTAGCTCCTAAAGCACAACCAGAAAAGTTTCCTGAGTCTGCTGGATATCTTTTATTTGATACTTATAATGGACTTAACTTTAGATCTATTGATGTTATGTTCAGTCAAGAACCCAAGAGAAGAATGATATTGACTGAGACTCCAAAACTTCCTGTGGGTTATAGTAATAAAATTTTATCAGTTGAATTTAAAAATGAATTGAATGTTCATGATTCTTTAAAGTACGGTGCATTCCAGAAAACTAGGATGAGAACATTCGATCCTCGGAGTAACGAGTATAATCAAACAGAACAGGTTGCTGAGGATCTTTATCAAGGTGTTAATAACTTATCTGATAATCCACCTAAAGTTGCTGAACATTTAGGGATTTCAGAAAAAACTACTAGAGTTCTAAGTGCTCATCGGGATACTGGTATTCAACCAGCAGGACCAGCATTAGAAGAACAACTTAAAAATGCTGAAGAACAAACTTTTAATGTTGATGAAGTTCCACAACTTGCAACAAAGAGATTTTATCAATCCCGCATATTCTCAGTAAATATTAAAACATATGGTGACTTTGGCATATTTCCAGGTGATGTGATACACTGCGACTTTCCAGAAGTTTCTGCCAAACAAACTAAAAAAGATGTTTCAAGGACAAAATCTGGAAAATACCTAGTAGCAGACGTGGCGCATTTAATTGCTCCAGAAGGATGCTATACCAAGCTAAATATAATCAGAGATTCTGTTGTTTGCTCGTAAACCAAATGGAAAACATCGAAGCCCACATTGAAAAAGATAGAAAGATACTAGAAGATCCAACTACTTCTCCTCAACAACGTCGTCATATTGAAGGTGAACTTCATGACCTAGAAGAGTATGTAGAGCATCACAAAAAAGAGATTGAGGAAGGTGATCATCATGATCCAACATATCTTGAACTTTTTTGTGATCAAAATCCTTCCGAACCAGAATGTTTAATTTATGACGATTGAGTAAAAAATGGTCAGACAAGTTACACAAAATCATACCAAAACAGGTGCTCCCAAAAACATAATGTATTGGTGGACTGGTCAAGTTGTTGACGAGTCCACTTGGGTTGGGAACGAAGTCCTTGAAAATCACCAAAAGGGTGACGTTAAAGGTTACGGTAAACGATATCGTGTCAGAATATTCAGTAGAGACTCTGAGGTCAAAGTTGTCCCAGATGCTCAACTGGATATGGCAGATGTCGTTCTTCCTGTGACTGCAGGAACTGGGCATGGTGGTTATGGTGAAACTGTTTGCCTATCTCAAGGTTCATGGGTTACAGGATGGTTTTTGGATGGTGCTGAAGGAAGACAACCAAGAATTTTAGGTTGTCTTCCAAACAATCCAAAGAATTCACTTTTTGGTGGAGATCCTGAAGAAGGATTTGTGAATAGAACTGGATATGATGGAAAGACTGGACCAAAAGATGTTGCAGAGAAAGATATACAAGTTGATGAAGCAGAAGGTGAAAACGAAAAACCAATTAACGAAAATAAATCTGCAGACGCATGTGAATTAACTTCAAAAGAAAATCAACAATTACAAGACGGAAAAGAAAAATCACCCAGAAAGAAAAACATTGAGTGTGAAGGTGGTGGTGGACCAGTAAAAGGTGTTCAAGGTTTCATTCAAAGAGCACTCGCAACAATTAGAAGGATACAATCTCTTGCATCAACTGCAATTGAAACTGCAAATAGCATCTTAGCAAACATATCAAACATCACCAACATGGTTGCTGGTGCAGTTGCATCCATGTTTAAGATGATTGTTGGTAAGATGAGAGGTTTTATTCTCAATCAGATTAATAATGGACTTAAAGCAGTAGGAGAGTTGTTGCCACCAAGTCTAAGACAAGTCTTTTCTGGTGGTGCATCAACAACTACTGATACTCTTGCTTGTGTGTTCCAAAAAGTTATGGACACTCTCTTCGGCATGGCAAAGGGAATGTTCCAACAGTTGGTTGATAATTATGTGATGGCACCAATGTGTGCTGCCGAGAAGATGGTCGGTGACATGATCGGCAATATTCTCAGTGAGATTACTGGTGCTGTTGATAGTGCTGTAAGTGGTATTGCTGGTTTGGTTGGTCAAGGAGCATCAATAGTCAGTTCAGCAATGTCTGTTCTTGATTTGATTATAGGTCTTCTCAATTTCTTGAAATGTGACTCAACTCCAGACTGTGAGTATAAAGATGAGTGGAGTTTCTGGGATGGATCTGGTGAAGCAGCAGCTGTCTCTGAGTTCCTTGGACAAAAAATGGATGAATTGTCCAAAGCAATTCCTGGAGAACCAGGTCCAGAGTGTAATACATCACAATTACCATGTGGACCACCAGGAATTTCTTTTGGTGGTGGAGGTGGAACAGGACTTGCTGGTAATTTGATAACCATTGGTGGTCAAATTATGGGTGTTGACTTTAGTAGTTTTGGTAGTGGATACACTTATTCTCCATCAATTAGTATCACCGACTCTTGCGGTAATGGTGGTGGTTCTAAAATTGAACTTATTACCAATGATCCAAATGATCCAAATAGTCCAGCAGACACAAGTTTTAAAGAAGGAGATGAAATTCAAATTATTGGTGCTGTTGTAGTTGAACCTGGATCTGGTTACTTAGATGAACCAGATGGATCTACAAACATTAGCAAACCAGATGAATCTGTTTATAGAAATCCTGATGGTAAGTATGAAGTTAAAAAACCAGATGAAGTAATTGAAATTCCATATAAGGAAGATGAATATGAAGGTAATAACCCTAGTATCGCACTACCAGTAGATACTGAGGTAGAAGTATTTGATCCTGATGGAAATGTAATTCAAGTTATTGAGGGTCAAGGACCAACAACTCCAATCAAAATTCCAAATGGAGGAACACTTACTGTTCCAACTCCAAGTAGTTCGATTAAAGGTGATGCTGGTATAGCAGATTTTACTGGAACTGCACCAGTTGATCCAGAATTAAATGTTCCTTATACTAATGTAACTACTGGAATTGGTAACTGGGAAGGATTTATTGGTGAAGATGTAAGACCAGAAGATAAAGCACGTTGGGATGGTGGTAGATGGAGACTTATTAAATCACCACGTGATAGAAGACCTATAGTTGGTGGAGAGAGAGTAGATATTATATTAGATGCTGTGTATATTAAAAATCCTGGATTTAATTACAAACTAGGTGATACAATTGTTGTTGAAGGTGGTGGAGAAATTGTAAATGGTCAAAGAAAATCAGATACTGGTCTTGAACTAGTCCCAGTCTTCAATGATATTGGTCAACTTACCGATGTTGTAATTCGAGATCCTGGTTCTACCTTTAGTTCTTATCCAGACATCTACATCAGATCAACATCAGGTATTAATGCAAAGATTTTGCCCATCTTTAAGAAGAGAACTGATGAAGATCCTGATCAGAATGCAAGAACTCTCTCTGGTGATAGAATTATTACAGTTGATGATTGTATTGGAAGATTAGTTATTGGTTATGTGAATGGACAACCATATTATGGACCATATCATAAACACAAAGGGAGAAAAATGGTTGGAAGATATCATAGCCCAACAAGACATGCATATATTTACGATACACCAGAAGAAAGTTTGATAGATTCATATGCAAAACCAACAGTAGTTGTTAGAAATACTGTTCCATCAACTCCTGTTGAAGAAGTAGAATCTCCAGACGGTGTAGTCGTAGAAGAAACACAGACATCCACTGTAATACAACCTACACCAACTCCGACACCTACACCAACACCATCTAGTGGAGGAAGTGGTGGAGTTGGGTACTAAATAAAAATAAAAACATAGTATGTCAGATTCAAAACCATTAAAGCACTTTCAAGTAAGAAAATCTAATCCTCAGGGTGAGATGTTACTTGGAACTCAGTGTGCAGACGGAGTTGTAACTGGATGTGGATTTGAAGCTTTCCATCCTTTACATTATCTACATATGGATAATAATGGAAATAGGGCAGGATGGACTTCTTTCAGAAATCCTGGTGTATTCCAAATCAAATGTGGTGACTCTGTAAATGGTAGAGAACCTGGAATTGATATTCATTGCCTGAATGGTGATATAAACTTGACAGCAGACAATGGTCGTATTAGACTAGTTGCTAGGGATATTGATATCCTGGCAAATGGTGAAACGACTGGAAGAGGTCACGTTAAGATTGAGGCAAACCAAGATATCAAACTTAAATGTGATGGATCTTTTGATTTAAAAGCAGAAGCTGGATACAGGTTATATACACCACATATAGGAAAAATTATTGCAAATACTGAAATGAAAATAGTAGCAAACTTTGTTAAAGGATTATCATGTGCATCTCAAGCTCTTGCAGGTAAAACTGACCCACTAAATGTCACTGACTTCACCACACTTTCATCTTACGTTTAAATAATTATGTCCTGGTCATTTGATGATTTAACTATACAACATCAACTTAATGTTGGTTTAGGTGTTGTTCCATTCTTCGGTATTGGACCTGCACGTGTTCGTGGTGCTGCATTTATTGAAGGACCAATGAATGTTGGTACACCCTTTGCAATTAATATGGGTACTGTCAACATTGGTCCTTTGATTAATCCAGATGCTCCAGTACCATTCATTCCTGGAGGTTTCTGTTATGGACCACCAGCAAACCCATTCTCACTTGCAGTTATAGGAAGTGTAGGAATTCTTGGTGAACTTAATGTTGCCACTAATGCAGTTATAGGTGCTATGTGTTTAGCACAACTTGACGTTCATGCATTTTGTGGGGTTCATCGTCTGTCAAATAAAAAAGATTTGCCTTTTGACATGCCTCACCCAAATAAAAAAGGGTGGAGATTGAGGCATGTTTGTATAGAAGGTCCTGAAATTGCAGTATATTGTAGAGGAAAGATACCACCAAACGGTGTTATTGAACTTCCATCTTTCTGGGATGGTCTTGTCAATAAAGAAGACATGTCCATTAATCTAACTCCATTCGGAACTTGGCAAGAATTATTTGTACAAGAAATACGATGGGGGAAACAAGTTATCGTAAGAAATAATCTTGGTGGACCCATAAATGGTGATTACCATATCGTAGCCCGTAGACTAGATGACGATCTTATTGTAGAATATGAAGGTGAAACCCATGAAGATTATCCTGCAGGAAATGAAGGATATTCATTTAACTTTGAACATGATTATGTTCAAGGATTAATTCAAGACATGGTTGATAAAAACATGAAAACTATTATGGAGAACAAATGACATTTACACCAGCAGGACCTTTTGAGTCCACAGGATGTGCTGATATACCAGCTTGGGGAACACCATCAGCACTTACTCAATATATCGCAAAAATTAAAGTTGAACCTGAAGGAACATATCCTCCCGATGCTTGTCCACCATATTACTATTCAACAGCAACGATTGATAATTTCACAGTTACTACATCACTAACTCTTACTGGTCCTTTAACAGGGACAGTCGCAACATTTGCTGGTTTAGTAAGTGCTGGATCATTTAGTTCAAACTCCAAGGCATTTAATATTCCGCACCCATCACCCAATAAAGAAGGTATTCGTTTATGGCATGGATGTCTTGAAGGACCAGAATATGGTGTGTATGTTCGTGGTAGAGTAACCAATCAAAAAGAAATTAATCTTCCAGCATACTGGAAAGATCTTGTAGATGTTAGGTCAATTACTGTTTCACTTACACCTATTGGAGCTCATCAGAATGTTATTGTAAAGAGACTTGATGAGCAAAAGATTTATCTTCAAGCACAGGGAGGAATGCCAATCGATTGCTTCTATCATGTTTATGGAGAACGTAAGGACATCGATCCACTAGTCATCGAGCAAAAAGAGGTTGACACGGATCCCTGATCCTGCTATAATACGTGGGTAAACAAGGGAACACCATGGAAGAGTTTGTCAATTCAGTCCTCATCGACATGAGCAAGAGGCAGTTCACGTTGTTCTCCACTCAAGGTGACGAAAAAGTTGTTGAGTGTGAGACCTATGACCAATTCATGAGTGTCTTCAAAGTTGTTCGTGACAAAGTTGATGTGGAAATGATTTTTTATACCAAACCAAATGTTGCAGCATGATTGAAGAGTTTATCTCTAAACTGACAGGAAAATATAATAACCTTAAGCAAGCACAATCAAGTCCCCGAGACCACTCTCACGTTCATATCCTTTGGACTAATCTTCGTGAGGGTGGTAGAATGACCATCAAACAATGGTATGAGCACGATGGAGAATCAAATCCTTATCGTGCTCGTTGCCATAAAGTTCTACAAAAAGATGATTACATCATCGTAGAAAACTGGGGAACTGATTGGACTCATAGTCCTGCATTTGATATGAAGTTCACTCTGATAGATACCTTCTATAAAGGTGAATTGATTTATCCAGACCCAATCATTCGTGGTACATCTCTTAAAAGTTTCGTAGAGTTTGATGGGTACACCTATCGTAGTATGGATCAGGGTTGGAAGGATGGTAAACTTGAGTGGGGATCTTTGAGTTATTATGAACTCCAAAAGGAAATTGGGTTTTAAATCCAAAAATCGGGCAAAAAAAATTCCCAAAAAAATTTCACGAAAAAAGTTTTCAAAAAATGAGACCAGAAACACGCAAATCAATGGAGATGTTGTTTACTGCAAAATGGAATTTGCCAAAAGCAGCAAAACATGCTAATCTTACTAATAAGGAAATGAAAATCACATTCAACGAATATTGTGCTTTTCATCCACCAACTTGGCAATTAGATGACACTACTGAATTACTATCAAATCCCATCACAAATTCCTAAAAGTATTTGTAATGAAATCATTAAAGAATATCGAAATGATTTAACTAATGCCACAGTCGGTGAGTTAGATGGTGAAGTAAATTCAAAACTAAGGCAATCTAAAGTAAATTGGATTAACAATGACAATTGGATTGCTGGAATGATGTCTCATTTTGTACTGAGTGCAAATAAACATTATTTTAATTTTGATATTGATGGATATCGAAAAGAAATTCAATTTACACAGTATTATGAAGGTGACTTCTATACCTGGCACATAGATACAGATACTGAACTTTTATCCGAAAATTTCACTAGAAAACTAAGTGCTGTAATGTGCTTATCATCAAAAGATGACTATGAAGGTGGTGAATTTGAACTATTTTATCCAGCATCACAATTTAAACATTCGTTTAAACTCGATTATGGTGATGTAGTTATATTTCCATCAATCATACAACACAGAGTTAGAAAAATAAAATCTGGAAAGAGATTTTCTTTAGTTGGTTGGATGGGAGGACCACCATTCAAATAACACATCTGCAGGTGAGACTAGGTAGTCAGAGATGTTTTATAAACATTTTGCACCAGATTAGTGCCTTTGAGATGGTTCAATTCCATCCACCTGTACCTTGCGAGTATGGCGGAATCGGTAGACGCACCAGACTTAAAATCTGTTGATCATTACGGTCGTGGGAGTTCAAGTCTCCCTACTCGCACTATAATTATATTCCTAAATAGACCTATAGGAATTTAACGCTTAATAAGATGGGTCTTAGTCGTCTGGATAATTTTCTAAAGAGCACCAAAGGTGAGATTCTTTATGTAGATCCCTCAAGTCTCGATTCTACGGATAGTATCGAGAATAAAGGTAACTCTTTAGCAAGACCGTTTAAAACAATTCAAAGAGCACTGCTAGAGGCAGCTCGTTTCTCCTATCAAGCAGGAGAAAATAATGATAGATTTGGTAGAACTACCATTCTACTCTATCCTGGTGAGCACGTTGTAGATAACAGACCAGGATGGATACCAATTCATGATCAAATCGCAAATACATACAGACTTAGGTCTGGTACTACTTCTGATGACTTTCCACCACTTGATGTCAACAGTAACTTTGACCTAGACAGTCCCAATAACGCATTATACAAAATTAATAGTGTTCATGGTGGCGTTATCATTCCTAGAGGTACATCACTAGTAGGTCTTGACCTTAGAAAGACCAAGATTATTCCTAAGTATGTTCCTAATCCAGAAAACGACCAAATTGAAAGATCTGCTATCTTCCGTGTAACTGGTGCTTGTTACATGTGGCAGTTCTCCATCTTTGATGGTGATCAGACTGGTACAGTATATAAAGACTATACAACTAACGCATTTGTTCCTAACTTCTCACACCATAAACTTACTTGTTTTGAGTATGCTGATGGTGTAAATCCAGTATCTATCAATGATGACTTCCTAGTTTATAATGATGAAGATACTGACCTTGATATGTACTATCAAAAGGTTGGTTTTGCATATGGTAAACCATCTGGAAGAGAAGTTTCTCCCGACTATCCTTCAGATACTCTAGATATCGAACCAAAGGTTGATGAATATCGTATTGTTGGTTCTACTGGCGCAGAAGTTGGCATTACCAGTATCAAAGCAGGTGACGGTCTTATTTCTACAACAGAAATTACAGTCACACTAGAGAATGAAGTTCCTGGTCTTGACGTAAATACCCCAATTCGTATTGAAGGTATTGCTGATGCAGGATATGATGGTCAGTATGCTGTATTTGAGGTTCTATCAACCACAGAGATTAAATATCAGGTATCTGTCCCACCAGATAATGCACTACCAGCATCAACTTCTGGTGCAACTCTGAATATCTCTGTCGATACTGTTACCTCCGCATCACCATATATCTTTAACATCTCTCTGAGATCTGTTTTTGGTATGTGTGGTCTCCATGCTGATGGTAATAAGGCAACTGGATTTAAATCCATGGTTCTTGCCCAATTTACTGGTATTGGACTTCAAAAAGATGATAATGCATTTGTAAAATATAATTCTACTACTGGATTATATGAGGGAACTCTTGCTGCAGGTAATGAGAATATTCATACAGATTCTCAAGCAAGATTTAAACCATCATATGAAAACTTCCATATTAAGTGTAGTAATAATTCACTATTACAGATCGTTTCGGTCTTCGCAATTGGTTTCAACAACCACTTCTTACTAGAGTCTGGTGGTGATGCTTCTATCACTAACTCAAACTCCAACTTTGGTGCAAAAGCTCTTGTTTCTAGAGGTTTCAGACCTGATGCATTCCCAAGAGACGATATTGGTTACATTTCACATGTAATTTCACCAAAAGAAATTGAAACTGTTGAGGCAGGTATTGAATTTATAGGTATTGACGTAGGTGTCACTACTTCTGTAGGTATTGCAACAACTAGTAAACTCTTCTTATATGAAGAGAATAACTTTGATATTCCACCAGCAACGGTTATTGATGGATATCGTATTGGTTCCAACAAAAATGAAGCACTAAAAGTTCTTCTTGCAGAAGGAAACGAAATTACAACTTATCACTCTAAAGTTGTAATGCCCAATACTGAAGGCACTGCAAATGAAAAGATATCGGAAAAAATTCATAAAGTCAAACAAACTGCTGGTGTAAATGTTATTGTATCAAATACACTTACTCTACAAGAAAATCATACTTTCCTAAATGGTGAAACAATTAGAGTTATCAGTGAAAATGGTGGTTTGCCAGATGGAATTGAAGAAGAGAGAGTATATTATGCAATCACTACAGCAATTGCTCCTAATCCAGCACTTGGCGGCAATCAACTTAAACTTGCTGCAACTCTAAATGATGCTAACAATGATATTCCCATTACTATTAACAACACTGGTGGTATTCTCAGTGTTATAAGTAGAGTATCCGATAAATCTGCTGGAGATCTTGGACATCCAGTTCAATGGGATGCAACACAAAGTCAGTGGTACATTAATGTATCCACTGGTAGCACTGCAGCAAGCATTTACAAACAACTCTATGATAGAGGTGTTGCCGAACTTGGTGAAACAACTCCAAGAACATTTGTACTCAGAAAACCAACTGATAGAAATGTTGAAGGAAGCATCTACAAGATGCGTTATGTCCTACCAAAAGATTCTCCAACATTAGGTAGACCTCCCGTTGATGGATTTATTCTCCAAGAATCAAATAACATTG
>Ga0222719_10005423_pt1 | contig 11001 bp, 8 predicted proteins | sample C33_34DmetaG_FD_165039 | JGI IMG/M metagenome (GOLD analysis project Ga0222719, IMG submission 165039) | Estuarine water microbial communities from San Francisco Bay, California, United States - C33_34D | ecosystem: Environmental > Aquatic > Marine > Unclassified | place: USA: California...
CATTGGTATGTATTATGGTGGTTCTTTTGGAGCAGCTCTTGGATCGGGTATCGGGTCACTTGCATCGGGAAGAAGTGCAGAAGAAGCCTTAAAAAATGCCGCACTAACTGGTGCCGCCTCTTATGCAATGGGTGGAAAGGATTTTGGTAGAAACTTCGATTTTAATAAATATGGAACGTCTGGTTCTCCTCTACGGACCATGTTCCAAGGTGCAGACACTTCTGTTGCTTCTAGTGGCATAAAATCAGCAGCAGATAAAAGTTTTCTAAGTAGCTTAATTCCAGAAAGTACAATAGGTAAAATAGCATTAGGTGGTGGTATATTAGGATTAGCTAGTGGTTTGGGTGAACAGCCACAGATAGGTAAATCTAATATGCCTGATTATTCAGAAGGAGAATATAGAGGTGGTAAGCTAACAACATTAGATGATAACGGTAATTTAGTTGAGTTTGATGGTGGAGATCCAGAACAAAGAAAAGCTTATTATGATCAATTAGCTCGAAATCAAAGAAGAAAAAAAGAGGTAGTTACGGATTACGATCAATATGGTATAATTAAAAACGAAAGACCTCGTATAATTTCTGAGGACGTCCCAATACTGCCTGACATATTTAATGCAGCAAGTGGTGGAGAAGTAACAGGCCCCGGAACAGGAACCAGTGATTCAGTTCCTGCAAGATTATCAGACGGAGAATTTGTAGTAACAGCAAAGGCTGTCCGTGGTGCAGGTGGCGGAGATAGAGATGTCGGTGCTGCAAGAATGTATGACATGATGTCACAACTAGAAAGGGTTGCATAATGGCAGATCCACAAGAAGTCAAACAAGAACAAATTGTAAGGTTAGCACCTTTTCAAGAAGAATTCTTATCTGATATTTTTAAAACAGCCAAAGATCTAACTGGTGATGGCACACAAATGCCTTATTCTGCACAACAACTGGCTGGACTTTCACAAGGGCAACAACAAGCAATCCAACAAGCAATAAGTGGTATTGGAGGATTTCAACCTTATCTTCAACAAGGTGCCTCCGCACTGGGGCAAGGTATAGGTGCTGTAGGCACTGGTTTGGGTACCATAGGTGCAGCTTTAAGTCAATTACCAGAAGCTCAACAAGCATATAGACAACAACAGCAAGCTATGTTGGATGCTCAAAGATTGGGTCAAGCAGGTATTGGACAAGCACAAGAAGAGACAGCAAGGACAGCAGAGCAAACAGGGCAAGCTGTGGGGTTAGGTCAAGCAGGCATTGGACAAGCACAAGATTTAACAAGAAGTGCAATGATGCAGTCAATGATGGGTCAAGGATTAGGTCAAAGAGGTTTAGGTCAGGCACAACAAATGACAGCTGGTGCCAGTTATGATTTTGATCCTACCTCTTATAGAGAGTTCATGGATCCTTATATGGAAGATATTGTTCAACAACAATATGCAGACATTGCTGAACAAGGAGACATTGCTAAAAATAGAGCTTCTGCACAAGCTATTGGTGCTGGTGCTTTTGGAGGATCTAGAGGAGCTATTGAACAAGCTGCTATCAATCAAAATGTATTAGAGCAACAAGCCAGAACTGGTTCACAGTTAAGATCAGCTGGTTTCCAACAGGCTCAAAATCTTGCACAACAAGCCGCATCAAGACAAGCTCAACAACAACTTGCACAGGCTGGTCAGTTTGGTCAACAAGCGGGGCAAGCTGGTGCTTTAGGTCTTCAAGGTGCTGGTCAAAGAGGTCAATTAGCTGGTCAGTTTGGACAACAAGCAGGTCAAATGGGTGCTTTGGGTCTTCAAGGTGCACAACAAGGACTTGCTAGAGCAGGTCAAATGGGTCAATTAGCTGGACAAGCAGGAGCCATGGGTTTTCAAGGTGCTCAAGGCTATGGACAAGCAGCAGCAGGCCTTGGTAATATTGCACAGTTAACTGGTCAACTAGGTCAAACAACTGGTGCTCTTGGACAAACAGCGGGTCAGTTAGGTACAGCAACAGCAGGTCTTGGTCAACTAGGTCAACAGATGGGTGTTCAAGATGTCAATACATTATTAGGTATTGGCGGTCTACAACAAGGTCAAGCTCAGAAAGCACTTGATATAGCAAGAGCTAATGATTTAGCAAGACAAGCTTTACCTTATCAGCAAGTTGGATTTATGTCTGATATCTTTAGAGGTGTTCCAGCATTACAGCAGACTTATTCAACAACCACGAGCCCTGGTCCAAGTACTAGCTCACAATTACTTGGCCTTGCACAAGCAGGTATAGGTGCTTATGGATTAATGAACCAAGGGAAATATGCACGATGATGGATGATCCACTAAAAAGAAGAATGTTTGCACAACCTGTGAGAGCCAATCAGCCTATGGGTATTCTTGCATCTTCTCCACAGTTAATGGGAACGGTACAAGGTTATGCTAATGGTGGTGCTGTGAAAGGTTATGAAAACGGTGGTGGTTTTTTTAAAAATTATTCAACATCTCCTCTTGCAAATTTTTTAGAATCAGCTGCTGGTTCTAAATTTAAAAAAGATCCTGAAGGTGGTACATTAGAATCAATTTCTCAAAAAAGTCTTAGGTCAGATGTGTCTCCCTTTATACCTGGTGCAAATCAAACAGCAATTAATGCCAATCCTTTTGAAATAAACAAGAAACAAGCTGTATATGTTCCTGAAAAAGGGAAGAAATCTGGAGTTGGTGGAGAAGAACAAACAAGTAAAAGCATTTTAAAACAGCTAAAAGATGCAGATAAAGACAAAGGCACAATCGATTTTGAAGATCAACCAACTAGAGTATTCGAGGATGTAGATCCAACTGATCCTAAATTTATAAACGAAAAAAATAAAAAAGCACTTGATAAAAAGAAAAAAGAAGATTCTTCAGATCCATCAAAGGGAGATTTTGAAGCAGGGACAACAAAACCAAAATTTAAAAAATTAAGAGATGCAGAGGAGAGATTAAAAACAATTACTGCAACAATTAATAAGCCAGATCCGGGTGCTCCTGTTGTTCAAGAATTTAAAACAGTGTTAGACGAAATTCAAACAGAACTAAACAAAAAAGGTGAAGAATTAACAGCAGAAGAAGTTGATAAGCAAGCTAGAAAATATGCTGGAATAGAAGACAATGCTGATTATGATGACGATAAACATACAGCTTTTTGGATGGCTTTGATTAAAGGTGGGTTAGCTACAGCAGCAGGAGAAAGCTCCAATGCATTAACAAACATTGCAAAAGGTTTAAGTATCGGTGTAGATGCTTATGGAAAAGATATTAGTAAAATAAATGCACAAGAAAGACAAGATAGAAAAGATCTAGCACAAGCTCGATATAAAGTTGTACAAGATTTTAAAAACGAAAAAACGGCTCTTAGAGCAACTAAAATTCAATACTTACAGAATAAAGCACAACTATTACAAAGCAGTGAGCAGTTCAAAGAAAGTATGGAATTTAAAAAGACTGAAGCAGCAAATGAAAATGCATTTAGAGCCGCAACTTTTGAAGTTAATTTATTTAAAACCATAAATGATGCTAATATTGCTGGAGAAACATTAGAAACAAGAAAAGCTGAATTAGCACAAAACAAAGAGCTTAGAGAAAAGACAATAAATCTGACTATAAAAGAAATTGAATCCAGAGAAAATTTAGCTGTTCTAGGTGAGGATGCTAAGAGAATACTTGCAATGGGTGATGAGTATGCAACATTCAAAGACGGTAAATTTAAAGTTACCGATAATGGAAAAGAGCTACTCGAAACATACTTGATGTCTAAAACTACAGGTAAACTTACAGATTTAATGCAACAGGTTAAAGACGCAACAGAAAATCTTGTAGTTTCTGGTATAAAATTTAAAGACGCTAAAACAGCTAGATCAGCAGCTTTTGCATGGTATAAAGGTGGTTATGCAGATGCTGTAGGTAAAGCAAAAGATGATGTAATCACAGGAAGATCATCAATAGATGTAATAAACGACATAAAAAAACAATTTGCAAAAGATTATGAGGGTGTTTTTGGTGCTCAGACTCCTGCTAATGACGGCTTTGGTTCAGTAAAAGTAACGGAATAAAAAATGCCTACTTATTCAATAGAAGGTCCAGATGGAAAAACCTATTCAATAGAAGGTCCAGATGGAGCTACAAGAGAACAAGTTATCGAAGCTATAAAGGCTAGAGAACCAAGCCTCACAGATCCAGAGGTAATAAATGCTGAAGAACCCAAAAATCAATCCGATACTTATGAGGGGTTTTTAGCTGAAGTTGGTGAAGGTGTTTTATCTGGCCTTATTAATATACCTACAGGAATCGTGGAGCTTGGTGCAACAGGCATTGATCTTGCAGCCGACACATCATATGCAAAAGAAGTTAATGATACTGTACAAGAATGGAAAAAATCAGTTGGTATAGATCCAGAAGGTATGGCGGGGACATTAGCTGAAGGTGTAACTCAATTTGCAATTCCTGGTTTATTTGCAGCAGGAGCGGTTAGTAAAGTATCAAAACTTGGGAAAGTAGCAACAAAGTTTAGTCGAGGCGAAAAAGTAGGTGGTTTTGGTAAGGCTGCTAAATACAGAGGGAGAGTTTCACTAACAAAGGGTGAAAAAGTAGCACTAGCTAGTCAACAAATGGTAGCTGCAGGTATTGCCGATGCAGTGGTAGCGACTGATGGTACACAAACCATTGGTGATTTCTTTGAATCTGGCCCAACAACTACAGATAAGTATAATGTTGGCTCATCAGGATCCGAGGACGCTGCAAGAAGATTGTCTAACAGGCTATCTTTCTTTGTTGAAGGTGGTGCATTAGCAGGTGGTTTGCCTCCTGTGTTAAGTGGACTTGGTTCTGCTTTTACAAAAGCAACAACATATAGGTTGCCAGTTGTAGAAACAAGTTTAGGCGAAATAGTTTCTGCTCCTGTAAATAAAATTACAGGAGCCATTGGGAAACAAATAGATGAGAGTGTGGATAGATTTACTAATCCAGAAGCAAGTCCGTCTACTTTTGATAATTTTGTTGCAAAAACTACTGCTTTACTTAGTCCTTCTGGTTTATTACCAAAAGCTAAAACAGTGGTAACTAAGGAAAAAGAAAAACTAACAACATTTAGAATAAAAGCAAAAGATAACAATGAATTTACTGATGAGATTTTTAAAACAAGAGATGAAGCACGACAAGCCATAGAAGATTTAGCGTTAGCAAAAGCTTCTAAAACAAAAAGATATAAAGAAATAAATAAAGAAATAGATAGCATAGCGTCAAACAGGAATCGTATAGCCACGGACCAAGGACGTATAAAAGAGCTAGAACAAGAACGTAAGCAGTTGATTTACGGAATATACAATAAATTATTAGATGACAACTTTAGTATAAATAGAGTTAGAGTAGATGGAAAAACAAAAAGAACCATTACTGAAAGAATTGATTTAGGCAAAGAGATGTCTTTAATTAATCCTGTTATTGAAGGATTTTTAAAGGAAGCAGAAGGTAAATTTAAAGTATTAGAAAAAAATATAGATCAAATTCTTAAAAAAAGAGAATATGTAGAACAAACAGATTTAACAAAACAAAAAATATTAAATACCATGTATGAATTTTTTAATGGTAACGAAGAAGTAACAAAAAATATTAATTTAATTACTCCTGATTATGCTAAATTTGCAGAAATAGGTATTCCCAAAGAACTATTAAAACCTATGAAAGAACTGGTTAAGCTTAAAGATGAGTTGGCCAAAGATATAATAGATTCTAGTACAGTACAAAACTTACCTACGATCAAAGAAATAAAAGGTAAGGTGCCAAAAAGTTTTGAAGCAGATGAAACATCTCCTTTAAGTAAAGGAGAACAATGGTTGGAAATAAGGAGAAATCAAGGGTTTTTAATTCGTGAAGATGTTATTGATTCTCTTAAAAAAAGTATTATGGCAGATGATGGTACAACATCTGGATTTTTAACTCGTAGATATAGAATATTAGAAGACAATAAATATGAACTTAACGCTCAAACTACAAAAGATGTTATGGACATGTTTTTTGATGATGATGTAGCTAAGAGTATTAGTGCTCCAGTTCGCATGAGAATGAATGAACATGTAGAAAAAATATTTAATCAACATCTGGAACCAGCAAGAACACGAAAAGCTATTGCTGAAAAAACTGGAAAGGCACCAGAACAGGCTGATATAGATTTAATTGAAAAATTAAATTATCAAGGTGCTCAACAAGGTGCGAAACCTACTAGAGATCAAGTTAAGCAATATATTGACATTGTTTTTCAAAACACAAAATCAAAACAAAAAGCTGCGATGAGAGGTGTTGGTAACACTTATAGAGCACCTATGCAAAAAGTACCCATCAATATTTTAAATAAAAGAAAAATAGATATACCAACACTTAGAGCTATATATGGCGAGATAAAAAATCCTAGAGAAGCTTATGTTAGTACAATAACTCAAATGGCACAGTTTAAAGGAGTTGATAATTTTTATGATTTATTTAGAAAATATGTAGACGATGATATAAAAATAAATGGTAATAATTCTAGGTTTTTTAATACAAATAAAGCAGGAAATAATGCACGGAAATTTATTAAGACTCCTAAAGGGGCTCAATCCTATATATTAGGAAAATCAAGCTTAATAAAAAATCAAATAGATGAATTAGCTCCTGGTGAAACCCCTTATGGTGCTATGCATGGTATAGCTATGCCATCTGAAATGTGGAAGTCTATGTCTCATATAGTTATGAATGATATGAATGATACAGGTAGAATAGCTAGATCTTTGTATGGTGGTTTTCTAAAACTAAAAGGCTACTCTCAATATGCTAAAACAATTCTATCTCCAATAACACAAGTGAGAAACGTAACATCGGCTAGTTTGTTTGCAGTCGCACAAGGTAATGTGGGTCGTGGTGCTAATGTCATGGAGTCCATAAGACTTGTGAAGAATGATATTATGCAACGATACAAAGGAAATGATTTAGAGTATTTAGTTGATCTTCAAAAAAGAGGAATAATAGGTAGTCAGGCAGAGCTTAGAGAATTACAAGCTAATATTCGTAGAGGTATTGGGTATGAAGCTGGCGTTGACTCAAGAACTTTAAGAAGCAAAAAAGATTTTACTGATACAAGAACTGCAATTAATCAACCAGAAGAAGCAAGCCGTTTTGGTTCTAAGTCTGATCCTCTCCTTTTAAAAAGATTAAAAGAATCAAATCTTACTGGCTTTACAGGAAGTATAGATAAAGGAATTAAAAAGAGTGCTAAAGTTGTAGAGAATATGTACAAAGGTGGTGACGATATTTGGAAAATATACAACTACGAGTTTGAGTTAAATAAATTAAGAACAGCTAGAGCTAAACACTTAGCTAAAGCTAAAGGTAATGAAGTTGAGGCTAAAAAATTAGCAAAAGAATTCGATGAAGAATGGTTACAAGGACAAAGAATAGAAGACTTTGCAGGAGACAGAGTTAGAAATTTAGTTCCAAATTATGATTTAACCTCTCCTCTTGTAGCTGGATTAAGACGATTACCTGTAGGTAACTTCATATCTTTCCCTGCTGAAATAATTAGAACTGGTTTCAATACGTTAGACACAGCTATGAAAGAGCTAAGTAGTTCTATACCAGAAGTTAGACAAATAGGTATGAGAAGATTGATGGGTTCTCTTGGTACTTTTGTAGCTTTACCTATAACTGTTAGAGAATTGGCTATGAATCTAACTGAAACTAGTGATGAAGAAATGCAAGCCATACAAAACATGTCTGCACCCTTCCAAAAGAATTCCACCTTGTTACCTATGGGCAGAGATAAAAATGGGCATATAGAAGTGATAGATTTTAGCCACACTAACCCATACGACACATTAATTAGACCTTTTACTGCACTGTTAAGAAGTTTGGATAATGATGGTAAGCTAGATAAGGATGGAGTTGAAAAAGTTAGAAGAGCTTCTTTTGAAGCCTTTTCAGAATTCTTTACACCCTTCTTATCAGAATCTATTATCACAGCTAGAGTAAGAGATGTATTGCCTGTCACGATGTATGGTCGTGGAGGAGAAACAATGTCTGGTGCTAGAATATTTAAATCAGGAGAAGGTGGAGATGCTTTTGGAGATCAACTAGCAAAAGGTTTTATTCATGTTATAGAAGGCGTGACACCAGGTGTTTCTCCTTTTAGAGTACCAGTAGGATCTAACTTCAATGATATAGAGTTTGGAAGATTTATCAGAGGTGTTGGAGAATTAGGGCCAGAACCAAGCACTGGAAAAGAATATACAACATCTGGAGAATTATTAAGAGCATTGACAGGATTAAATAGTCAATCCTACGATCCTGATAGACTTGGAAGATTCAAAGCCAATGAGTTCAAGCAAGCGAGATCCACGGCTGCGACTCTTTATAACAGAGAAATTATGAAAGAAGTTACTACTCCAGAAGCAATATTAGATGCTTGGACTAGAGCAAACAATGCTAGACTTAGAACATTTAGATTTGCAAGACAGAATTATTTAGACTTACAAAGATTGGGAGCTACTAAACAACAAATTATCCAAAGAATGAAAAAGGAAAATGTTGGTAATAAAGAGATAGGTTCTATTATTAATAACAGGTATATTCCCTTTTTCCCAAGCCGTGATTCTTTTCTTGATGCACGGGAGAAAGAACATGTGGTTCCTTTAGAGGCTATCAGAAAAGAATATGAAAAATTTTTAGGCATACCTCTAGATCCTGTGGAAGAAACAGAAGAAGTCTCGGAAGCACCAACACAAGAACCTGTACAAATGTCTAAACCTGTGGTAACAGATGTTCCTGCAACTCCTGTTGTAAAAACTAGTCAAGTATCTCCTGTAGCAAGAGACATAAATACTAGATTAGCTACACTACTGAACCCCAATGATCGAATCATTGCAGAGAGACAAAGGAATATAGGATGAAACTATCAAAAAATTTTAATTTAACAGAGTTTACAAAATCACAGACGGCTGAAAGAAAAGGTATTCAAAACAAACCAAATGAGATTCACGTTATAGCCATGGAATCTTTGTGTCATAACATATTAGAAAGAGTTAGGTCGGCTTTTGGTAAGCCAGTTACGATCAACTCTGGATATCGTAGTCCAGCTTTGTGTGAAGCTATAGGATCAAAACCAACATCACAACATTGTGATGGAGAAGCTGCAGATATAGAAATATTTGGTGTAAGTAATTACGATCTTGCCAAATATATCGAGAACAATTTAAACTTTGATCAACTTATATTAGAATGTTGGGATGGTGTTGATCCTAATTCTGGTTGGGTACATGTATCTTACGTCAACGATATCGCAAACAGAAAAGATGTGCTAACATATACTAGAGCAAATGGATATACAAAGGGGATTGTATGATGAAAGAAGGGCCATTTAAAACAGCCATAGAAAAAGAAGATGACGACAAGATAATTATGCAACAATTCATTGTTCTTAAGATAAAGAATGGAGAGATTGTAAAAGAAACACACATGAGAAACCATAGTTTTTATGGAGAATATCAAGATAGTTATATGTCAGAACGCTTATTAAATGTTAGCGATTTAACAGGTGAGACAATGCACTAATGGCCTACAAAAGAAACTATCAGCGTGAATACGCTATTGAACCTAAATCTCGCAGAAAGAAACGTGCTAATAGAAACTTAGCTCGTAGAATTATGATGCGTAAAGGTAAAGTATGCAAAGGTGATGGTAAGGATGTACATCATGTTGGTGGTAATGCTTTAAATAAAAAGAGTAAATTAAAGGTTATGGCTGCTTCTAAAAACAGGTCATATGCAAGAAATAAAAATGCTGGAAAAAAGAATCCTAAATCATAATGGCAACATTGATTTGCAATTTACCTTCCGTAGACGTTTGGGTTAGGCGGGAATATCTACGGGACTTGCAAGATGGTCATGGAGAGTTTGTAAAAGGTGTCTGGGTTGCTGCAAAATCTATTCCTGGTAGAGCATTTTACTTTGAAACTTACCTTCCTAGTTATGGTGCTTTGTATGACAAACTACCTATTTCTGCATTCGTATCACGCCCCGATACCCCGATCCCAGATATGGATCTTTACAATCTTCAGTTTTGGAATTGTATGGACTATGGCGTGGTGTCTATTCATAAACAATTCATAGGATCAATGGACTTTGAAATATTGACCAGGGATCACGGTCCAATGACGGGTTCTTATATTTGTACGCTTGACAACTACCATCAAGATCCAGACGTAATTGATTACGCCACAAGTGAAACACCAGCGGAACATAAATCATTTAATTTGTTAGAACTAAATAACGGACAGTTTTGCTTATATCCAAACAACAGAATGAGAGTTTATGATAATTCATTAACGCCTCAAGACCCATTGCAGCCAGACTTCAAAGTGAGTACAATAGAGTATCAAGTTGAGAATGGTCAGAGATTCAGACTTGGTGATACTGACGAATACTTTTGGAAGACCAAAGATGAATGATAGAGTTTGCTTTAGTCTATATGATAGGCACATTAATTATTAATCAAGATCAAACATTTGAAAATGTAAATGATTGCCTGTATTTTGCTAGAAGATTAAACGAACAACCAGAGATTCCATACCCCAATGACGAGAAAAGAAAGATCACAGCCTATTGTAAGCCCGTGCCTAAACGTGTGCAAAATAGAAAATAATATTTGCATTGGGTGTTTTAGAACATTAGAGCAAATTTCTTCTTGGTCACGGCTATCTGACCAAAAACGTACTGAAATCATGCAATCCCTTAAAAAATAAGCCTCTCAGATGCCTCAGAATCAATGAAACAAAAGGCTCTGGTATGATTCCTACCTAGAAAAGTCTTTGTTTTCCTACATTTAAATTTAATACTCTAGCGTTGATTTATGCTATTTTGGAAAGAATGTTTTTCTTTTTTGCTCTCTTATCTTTTTGATGGAAACAATTTATATATAAAAATGCAGAGTTAAGCTTCATTATTAAGAAAGGATATATAATGTTAAAGGAATGGTTCTATA
>Ga0222719_10005426_pt1 | contig 10995 bp, 11 predicted proteins | sample C33_34DmetaG_FD_165039 | JGI IMG/M metagenome (GOLD analysis project Ga0222719, IMG submission 165039) | Estuarine water microbial communities from San Francisco Bay, California, United States - C33_34D | ecosystem: Environmental > Aquatic > Marine > Unclassified | place: USA: California...
TGTTCCAATTAAAGAATCTTTATTAGCCATATAAGGTAAATAATATTCTTCATAACCATTTTTATGGGCAATATCTAACATAAAAGAAATTAATGCTCTTTGAAGTTTAGCTAAACTTCCTTTAAGCACAGCAAATCTTGAACCAGCTAATTTTGATGCCAAATCAGTATCAATTTTTTTTGTTAAATCAATATGATCAACTGTATTGGTAGATAAAATATCTCCAACTTTTCTAATCACAACATTATCATTTTCATTGGATCCGTCTGGTGTTGATTCATCTGGAATATTTGGAATATCTAAAAGATATTCATTGATAGATTCTAAAAGTATATTTAATAATTCACTTTCTCTTTTTAGATCTGAGTTAACAGTATCTATTTCCTCTTTTAATGAAGAAGTATCCGAACCTGAAGCTTTAAGCTTTCCAAACTCTTCTGATAGTTTTTTTCTAGTAGATTGAAGTGTTTCAACATTTACTTGTAAAGTTTTCCTTTCAGAATCAAGAGCCTCAAATTTTTTAGAATCTAGTTTATAACCTCTTCTAAGAAGCGCTTCACTTGACTCATCAATACCATCTCTTAGATTTTTTATATCAATCATCTTTTATTTAGAAAAATTTACACCTATGTAAGTTGCTACAATTGTCACTAATATAGTTAATATTATATATGAACATGCAATTAAAATATTGGTATTAAACAATTCTATAACTTGATAGCTGAATGCAGACATTGTTGTGAATGAGCCTAAGAAGCCGATAGCAAAAAAATAATACAGGTTGTCTTTTGATGTTATTGAATTACCTAAAAACAAGCCAATAAAAAGGCAGCCTAAAATGTTTATAATAAAAATTCCTATTGGAAAATTTGTAGGTAAGAATTTTATTACTATTTCATTTAAAAGGTATCTTGATATAGCTCCCAAAAATCCTCCAAGTCCAATTAATAAAATATTCATAGTTAATTTGTAACCTCAAATACAATTAAATTCTTATAATCCATGTTGTCTTTGTATGAAATTGAAAAGCTACTTTTTGAGATGATATTTACAAAAAATTGATTATCATTTTTTTGAAAAACAAAAGAACTTTCATTTATGCTATTAACTTCACCTCTGTCTATTCCATTAATAAGAAACTCTAATATCAAAGCATTGTCGTCAGTAATTTCAAAAATTTGAGATTGATTAAATTCATAATCATATATTTCAATTATTGAATCTTTAATAATATATTTTTCTCTAGTTGGGTAATCAATAATTATTTCAATATTATCTTTATTTCGATGCAATGTTCCTTTTGAATTTATTTCTTTGTAACCTGAGCTGGTAGTTTGAACAAAATTTAAATTATTTTTTATAAGCTTGTTGATGGAAAAAATACTATCTTCAGAATATAAATTTACAGAAAGCAATATAAAAAATATTAATTTATACAAACTAATCTCTTTTTGGTACTAAGACTTCTCTTGATCCGTTAGAACTCATCTCTGAAACTAAACCAGCCTCTTCCATAGATTCTATAAGCCTAGCAGCTCTGTTATAACCAATTCTGAGCTTTCTTTGAACTGCAGATATAGATGCCCTTCTAGACTCTAAAACAAAATTAACTGCCTCATCATATAAATCATCTGAGTCTTCAGATGAAGAGCCTTCTGAGCCTGACCAGCCAGGGATAGGGCCTGTCTCTTGAGCAGATGAAACAATATCATCTATATATTCTGGTTCAGCTCTTGATTTCCAATCATTTACAACTCTATGAACTTCATCATCCCCAACAAAAGCTCCATGAACTCTTACTGGAACACCAACACCTGGGGGGAGATAAAGCATATCACCATAACCTAATAGCTGTTCTGCTCCTCCTTGATCAAGTATGGTTCTAGAATCAATTTTTGTAGATACTTGAAATCCTATTCTTGTAGGTATATTTGCTTTGATTAAACCTGTAATTACATCAACAGAAGGTCTTTGTGTTGCAAGAATTAAATGAATTCCGGCTGCTCTTGCTTTTTGTGCAATTCTTGCTATTAAGTGTTCAACCTTTTTACCAACTAACATCATCATATCTGCAAATTCATCTACTACAACAACAATAGATGGAAGAACTTCAAGATACTCTTCATCCTCAGGATGCAAAGGATTTATTAATTGTTTACCATTTGCTGCCGCCTCTTCAACCTTTTTATTAAAACCTGCAAGATTTCTTACTCCCATAAGTGACATAAGTTTGTATCTTCTATCCATCTCAACCACACACCACCGCAGACCATTTGATGCATCTGTCATATCAGTTATTACAGGTGTTAATAAATGTGGAATACCATCATAAACAGAAAGCTCTAACATTTTTGGATCAATTAAAATTAATCTTACATCTTTAGGGTCTGATTTAAATAAAAGACTAAGAAGCATAGCGTTTACGCCTACTGATTTTCCTGACCCTGTTGTGCCTGCAACTAATAAATGAGGCATTTTTGCAAGATCAACTACAACCGGGTTGCCTGAAATATCGTGCCCTAAAGCAAGAGTTAAATTAGACGATGATTTTTTAAACGCTTGAGAAGATAAGATCTCAGTTAATCGAACCATTTTTCTATTAGTATTGGGTATTTCAATCCCAACATAGGATTTACCCTCGATAACTTCTACCACTCTAACACTGCTAACAGATAGTGACCTTGCTATGTCTTGAGCAATATTTGTAATTTTACTTGCCTTGGTGCCTGGTGCAGGTTGAATTTCGAATCTAGTGACTACAGGTCCGGGAAGTACAGACTCAACAGTGGCCTCAATTCCAAATTCATCAAGCTTTGTTTCAAGAAGAGATGCTATTTGACTTAACTCTTCTTCAGTTAAAGAAGACCCGTCGTCAAGCGCTCTATCAAGAAGTTCAGTGCTAGGCATTACTGTTTTTTCTTGAGAAGTTTCAGCAATTAGTTCTTTTGATTCAACTTCTTTTATGGTCGGCTCGGAAGTATTTGGTAAATCAGGTTGTAGTGGTGAATCTAAAGACTTATTTTTATCCTCTGCAATATCAACTTTTTTAGCAGATACAATTTTTGATTTTAAATTTTTAGTTTCTTCTTTTTTTGATTCTTTGATGTCTTTTATTTCTTTTAAGTGTTTAAGAAAATTGGAAGTACTTACTGAGATAAAACCAAATAGTTTAGATAAAGATACTCGACATAAATCAAAAATATTAATAAATAAATTTCCGATTAAATCTAAAGTCTTTAACCAAGAAAAATTAAAAGATAATGATGATGCAGGAATTATAAAAATTACTAGGAATATTAAGGTTCCAATAAAACCAAGAGTATTTGATAAGTTTATAAAAAATATTTTTCCTAAATAGCCTCCGCTATTTCCAAGGAAATAATATTCAAGAATTGAACAAAAACTTATTAACAGAATAACTGAACTAACAACCCTTACTGCAATTTTAACTTTAGAATTATATAGGTCTCTAAAAAAAATTGTCTGGAGAGCCCAAATAACTCCAATTGCTAAAATTAAATATGACCCCAAGCCAAAAATGGTGAATAAAAAATCTGAAATATTTGCTCCAAGGGGTCCGCCTAGATTGTTAATATTTGTTGAAGAGGATTTATAGAAAATGCCAGTATCAGATGGGTCATGTGAAATTAAGGCTATCAATATATACAGAGAAAAGGCTATTAAAAAAAAGCTAAGAAAATTTAGTAAAGTATTTTTTACGTAATTTGGTATCACAGTATTTTTTTTAATAGTTTTATGTATAAATTATAAGTTTAATCAATCAAAAATGTTTATATTCAACTATAATTATCATCATGTCTAACAATCATAACAAATTAATTATATTAGGTTCAGGTCCAGCTGGTTATTCAGCAAGTATTTATGCAGCTAGAGCAAGTTTGAATCCAATAATTATTGCTGGCTCTCAAGAAGGAGGTCAGCTTACAACCACAACTGATGTAGAAAATTGGCCGGGTGATAGTGATGGTCTTCAAGGTCCAGAATTAATGGATAGAATGAAAAAACATTCACAACAATTTGGAGTCGAAATTGTTAACGATCATATAAATGAAGTTGATCTATCCTCTAGACCATTCTTATTAAAAGGCACTAATTCATATACATGCGATTCTTTAATTATATCAACAGGTGCTAGTGCGATGTATTTGGGGCTTCCCTCAGAAAAAGAATATTTAGGCAGAGGTGTTTCAGCATGTGCAACTTGTGATGGTTTCTTTTATAAAGATCAAGAAGTAGTTGTTATTGGCGGAGGAAATACAGCTGTTGAAGAAGCCTTGTATCTTTCAAGAATTTGTTCAAAAGTTTATTTAGTTCACAGAAGATATGAATTAAGAGCTGAAAAAATATTACAAGAAAGAGTATTTAAAGAAGAGTCTAATGGAAAAATTGAAGTTCTTTGGAATACACAACTTAAAGAAGTTCTTGGAGATCAGATGGGTGTTAATGGTGTTCTTCTGGATTCAAATGGTGAGGACAAAAAACTTTCAGTAATGGGAGTATTTATAGCAATAGGCCATAAACCAAATACTGATATTTTTAAAGGCCAGCTTGATATGGACAATGGCTATATAAAAATTAAATCTGGTACATCTGGAATGGTAACTTCTACATCAGTTGATGGTGTCTTTGCTGCAGGTGATGTTTCAGATCAAGTATATAGACAGGCTGTAACATCTGCTGGGTTTGGATGTATGGCTGCCTTAGATGCTGAAAAGTTTTTATCTGAATAAAATATCATGGACTATAAAGCATATGTAGTTGAAGAATTAGGTGGAGTATATTCAGGCTCTATCAAAGAACTTCAAATGCGTGACATAGAACCAGGAAATGTAATCATTAAAGTCCATTATTCTTCATTAAATTACAAAGATGCTTTAGCTGCTTCAGGTGTAAAAGGAGTTGCATCCTCCTACCCTTTTGTTCCAGGAATAGATGTTGCTGGTGAAATTTTAGAATCTACATCAAATGACTTTAAAGCCGGTGAAAAAGTAATAGCAACCGGCTATAAGCTTGGTATGTCAGTTTTTGGAGGTTTTGGTGAATTAGTTCAAATACCTCAAGAATGGGTAGTTCCACTTCCATCAGATTTTTCACTTCTTAATGCCATGTCGTTTGGGACAGCTGGTTTAACAGCTGGTGCTTGTGTTAAGAAAATTTTAAACAATAATCCATCATTCGAAAATCCAGTGTTAGTTTCAGGTGCTACAGGAGGTGTAGGTTCTATAGCTGTTAATTTATTATCTAATTTAAATTTTGAAGTTCATGCAATTACTGGGAAATTAAATGAAGAGCTTATTTTAAAAAAAATGGGTGCATCAAAGGTGATTGATAGAAATGAATTTATGACTGAACCAGTAAAAGCTCTTGATAAAGCTATTTATTCAGCAGGTGTCGATACTGTAGGTGGTGATATTCTCTCAAAAATGCTGTCAATGATTGAAAGTCACGGCAGTGTTGCTTGTTGTGGAAATGTAGCTGGTATGAAATTTACATCTTCAGTATTTCCATTTATTTTAAGAGGTATTTCTTTAATAGGAGTTGATTCAGCTGAATCAGATATAAACTTTAAAAAAGAAATTTGGAATCTTTTTTCAAGTGATTGGTCACTTAATTTAGATGATTATAGTAAAGTTGTATCGCTTAAAGAAATAGGAGATGAAATTACAAAAATTTTAGATGGCAAACAAATTGGAAGAGTTGTCATAAAACACGGAGATTAAATATGAACAATGATGATTTTGAAAAATATTATGAATCAAAAGAAGCTAACGAAGATAGTAAGTCAGATGCAAATGTAATTTTATTTCTTGTCATAGTATCTGTAATTGCTATGACTTACTGGGTTGCAGGTCAGTAAGAAACTATTTAGCTTCCATTCTCATTGCTGAATCCAGCCTGATAGTTTCTCCATTTAGATAAGTATTATTAATAATGTGTTCAGCTAGTTGAGCATATTCTTTAACATCTCCAAATCTATGTGGAAATTGAGTAGATTTTAAAAGAGCCTCTTTATTCTCATCTTTAGCTAGTGCCATTAAAGGTGTGTCAAATATACCAGGCGCTATAGTGCATACTCTAATGCTATGTCTAGCAAGATCTCTAGCTGAAGTTAAAGTCATTCCTATTACACCAGCTTTTGATGCTGCATATGCTGATTGACCAATTTGTCCTTCGTACCCTGCAATTGATGCAGTATTAATAACAACACCCCTCTCACCTTTATCATCTGGATCATTTGCATCAATTAACTCAGCTCCAAGCCTCATCACATTAAAAGTACCAACTAAATTTAAATCGATAATGAATTTAAATATGTCTAGAGGATGAGGTCCATTTTTACCTAGTATTCTTGCGCCATAACCAGTTCCAGCACAATTAACTATAAAATTAAGTTTTCCATAATTGTCTTTAATTCCATTAACAGCGTTCTTAACAGAATCTTCATTCATAACATCTGTATTAAAATAAATAACATTTTCTTCACCAAGCAGATCAATGACCTCCTTGGCCTTTTCATCATTAATATCTAGTATTGCAACCTTACATCCCTTAGAGACAAAATGCTCAACAGTTCCTCTACCAAGGCCTGAAGCTCCACCTGTTACTAATGCGATATTATTTTTAAGATCCATATGATTACTCCCATTTAATAGATACCAAAATTATACCTTTAATTAAAAATAAAGATAAAAACTATTATTGGCACGTAAATTGCTTTATCAAATATGAATATAAATTATTTTTCATATTTATTAAGGAGAAAAAAATGAAAAAGTTATTTTTAATGTTAGGTATTGTTTCTTTACCTACTTTCGCGACTGTTAGCGCAAACGTGTCATTCACTTCAGACTATATCTGGAGAGGTATGACTCAAAGTGATGCGCCAGCTATTCAAGGTGGTTTTGATTTCGCAGCAGATAATGGTTTTTATGCTGGTATTTGGGGATCAAACGTTAACTTCAATAATGGTGCTGGTAGTGAGTTAGATTACTACTTTGGTTACGCTACAGAAGTTGGTGGTGTTGGTGTCGATGTTGGCTACATTAGCTACGAGTATATTGATAGTACTCCTGATGCAACATTTGATGAAACATACCTAGGATTAAGTTATGGAGACTTTGGTGTTTCATTCGCATTCGGTGATTATGATTACACAGAAGTATCTTATGTTTTAGGTGACGTTTCTTTCTCATATGGTGATTACGACGGATATGGATCTAACTTCCTAATCTCGTATGGTTTTTCATGTGGATCTTATGACTGTGGTTTAGCATATTCTGATTTTTCAGATGACGGATATGGCGCAGACGAAGATGCATTAGTATTCTCTGTTTCAGCAAGTCTTTAATTTCTAACCCCCTTATTACAATGAAATTAATTACTTCAATCATTAAGCCTTTCAAACTTCAAGAAGTGAGAGAGGCTTTAGTGAGCGCTGGAATTGAAGGTCTAACCATAACTGAAGTTAAAGGTTACGGAAGACAAAAAGGACATACAGAAATGTACAGAGGATCTGAATATTCTGTTGATACATTACCAAAAATTAAACTTGAGATCTTAGTTGATGATTCACAAGTTGATTTAGTTAAAGAGACTATTGTTACAACAGCTCAGACTGGAAAAATTGGTGATGGAAAATTATTTATAACTTCTGTCGATGAAGTCGTCAGAATTAGAACTGGTGAAACCGGTTCTGAGGCAATATAAGGAGATAAAAAATGGAAATTGCATTTGCATTAGATACATTTTATGCAGTGATGGCTGGCGCTCTAGTAATGTTTATGGCTGCTGGTTTTACCATGCTTGAAGCAGGACTTGTGCAAAAGAAAGATGTATCAGAAATTGTAACGAAAAATATAGGTCTATATTCAATAGCTTGTATTATGTATTTAGTATGTGGATTTGTTTTAATGTATCCTGCTGGAGCGATTGTTGAAGGTTATTTACCATCAATAGGTACATCATTAGGACTATCTACTAGCCTTCCAAATGAAGATATTGGTATTCCATATGGTATGGATTATTCACAACAAGCTGACTTTTTCTTCCAAGTAGTATTTGTTGCAACAGCTATGTCTATTGTTTCAGGTGCTGTAGCTGGAAGAATGAAATTAGTACCATTCTTCCTTTTTGCCATTGTTTTAACTGGATTTATCTACCCTATTCAAGGTTATTGGAACTGGGGTGGAGGTTTCTTAAGCTCAATGGGTTATTCAGACTATGCTGGTTCAGGGACTGTTCACTTATGTGGAGCTGCTGCAGCTTTAGCAGTTGTTTTGGTTTTAGGGCCAAGAAACGGTAAATACGCTGAAGATGGAACATCATTGCCAATGCCTGGATCAAATATACCAATGGCAGCATTGGGTGTATGGATTCTATGGTTAGGTTGGTTCGGATTTAATGGTGGTTCAGAGCTAATAGTTAGCACAGAGGCATCTGCTATAGCTGTCAGTCAGGTATTCTTAAATACAAATATGGCCGCTGCAGGTGGCGTAGTTGCTGCCATACTATTAAGTCTTATTTTAACAGGAAAAATGGATGTAACTATGGCTATGAACGGAGCTATTGCTGGTTTAGTAGCTATTACTGCTGGTCCTAGCGCACCTTCTGCAGGAGCTGCAGTCTTAATTGGTGCCTTGGGTGGAGCCCTAGTTTACTTTTCAATATTATTCTTTGATAAGACATTAAAAATTGACGATCCAGTTGGTGCTATATCTGCTCATGGAGTTGTTGGTATTTTAGGTGTTATGGTAGTTCCATTTACATCCGATGCTTCTTTTGGTGACCAGGCAATAGGACTTATATCAATAGCTAGTTTTACATTTGTAGCTAGTTACATTGCTATTTCAATAATCAATAGTTTTGTATCTATTAGAGCAACCGATGAAGAGCAATATGCTGGTCTTGATAGTTCTGAGATAGGAGTTGAAGCTTATCCAGAATTTTAATTTATGAGTTAGGTTCATATCTCCCCCTTTTTAAACCTAACTTATAAAAACTCTAAAAGAGCCGTTATCCCCCCCTTTTTTAACGGCTCTTTTTTTATGCACTCAATTTAAACATCATTTACTATCTAAAATGGCATAAAAATTGCATGTAAATTATATATATATATTTATGGGAGATATAATGAATAAGATATATTTAGTCTTAGCTAGCATTTTAGCTACTCAATTTGTTCAAGGGGATGAGATTAATTCAGGTGATACTGCTTGGATATTAACTTCGACTGCATTAGTTCTTTTGATGACATTACCAGGATTAGCACTTTTTTATGGTGGATTAGTTAGATCAAAAAACGTTCTTTCTGTATTAATGCAATGTTTTACTATTGCTTGTTTAATGTCAGTTTGCTGGGTTGTCTACGGATACAGTCTTGCCTTTAAGGGCGATGGCATGTTTATAGGAGATTTAAGTGCATTATTTTTAAATGGTGTAGAAAGAGATTCTATATCAGGCACACTTCCTGAATCGGTATTCATTACTTTTCAGATGACTTTTGCAATTATTACACCTGCACTTGTAGTTGGTGCATTTGCAGAAAGAATGAAATTTACAGCTATGTGTTTATTTTCAGTTGCTTGGTTTACTTTTGTATATCTGCCAGCATGTCATATGGTCTGGGGCGGCGGATATCTTGGATCAATAGGTGTTATAGATTTTGCTGGAGGTCTTGTTGTTCATGCTACATGTGGAATTGGGGCATTAGTAGCGGCAATTTATTTAGGTCAGAGAAATGGTTTTATGAAATCGCCTATGCCGCCTCATAACAGAACAATGGTTATGATTGGAGCATCGATGCTTTGGGTTGGATGGTTTGGTTTTAATGCTGGAAGTGCTGTAGCAGCCGATAGTTCAGCGGGTATGGCTATGTTAGTGACTCATATTAGTGCTGCAACAGGTGCATTAACATGGATGGCTATTGAATGGATTAAATCAGGTAAAGCTACAATGATTGGTATAGCTACAGGTATGGTAGCTGGTTTAGCTACTATCACACCAGCTTCTGGGTCTGTTGGTCCGGCTGGTGCATTATTAATTGGATTCTTGGCTGGATTAGTATGTTTTTATGCAACTCAAGCAGTCAAATCTTACTTCAAAATTGATGATTCTCTTGATGTGTTCCCTGTTCATGGTGTCGGCGGTATCCTTGGAATTATTATGATTGCCTTTGTTGGTAATCCTGATGGTTTTCTTGGATCTGGTGCTGCTGGAATTTCTGAAGATGGTGCAATTGCTCAGTTAATGATTCAGCTTCAAGGAGTTATAGTTATCTCAGCTTATACAGCTATAGTCACATATGTAATTCTAAGATTGATTAGTTTAGTGACCGATGTTCGAGCATCAGAAGAGGATGAAGATGTTGGTTTAGATATGAGTGAGCATAACGAACAGGGTTATAGCCTATAAAACAGAATTACTATATTGTTTTAAAAGAAAAGGATGCATTTCTTCTGGAATTAAATGCATCCTTTGATTTAAATACTCCATAGCTTCATCTATCTCATTTTCAGTGAATTCATGATTAGATATATTAATACCCTGCATAATACATGCAGCTATATTTGTTGAATGGTTTTTATAAGAGGTTTTAATTTTATTTGTTATTAACTCAGCTATTTCATCATAACTATCTGATTTAAATTTCATTGGTTTGCCAACATGTAAATGAACATTACCTTTGTTTCCAGTAATACCATCTGAAATACTTAAAAGATCTTCTCTAGGCTCTTTTTCATAAACACTATTTATAGAAGTTAGATATAATTCCTTTGCTTTCAAAAGGTCATTAGGATCTTTTTCATAGGATATTGAGACAGGAATTAAAGAAATATTATTAAAAAATTTACTTACTGAAGTATTTTTTCTCTCATTTAAATGAATCATTTTTAATACAGCTGAATCAGTATAATCAATACCGTCTTTAGACCTGCCCTGCTTTTGCGCAATCCATACTGACTGACTATCGTTTAA
>Ga0222719_10005428_pt1 | contig 10993 bp, 11 predicted proteins | sample C33_34DmetaG_FD_165039 | JGI IMG/M metagenome (GOLD analysis project Ga0222719, IMG submission 165039) | Estuarine water microbial communities from San Francisco Bay, California, United States - C33_34D | ecosystem: Environmental > Aquatic > Marine > Unclassified | place: USA: California...
CTGCTAGTGTTAAATTAGATGATATAGTAGGTAAAGCATTTGAATTTACTTGCGAATGTCCAGATGATGCTAGTGTGTTTACACGCAGACTTTTTAAAAATTATGTATTCGAGGAAGTATGACAAAAGTAGTAGAATTTGATGTTTTCTTTTTAAGTTATGATGAGCCAAATGCTGATTTACACTATGCTGACCTTTGTAATAAAGTTCCTTGGGCGCAACGTATACACGGTGTAAAAGGATCAGACCACGCACACAAAGCAGCAGCAGAAGCAGCAGAAACAGATTGGGTACTAACTGTAGATGCAGACAACATTGTTGATCCTAAATTTTTTGATCTAGATTTAGATATGACAAATGAAAAAATCCGTGCATATAGTTGGTGCGGCAGAAATAATGTTAATGGATTGCGTTACGGAAATGGTGGCTTAAAATTATGGCATCGCCAGCATATCCTTGATATGAAAACACACGAAAATGCAGATAGTGAAAGAGCACAGGTAGATTTTTGCTGGGAAGAAGGTTATAGAAACTTTCCAGTTACATATAGTGATACAATTATCAATGAAACTCCTTTTATGGCTTGGCGAGCAGGATTCCGCGAAGGAGTTAAGATGACTTTAGATGGCGGATTACAAGTTCCGCCTATGGAGATCGAAGAGCGTATATGGTGGCACAATTTACACAGATTGAGAATATGGAGTACAGTTGGTTCTCATATTGATAATGGCTTATGGGCTATCTATGGTGCAAGACTAGGAACATATCTTACAAACTGTACCGATTGGGATCATATTCAAGTTAGAGATTTTGAATTACTACGTGATCTTTATAATGAACAATGTAAGCAGTACGAAACAGATGAAATTGGTCTAGTTGATAAAACTAAATGGTTAGGTAACGAGATAAAAACTAATTTAGGATTAGATTGGCCAACATTAGATCCGCAAGAAAGTAGATATGTGATGGCATTATACGAGGAAACTATTAGATTAGGTACTACCTATTATAGTCAAAAGTATGTATGATATCTTTTTTGTCAGCAATGGTGAGTGTAATATCAATGGTTGGACAGTGTTCAAGCAGAGATTTCCTAATGCGCAGAAGATAGAATACTGTAAAACATTTGAGCAAGTTGCAACTAAAAGTCTAACAAAACATTTTTGGGTTGTATGGGATAATTTAGAACTAGCCGATGATTTTAATTTAGATTATAGAGTTCCTGAATGGGACGCAAATTATGTACACGTTTTCCGCAACGGAAGTTATTATGATGGTGTATGCATTTTTCCTAAGTCTGCACGTATATTACAACGTGAATGGGATTATAGATTTTTCACAAATAAAAAAGAAATAGATATTGTTGCAAGTAAATCAAAATTATTTGATGTTGCATTCATATCATATCACGAAGCAAATGCAGAAGCAAACTATAACAAGTTACTTACTAAGTCTCCTAATGCTATATGGATTAAAGATGTAACAGGTATACATCAAGCACACATAGAAGCAGCAAAGCAGTGTACAACTGAATTGTTTTATATTGTAGATGCTGATGCAGAAATAGTTGATAGTTTTAAGTTTGATATGCAAATACCATACTACGATTTTAATGCTAGAAAAAGTGTTTATGTGTGGAGAGGCAGAAATCCTATAACAGATTTAGAATACGGCTACGGCGGAGTTAAATTATTTCCACGTCAACTTACAATTGAAATGGATATAAACAGTCCAGATATGACTACAAGCCTTTCTGACAGTTTTAGAGCGATGGAAGAAGTAAGTAACATTACAGCATTTAACACAGATGCATTTAGCACCTGGAAAAGTGCTTTTAGAGAATGTTGTAAGTTAGCAAGTAGAACTATTAAAGGTCAAAAAGATGATGAAACAGATGAAAGACTTAGTAAATGGTGTAGTGATTACGGTAGAGACAGACCGTTTGGGGACTATGCTATTCAAGGCGCCAGAGCCGGTAGGAAATATGGTGTTAGCAATAGTGCTGAGCCTGATGCACTTCGCAAGATAAATGATTTTAAATGGCTAAAGGAGCAGTTTGATGCAAGACAAGGATAGAATAGAAAAATTTATTCCTATTATGGATGAAATTTCACCTACATTCTGTATGGCTAAATGGCATCATACTACTATCTATTTACAAACAGGCGAAACACATAGTTGTTATCATCCTGCACCTCATAAAATCCCATTAGAAGGACTAAAAGAAAATCCAAGTCAACTACATAATACTCCGCAAAAGAAAGTAGAAAGACAAAAAATGCTGAACGGCGAAAAACCAAGCGGTTGTCAGTACTGTTGGAATATTGAATGTATGGGCAAGGATTATATTTCAGATAGGAAAGAACGTAATGCTAGTATCTATACTGAGGAAAGATTTAATGCAATTAAAGCAAACCCTCTTGGTGATGTTAATCCGCAGTATGTAGAAATTTCATTTGGTAACGAATGTAATTTTAAATGTGGTTACTGCCATCCTAAGCATAGTAGTACATATCATAAAGAAATACGTGATCACGGACCATACACAATGGTTAAAAACCATCGTAATGATATTGATTGGTTTAAAATACATAAGGAAGAAGATAATCCTTACGTAACAGCATTCTGGGAATGGTGGCCTGAACTACGTAAGACACTTACTATTTTACGTATTACAGGAGGAGAACCATTACTGCAACAAAGCACTTGGCGTATGTTTGACGAATTAGAAAAGAATCCTATGCCTAATTTAGAATTAAACATAAACAGTAACTTTGGTGTTAAAAGTATATTAATAGAACGCTTTGCAGATAAAGTAAACAGTCTTGTTGCTAAAGGCTGCATAAAAGATTTTAAAGTTTTTACAAGTATGGACACTTGGGGCGAACAAGCAGAATATATTCGTACAGGATTAGATTTAGAATTATGGGAAAAGAACTTTGATACCTATATGACTAAAACAAATCATCCTTTAACTTTTATGGTTACATTTAATATTTTAACTGTTACAAACTTTAACAAGTTATTAGAAAAAATATTGGAATGGCGTAAAAAATATAATACTGATACTCAAACAAAATGGCAACGTATTAGATTTGACACACCATATTTAAAAGAACCTTTACAGTACGATATGAATATTCTTCCTAAGGAAGATTTTATGCCGTATATGCACAAGCACTTGCAATTTATAAAAGATAATCTTGATGACAACGATAGATTTAAATTCAGTGAAATGGAATATGAAAAGTTTAGACGTGTAGTAGATTATATGTCTAGCACAGAATACACTGCTCAAAAACTAAACGAAGGACGTAGAGATTTTGCTGCTTGGTTTAGAGAATACGACAGAAGAAGAAATGTAAACTTTAGAGAAACGTTTCCTGATCTAGTAGAATTTTTTGAGGACTGTAATGGATTGGGATAAAGCAGATATAGGAAAAGATCCATCTCATAGTATCTTAAACAACTTTGAAAGTATATTAGTACGTAATGATAATCTTAAGCCTGCACACATAAAAATACCTGCTGAAAATACCGAAGTATGGATCCGTAGAGGTAAAAAGAATTTGCTTTTAAACATTGGCGAAAGTTGGGCATATGGCGAGGGCTTAGAAAACATTGCTACAGAAACAGGCAAGTTCGATTTATGCAGTCAACTTAAACACACATTCGGACCTAAACTTGCATTATTAATGGATACTGATTTTTATCAGTATGCTGTTCCAGGCAACAGTAATTTGCATATGCTAAAAGAACTGGAGCGTATTTTACCATATATTGTCGAGCAAGAGAAATATGAAAACATCTATTTGTGTATGCAGGTTACTGAGCCAAGTAGAGAGTTACAGCAACTAGATGACTTATCTGCATATAAACATCCTTTAGGAAAACTTTATAATAAAAAATTTTTAAAAAGCAAAAGCATATCTTTTGATAGATGGTTAGACAAATACGATAAAATTGTTTTTAATTGTCTTGAAGAAATTATAAAACCTTATACAAACGTTAAAACACTCGTATGGAAAAACTTTTGTAGAATTATAGATACTAATAAACGTTCATTTAAAAAAGTAGATGAAAGTTGGATAAAATTTAGTGCTAAAATAAATGGAGTTAAATTAGAAATGCCTGACTTTTATGTTGCAGGCTGGCTAGATCATATAATGAAAGATTTTAGAGAAATAAAATATAATTCTAGATATGTATCTTATCAGTTAGATTTAATTGCACAGTCTAATGCTTATTTAGGAAACTGTCCTCAACATAAGCCGCATCCTAACGATACACAGCATTCGTTATGGGCGTTAAATTTATATACGGAGTGGAACAATGGATAACAAATCATTTTGCATATATCCTTGGATCCATATGTATGTAAATCCTGATGGTAGCGTTTTGCCTTGCTGTGTTGGTGAATATGACAAACACTTAGGCAATGTGAGAGAAAATACCATTGAGGAAATATGGAACAACGATAGATACAAACAGTTAAGACGCAATATGCTAGAAGGCAAAAAATGCGACACTTGCCGTGCTTGTTATCAACAAGAAGATAGTGGTAACGAAAGTACACGTATATCTAAAAACAAAGAGTTTGCACATCTAATTCCGCTGGTACAAAACACACTAGAGGACGGTACATATCCTGAAATGACTCTTCGACATTTTGATGTTAGATGGAGTAACATTTGTAATTTTAAATGTAGAAGTTGCTCAAGTACATATTCAAGCACCTGGGCACAAGAAGACAGTGCTAACGGTAAGCATAAAGAAATATTCATTATGGCCGATGGCGATGATAACAGTCGTTTATATGAGCAGTTCAAACCTTACTTTAAGGACATAGAAAGTTTTTATTTTGCCGGCGGCGAGCCGTTAATGACTGATAAGCATTATGCTATACTAGAACATTTGATTGAAACAAATAATACAGATGTAAAAATAAGTTATAATACTAATCTTAGTAATTTACATTACAAAAATAAAAGTGTTATTGAACTATGGAAGCATTTTCCAAACATCCAAGTTTTTGCTAGTTTAGATCATTACGGAGATAGAGCAGAATATATTAGAGAAGGTACTAATTGGAGTAAGATAGAAAATAATATTAAACTTATTAAAAGAGAAACACCACACGTTAGGTTAAACTTTAGTGCTGTGATAAGTGCATTTAATGTTTTTACTATTACTGATTTTTTAGATTATGTGCTAGAACAAAAACTTTTTGACACAAATGTATATCCTACTTTTTATAATATTGTTCATCCTGAATATTACAGTGCAAGTATACTTAATGATATGCTCAAGTGGAGTGTTATAAACAAAATAAAAGCAAAGTCACACAAGTATAATGCACACGTACAAGGACTGTTAAGAGACGTTGTAAGACATTTAGAAAACAGCAAATATGATGAAAATCTTAAAGAACAATTTATTGTACATACAGATTATTACGATAAAATCAGAAACAGAAATTTTGAAAAAACATTTCCGGAACTACAGGAAATTATGGAATGAAAATTTATTTTGATACCCTGGAATTAGATCAGTCAAACTTACAGCAGTTTGAATCACACGGAAATAGTACTTGGTGGTTAACATCTCCAGGAAGTATACTTAAAAGAGAACTTCGAAGTATGGGTATAGAATACCATAAACTATCTGATTGGACCGAGTGTGGTTTGTATTTTATTGATGTTAATGGTGACCCTAATTGGTGGTCAGGTGAGAATAAAGGAACAGGACCTAAACATATTTTACAAATGATCCCTGCAGACTTACTAGAACAAGTTAAATTAAAAAAACTTAGAATAGTAATACTTGCAGACAAAGAAGGCGGCCCAATGGTTACTAACCACTATGATGTGTTTAGAGCAACAACTGAAATAATGCGTGAACGTAAGTATCCTAAAAACAGTGTTTTAATATTACAAGGTAATACTAAAATTGAAGCAGACTACAATGTTTGGCTAGAAAAGAATATGGAAGATCGTTTGTTTGATGTACAGTATAGTAATCATTTCGGTAAGATATTCTTTGACAACAAAATGCCTGAGCGTCCTTGCATATATGATGCAATCTATAATTTAGAATCTAAAGACTTTAACAGTTTAAACAGAGTATACAGACCACATAGAGGCGCACACTTATATTATCTTGCAAAAAATAACTTACTTGATAAAGGTTGTGTAAGTTGTAATCAACTTAAAGACAATGATATTTTATCTGCAAGACTTGCAGGTGTTAGTCCTAGCGAATTTACAGAATTAATGAAACAGCATTATCCTTTATATCTTGATGGTAACTGGGAAAATACAAATGCTGCTTGGAACTATAATGCAGAACTATATCAAAATACACTATTAACTGTAATTACAGAAACTATTTTTATAGACAACAGTAGTTTTGTAACTGAGAAAATATTCAAACCTATTGCACTAGGCCATCCTTTTTTATTAATTGCAGGTAGCGGCACAATTAAAGGTCTTGAAGAACTAGGATTCAAGTGTGACTTTTTAGGTTTCGGTACAGAGTATGATAGTATAGAAGATCCTAAAACAAGGTTTGACGAAATACATAACATATTAGAAACTTGGGTATCGCTTGATAGAGATGAAAAACTAAAACGAATTGGTGATAGTTTTGAAAACATAATTCATAATTGGGAGCACCTACGTAAGTCAAGTTTTTATCACGATGCTTTAAACAGTGCAATACAAAAAGGCAAGGAGTACTTCAATGAAGCAGTTTAAAGACTACAAAAGATTTTTTGCATTTGGTTGCAGTATGACAAACTATTTTTGGCCTACTTGGGCAGATATAATTGGTACTGAAGTACCTAACTACTACAACTACGGTAAAAGCGGTGCAGGTAATATGTTTATTAGTAATGCACTAGTAGAAGCAAACAAGAAGCATAAGTTTACACAAGATGATTTAGTTGTTGTTATGTGGAGCAGTATTTCACGTGAAGATAGATACAGAAAACGCAACTGGGTTACACCCGGAAACATTTATACACAAAATGAAATTGATCCCAAGTTTGTATATGAATGGGCAGACAGTAGATATTACTTGTTAAGAGATTTAGCAATCATTGAAATGGCAGCAGCATACTTAGATACACTACCTTGTGATACAAAAATGTTAAGTATGAGTCCTATGATCGAATTACAAATAAGTGGCGAATACACAAGACCTTCAGAAGAATGGCATACAGGTGTAATTGATACATATCAAGATACAATAGACAAAATTAATGAACCTATTGTTAGTAATGTATATAATGGCCGCTGGCCGCAAACACCAATCCGTGGACATAACGGTAAAGGACAAACAGCGGACTATCATCCTACTCCATTAGGACACGCAGAGTATGTAAGTAATATGTTTAAGGATTTTGAATTTACAGAGAAGATGAGAAACTTTTCTGTAGAGATGGATGAAAAAGTACTTCTATGTAAAACACTAGATGATACAAATAAGTTTTGGCAGCAAAGGCATCAAAGTAGATTATAATGGCTTGCTTAAACTCTACAAATTTAATTTATTTGCAAACGTACAATCCCCGCGAACCGCAAAAGATAAAAATTAATAGCAGTGTTGGATCACAAATCAAAACAGGCGAAAACCTAGATTTTTTCTATATTCAATTTTCCGATAAAGAAAGTTTTAGAATATTTCCTGTTACAGACATTGTACCAGAAGATATCTTAAACAAAATTAGAAACGGAGATGCGTTTTTAGTTTTAGACAATGCACTTGAATATTTTACAGACACTGTTGAAAGCATCTATAGAAATATTATTTTAAGATACGATGTGCCTGCAGAACAGGTTATTTTTCAATCTGCTGTTCCTACTATGATAGAAACCGTAGAACGTGTTGCAGAAAAGTACGGTGCTCCGCAACTTAAATTAGACTACTTTAACTGCTTCGAAGCAACAGGCATAGATACAATACATACTAACAAAAATATTATAGGCATTACAAAAACAAAGAAGTGGCCGAAAAAGTTCTTGTGTCTAAATCGTAGATGGAGATCACATCGTCCTTTAATGATGCTTATGTTGTACGAACGTAATTTATTAGACAAAGGACATATAAGTTTTGGAAAATCTGATAGAGGCGATAATTGGCGAAATTCTTTTAGAGAACTAAGATACATTTACAAAGACAATAAATTTATTAATGATCTTATAGAACGTAATAACGACATTGTTAACCTTCCTGATCTATATCTTGACACAACAGATCTAGTTACAAACAGAGCACAATATGAGTCTAGCATTGTTAAGTATTATAAAGAAACATATTTTAGTGTTGTAAACGAAACCACTTATCACGAAGGCATACCTTTTTTCAGCGAAAAGATTTTTAAAGTAATGGCAATAGGACATCCTTTTATTTTGTCTACAGTGGCAAACAGTTTGCCTTTGTTAAGAGATTTAGGCTACAAAACATTCCATCCATTCATTGACGAAACATATGATACCATACAAGACGACGGATTACGTATGACAGCAATAGTAGATGAAATTGAGAAATTGTGTAGTTTGGACAAAATCCAAACTTTAGAGTTTATTGCTAGTGTTAGGCCTATTTTGGAACATAACTATAATGTGTTAGTTGCTAAAAAGAATAAGTGGAATATAAGTCGTAAAGTTAATTATTAAGGTGTCTTAAACGCATTTTAAGCGTCATACAGCGGTGTTATTATACAAAGTGCTATACTTGAACTATGTACGTTAAAACCAGGTTTAAAAGCGTTATAATAAGGTTATTGTAAATATTTAAAGTTATAAATTGGAGTAAAAAATGAAAATTGGATTTATTGGTTTAGGCAAATTGGGTATGCCTTGTGCAGAAGTTATTGCCAAAAAAGGCCATAGTGTACTAGGGTATGATGTTGCTAAAGTAGATAGTGATTATGTAATTGTTGAAGACACTATTGAAGATGCTGTAAAAGACAGAGACATAGTTTTTATAGCAGTACCTACACCACACGATCCAGATTATGACGGCAGAGCTCCAACTGCACACTTAGAACCAAAAGACTTTTCCTACGATATTGTAAAAGAAGTGCTACAAGAAGCAAACAAGCATATGAATAGTAACCAATTGCTTGTTCTTATCAGTACGGTGCTACCAGGAACAACACGTCGAGAGTTTATACAGTTAGTTACTAATCCAAGATTTGTTTATAATCCTTATCTTATTGCAATGGGAACAGTTGCTTGGGATATGGTAAATCCAGAAATGGTAATGATTGGTACACAAGACGGAAGCGAAACAGGTGATGCTAAAGAATTAAAAGGCTTCTATCAATCTATTATGGAAAATGATCCAAGATATATAATTGGTACTTGGGACGAATGCGAATGTATCAAGGTTTTCTATAATACATTTATTAGCACAAAGATTGGATTAGTAAATATGATTCAAGATGTTGCAGAACGTCAAGGCAATATTGATACAGATGTTGTGACAAAAGCACTAGCAGAAAGCACTCAACGCATTATGGGTCCAAGTTATATGAAAGCAGGTATGGGCGACGGTGGTGCGTGTCATCCAAGAGATAATATTGCTTTACGTTATATGGCAGACAAGTTAGAATTAGGATATGATATATTTGATGCTATTATGAATGCACGTGAAGTACAAGCAAAGAATATAGCAGTAAAACTTTGCGATATTGCTCGCAAAAAAGAATTACCTATTTTATTGAACGGTATTGCTTACAAGCCAGGTGTAGAATATATTGACGGTAGTTATGCTTTGCTAGTTGATCATTATTGTAATCAACTAGGCTTTAATCCTATGAAAGTTGATCCAAAAGTTTATGGTGGTGATACAGGACCGTTTAGAGCAGTAGTTCTTCTTGCTCATCCAGAGATGTATGTAGACGTTACAGAAGATTCAGTTGTAGTTGATCCGTGGAGAGAACACACATCAGAAAGATACGAAGTTGTTCACTACGGTAATACTAGAGAATTGATTTAGTTCTATTTTTAATATCTTGCTTTAACAACTCAATATTAATTTTAAAATCTAATTTTTTGATTGTGTCTTTGTACTCAGAAAGAGTATCTAATAATTTTTTAGCAACTTCATCTGGATCAGTTTCGGCAGTTTGGGCCTTTACATCTATTTCCCAAATTCTGCCGTCACTGAATTCCAGAATCATTGTGTCCACGTAAGCAATAGGCATAGTATTGATGTACAAATCCTCGAATACTTCTGGCCATTCCTTTACGATATGTGACGGAGGTCTAAAATATTTCCTATGCACTTTCAGCGACTGTAGCCTTCTTAGAAGTCTTCTTCGCTGGCGGATCAAGATCGTCTGCTTCTCTACGCATACGAGCTGCTTCTTTATACATAGTATCTGCTTGACTACGTAAAGATTTTGCTAAGTCTTGATCGCTTAATGCACCATCTGCTACTGGAGCAGTTGTTGCAGGTTCAGTTGGTGTTTCTGTTACTGTTTCACCTGCTTTAGGTGCACCACTAACAAATGTATATAACTGATCTACTGCTACATTTTTTTGTTCTGCAATTAGAACGTTTAGTTCTGACAATGCAACACTTGATGTCGGTGTCGGTGTCATCAATACATCACTAGTAGAAACTTTTTTAAGTCTTCCGGTAATCTGCATTGCTTCTAGCATATTTCTTCCATCCGGAAATCTGCTTCTAAACATATATTCACCAAGTTCAAATGATTGTTGTGCTTGGTCGGTTTCAATTGCTCCCATCAATGCATCGTGATACATATCGGGCAATGTTGCAGAATCAACTACTAAGCATTGATCTGATTCTCCTGGTACTGTTCTAAATACTACAGCAACTCTGTTACCTGTATTTTTCATTTTACCAGTGTGTTTAATTTCTTTTGCCATAATTGGTCTCCTAGTTACCTGCCGGTGCTTCTGGAGTAGCACTAGCGTTTGCAGTCGCTTGTGCTTCTGCATTAGCAGATTGTGTTTTTG
>Ga0222719_10005429_pt1 | contig 10992 bp, 12 predicted proteins | sample C33_34DmetaG_FD_165039 | JGI IMG/M metagenome (GOLD analysis project Ga0222719, IMG submission 165039) | Estuarine water microbial communities from San Francisco Bay, California, United States - C33_34D | ecosystem: Environmental > Aquatic > Marine > Unclassified | place: USA: California...
AGTGAAACGGCTTTAGCCATACCATCAGCAGGTTCATTAGCCGCTGGTGAATTAGCTTTAAATATTACTGACGGTAAATTTTATACCAAAACAAGTGGAGGTGTTGTCAAAGAGGTTGGTGGTGCAGGTTCAGTTACATTACAAGATGTAACAACAAATGGTGCAATTACTACAAATGATATTACTTTAAACGGTTCAAATTTAATATTTGAAGGATTTTTAGAAAATGCTTTTGAAACAACTTTAACAGCACAAGAACCAACAAAAGATAATACAGTAACATTACCAAATCAATCAGGTGTTCTTGCAATGGACGGTGATGCTTTGGCTTATGCAATAGTATTTGGAGGATAATAAGTGGCAAGTACATTTAAAAATTTTGGATTAGATGTTGGTGTTTTAGATGACGCTACAGGAAACATGTACACAGCCGGCGGTTCTGTACAAGCAGTTGTTCACGCTCTTTATATCTCAAACAAAAGTTCAACTAACGCAGCTAAAGTAAATGTTAAAGTTACAACAGATGGTGGCTCTACATTTTTTCATGTAGGTAGAAGTTTAAATGTAGCCGTTAATAATACTTTAGTTTTAGATAAACCAATTAATTTAGAGAATAATGATATTCTTAGAGTATATGCTGACCCTAATCCAGACAGTTCGTCTGTAGATGTTGAGGCGTTTGCAAGTATATTGGAGATTAGTTAATGCCTTTAGTAGTACCAGAAACAACACAAAAAGACGAATTAAAAAATTTTAATGGTATAAGAAGAACCAGAGATGGTATGCTATATCTTACTACTATTGATAGACAAACTTCAACAAACGAAATTACAGTTTCTAAATATACGGAAGAGGGAAAATCAGACTTAGTTCCTAAAGATGAAACAGCTTATGTAAATGAAAGAGAAGAATATTTTAATGTTCAATCATTTACTGGAGATGGTTCAGACACCACTTTTACTTTAAATGTGGATATGGATACTTTCGGAACAAGACTAGCTGTATGGGTAGATGGTGTCAGACAAGAATTGTTTACACATTACACAGTTTCAAATACAACATTAACTTTTGTTATACCACCTCAAAATGGAAAAATAATAGAAGTGGCACAAATAAATAAAAGATATTACAATAATGATAGTGACAAATATCAGCAATTTACTTATGATTTTGACGCAACTTACCTTATAAATAGTAATGCTGATTTGGTAAAAAGAGAAAATAAAACTGTGTCTAGGACAGAATTATCAAGTGACGATTTTGATACTTTTGAAAGTACAACGGCAAGTGTTAATTCAACAACTTATCAGGACGCAGTATAGGGACAAAAAATGGCAGATTTTAAACTAGGTAGAATTAAATTTAAATGGAGAGGTGATTGGGCAACTTCAACAGCTTATGTTGTTGATGACATTGTAAAATACGGCGGTAATACATATGTTGCCGTTACAAATCACACTTCACAATCAACAAGTCCAGCCTTTTACACAGATTTAGATACCAATTCATATTGGGAGTTACATACCGAAGGATTATACTTTAAAGGTGATTGGGCAGGTTCAACACATTACAAATTAAATGACTTAGTTAAATACGGTTCTTTTCAATATAGAACAACAACTCAACACACTTCAACATCAACTTTTGACCCTACAAAATTTGAAGTTTATTCAGAAGGTTTACAATTTGAAGACAATTATAATGCAAGTACAACTTACCAAGACGGTGATGTTGTAACTTATGGCGGTTATTCTTATGTTTATATAAATGGAACACCATCAGCTGGTAATACTCCTACAGATAACAGTTATTGGGATGTCCTTACAACAGGTTTCAAAGCACTAGGTACTTATTCACACGGAACATCTTATAAAACAGGTGATACCGTACAATACGGTGGTAATAACTATGTAGCTACTGCTAATCATACAAATCAATATCCAGCAAATACAGATGGTTCTACAAACACATCTTACTGGACATTAAACTTAGAAGGTTTTAATTATAGAGGTTCTTATAACGCCTCTACAATTTACAACATAGGTGATGTTACTAGATTAACAACTTCAACTTATGTTGCTATACAAGACAGAATTCAAAATGTTTCGCCAGATTCAGATGGTGCAAAATGGCAACTAATCGCACAAGGTGACTCAGCTGCCGTATTAAATACAAGAGGCGACATTATTAAACAAGGTGCTTCTCAAGCAGAAGCTCTAAACATTGGTACTTCAGGTTCAGTTTTAACTACAGATGGTACAGACCCTATTTGGTCAAATGCTGAAGGACGAAATGTAATTTATGTTGCAAACTCTGGTTCAGACAGTAATCCAGGTACACAATTTTTACCATTTAAAACAGTTTATCACGCATTATCACAAGCGACTTCAGGTGATGTTGTTGACTTTAACACAATTACAGGTGGTACAGGTGGTGTTCCAGCAACTTATGATATTACACAAACAAGTACATCTGGTTCAGGTACAGGATGCCAAGCAAGAGTAGTTTTAGATGGTTCATCTACACCAACAATTACTATTACAAACGGTGGTTCAGGTCACGCAGCTGGTGATGTAATCACATTCTCAGATAGTGGTTCTCAATTAGGTGGTGCAACTTCGATTACATTCACAGTAGTTTCTGCTTCAGTTGGTGATGTTGTATATGTTAAGAATGGTGTTTATAGAGAAACTTTACCATTAAAAATTCCTGCTGGTGTTACAGTACAAGGTGAAAGTTTAAGAGGCACAGAAATTAGGCCTGCTACAGGAACAGGTCATCAAGTTAAAACAGTTACAGTTACTTCAGGTGGTACAGGCGGTACTCCAAATACTTACAATTTTCTTCACGCTAGCGCAACTTCAGGAACAGGTGTCGCATCTTCATTTGTTGCAAATGTAATAACAGATGGTTCATCTACACCGACAGTTACAATTTACCACGGTGGTACAGGTTTCAATTTAAGTGATACAATTACAATTTCTGGTGCTAGTTTAGGAGGTTCAACTGATTTAGTATTAACAGTTGCTTCATTGGAAAACAATGACGCTTCTAATATGTTCTTATTGAACAATCAAACAAACCTTGTTCAAATGTCAATGAAAGGTTTAACAGGAACACCTATAGGTAAAGTTACAGGAAAAGCTGCTGTTACTTCGCTTGACCCTAGTGGTTCAATCACAACTGCCTCACCATATATTCAAAACTGTTCGTCTGTTAACGCAAATGCAACAGGTATTGAAATTGACGGACTTTTACATAGTGCAGGTAATAAATCAATTCTTGCAAATGACTTTACACAAATTAATTCAGACGGTATTGGTGTTCACGCAATTGGCGGTGGTCGTGGTGAAATGGTTTCTATCTTTACATATTATTGTGATAAATCATTCTATGCAGAGTCAGGTGGATTTATTAGAGGTTTAAACTGTTCATCTGCTTACGGTGAAAAAGGTGCTGTCGCAGACGGTACATTAGATACTGAAACTCCAGTAGGATTAACTACTAGAGGAGAAATAGTAAAATATAACGCTACTGCTTTTGTAGGTGCTGCTACAGAATCAGATATACAAGACATTGTTACAACAGCAGGACAACCTGTTGCAGCTGCAATATCAGGCGATACATCAGGTGCAACTGCTACAATTTTTAGAACAAATATATCATTAGATTATTTACATATAGAAAATAGAACAGGTAACTTTCAACAAGGTGAAACTGTTACAATTACAAAAGATGATAGTTCAACTTTCCAAGTACAATTGGATGCTTCTACAGGCGATAGTTCTGCTGCTCAAATAGGTCAAATTGGTCCTTTAATAGCTCTTGCTTCTGGAACAACCGCATTAACATCAACAGGTCTTATTACTATAGGGGCAAATATTAAATTTATTGGTGATTCAAAATTTTATAGAGTTTCAGCCGTGAGTGAAGAAGACACAAGTGGTGAAACAGCATTAGTCAGATTAACTGAAAGTGTTACAACATTAAATGCAAAAGCAGACAACATTACAGCTAATGTAACAAAAAATTTTTCAAATGTCCGTTTAACTGGACACGACTTCCTAGATATTGGTACTGGAGATTTTGTTACTACTAACTATCCAGGTGGTCCAAGTCAACCTGCTGACCAATCAGACGAAATTGATGAATTAACTGGTGGTCGTGTTTACTTCTCATCTACTGACCAAAACGGTGACTTTAGAGTAGGAGATTTATTCCGTATTCAACAGGCAACTGGTATTGCAACTCTTAACGCAGACGCTTTTGACCTTTCAGGTCTATCAGAATTACAACTTGGTTCTATTGGTGCAGAATTAGGTGCTACAATTAATGAATTTAGTACAGACGAAACTTTATCAGGAGATAGTAATACTGCTGTACCTACTGAACGTGCTGTAGTAGGTTATACTCAAAGAGATAAAATGGGAACAGGCCACTTTGTACCACCAACAGGTACAACTGCTGAAAGACCAACTGGTGGTAGTTTGTTCACAGGTGGTATTAGATATAACTCAACTCTCGTAACTTGGGAAGGTTATAACGGAACACAATGGACAGGTTTAGGTGGTGGTAATCCTTGGGCATCAACAAGTACAAGTATTACAGTAGCTGCAAATGATAGATATTTTGTGGATACTTCAGGCGGTGCAGTAACAATTACATTGCCTGGTTCGCCACAAGTTGGAGACCAAGTAAGATTACTTGACTTAGCTAGCACATTTGATACTAACAACTTAACAATTGGTAGAAATGGTAACAATATTAATGGTGCGGCTGCGGATTTAACAGTATCAACTGAAGATAGTGCGATTGGTTTAGTTTACACTGGCGCAACTTATGGTTGGAAATTAACTGAGGTACTATAATAAATATTATAAATAGTGTTATAGAGGAAAAAAATGGCAGATAGTAGAGATATTACAGGTAAAAATCGAAAGTTCACAGGAACAAGTGGCATTAAATTGCCTGAAGGCACAGAAGCTCAAAGAGTTAATGTAGCTGGACAAGTAAGATTTAATACTGAATCAAACCTTGCTGAATATTATGATGGAACAATATGGAAATCAATTGATTCTCCGCCTACTGTTGATGCTTTCTCACCTTCAACTCCAGTAGATGATGGATCTACTGTAACAGAAATAACAATTACTGGAACAAATTTTCAAAGTGGACTTACATTAGACCTTATAGGTAGTGATGGTACTGCTTATAGTGTAAGTAGTTTTACAAGAGTAAGTTCTACATCTATTACATTTAATTACACAAGTGCATTAGCAGCTGCAGGTGCTAACTCACCATATACTATTAGAGTTACTAATCCAACAGGTTTATCTGGTACGTTAAACGGATTTATACCAAATACAGGTCCTATTTTTAATACAGCTTCTGGTTCTTTAGGTTCTATTAATTTTGGTGCAAATGGTTCAACATTTACTCAAATAAGTGTTACTGATACAGCAGGAGGTACTTTAGTTTATTCAATAAGCGCTGGTGCGTTACCTGACGGAGTTAGTATCAATTCTGCAACAGGAGCATTATCAGGCGTTACAACTGTTTCTGGTACATTTAGTTTTACAGTTCAGGTTACAGATGGAACAACAACTGTAACAAGAGATTTTAACGCAACTGTAATTAGTCCTTTTCTGGCAGCAACAGGTGGTACAGAAACAACTGAAGGTGATTATAAAATTCATACATTTACAAGTCCAGGAACTTTTACAGTAACAAATGCTGGAGCTCCAGCAGGTCCAAATGTGGTAGATTATTTGGTTGTAGGAGGTGGCGGTGGAGGACGAGCTGCTACTGCGACTGGTGGAGGAGGAGCTGGTGGATTTAGATTATCTAATGCAACTGGTATGCCTGCTCCTGAAACTTCACCATTAGCAAACCCAACAGGTTTAACACTTCCAGCAACATCATATCCAGTTACAGTTGGAGCAGGCACTACACAAGCATCTCCAGCTGGTTCACCTTCAACTTTTTCAACAATAACTTCAGCAGGTGGAGGAAGTCCAAATGGTAATAATGAGCCTGGTCGTTCTGGTGGTTCTGGTGGCGCAGGTATTGGTGGCTCAGCTCCTGGTTTTTCTAATCCTAGCGCTGGCGGAGCAGGAAATACACCTCCAGTATCTCCGCCTCAAGGAAATACTGGCGGCAGAGGTTATGATGGACAGGTAGTAAATACACAAGGCGGTGGCGGCGGTGGAGCCGGTGCTGTTGGCGGTAACGCTGGTCCAGGATCCGGTGCCCCTGGCGGAGTTGGGTCTTATGTACTTGCTACAGGATTTGCAGGTGCTAATGGAACTACAGGTCCAGTTCCAGGAGTAAGATATTTTGCAGGTGGTGGAGGTGGAGGAACTGATACTCCAGCAGGTTCCACTTTCCCAGGTGGTTCAGGAGGAGGCGGCCGAGGTGGTAATGGAGGAGTAGCAGGCACAATAAACACAGGTGGCGGCGGAGGTGGTGGTCCAAATAATAATGCAGGTGGTTCTGGAATCGTGATTATAAGGTATAAGTATCAATAAGGAATTAATATGGCACATTTTGCAAAAATAGGATTAAACGGTAAAGTTTTAACAGTAGTACCACTGAATAATAGTGATATGTTAAACGCATCCAACATTGAAGATGAAACAGTAGGTCAGCAATACTTAGAATTGCATAATAACTGGCCATCTCAAATGTGGATTCAAACATCCTATAATACTTTTGGCGGACAACATAAAAATGGTGGAACACCATTTAGAGGAAATTTTGCAGGTATTGGTTTTACTTGGGACGAAGATAATAATATTTTCTGGCCACCAAAACCATATAATTCGTGGGTAAAACATATTTTGACAGCGTCTTGGAAATCACCAATTGGTGATGCACCAACATTAACTGACGAACAAACTAATCAAAATTTATCAAACACACATCATTGGAAATATGTTTGGAATGAAGATAATCAAACTTGGGATTTAAAAGATTCGATAGCTTAATGAAAGAAAATTTATTATGGAAAAAAATATCTTATCTGAGATAGGTTTATATTATGGTAATATAGAAATGCCTAAAGGTTTTGAAATAGACCGAGAAAAATTGAGAGCTGATATTATATCATATACTAATAACAATACAGAATTTCCTTTTTCTAAATCTTGGGATATGTTGCAAACATATTTGCGTGAACATATGAAATTAGAATATGATTTTCAATTAATTAATAAAAATACAATTGGTAGTATTTACAAAACAGGACAAAATTCAAAATCTTTATTACAAGTTGATCCTGTAGATTTAAAACATTCACCGGATTATGTAATGCTCTATGGAGTGGATGTTGGCAAAAATTCTTGTAAAGTATTTATAGAATATGATGATAATAGAAGAAAAGGTAGGAGTTGGGAAATACCTTTAAATAACAATCGTTTTGTAATGTTTCCATCTACACAAAGATATCATATAACTACTAATACATCAGAACAATCAAATTTTATATTAACAACAACTTACGAGTATATTTAACAAGATTGACAAAACTATATAAATATGATACATTAGAGATATAGGAGTTATATTATGAATTTGAAAAATTATTATTATTATTTTCAATCAGCATTGTCGCCTAAATTTTGTGATGATGTTCTCAATTACGGTAAACAACATCAAGCCGAAATGGCTGTGACAGGTGGTATTGAAAAACTAAAAAAATCTAAAGGTGAGTTAGATAAAAAACACATCAAAAATATTCAAAAGAAAAGAAAATCCGATATTGTTTGGATGAATGATACTTGGATTTATAAAGAGATACATCCGTATATACACGATGCTAATAGACTAGCAGGTTGGAACTTTGATTGGGATTGGTCAGAATCTTGCCAGTTTACAAAGTACGGTGTTGGTCAATACTATGGTTGGCATTGTGATAGTTGGGACGAACCTTATAAACTATCTCAAAACACTGACGGCACCTTTCCTCCTAATCACGAAAAAATAAGAAAATTATCTGTAACAATTTCTTTATGTGAACCAACAGAATATGAAGGTGGTAATTTAGAATTTGATTTTAGAAATTCATTTGATAAGGATTGGAAAAAAGGTAAAACTACTAAAGAATGTATTGAAATAAGACCTCGTGGTTCTATTATAGTTTTTCCAAGTTTTGTGTGGCATAGAGTAACACCGGTAACAAAAGGAACAAGATATTCTTTGGTGATATGGAATCTAGGATATCCGTTTAAATAAAAGAGGAAAATATGACTTTTAAAAAAAACAATTTTTTAGTAATAAAAAAAGCAATAGAACCAAAAGTAGCTGAGTTTATTTACAACTACTTTTTATTGAAACGACAAGTGGCAAGAACATTTTTCGATACAAGATTTATTTCACCATTTACGACAGAATGGGGAGTATGGAATGACGAACAGGTTCCAAATACATATTCACATTATGCTGATGTAGCTATGGAAACTTTATTATTGGCTGTTCAACCGATAATGGAAAAACAAACTAAATTAAAATTAGTACCTACTTACGCCTATGCTCGTATCTATAAAAAAGGTGATATATTACATAGACATAAAGATCGTTTTAGTTGTGAAATTTCTACAACATTAAATCTAGGTGGTGAAGAATGGCCTATATTTATTGAAAAAGACCCTAAAAAAGGTGGTTTAAAAGATGGTAACTATGTTACTGATAATACAAAAGGAATAAAAGTTGTATTAAAACCAGGTGATATGTTAGTTTATAAAGGTAATTTATGTGAACATTGGAGAAATGCTTTTGAAGGTACAGACTGTGCTCAAGTATTTTTGCATTACAACAATAAAGCGACTAAAGGTTCAAGTGATAATATATATGATGGTAGACTGCATTTAGGATTGCCTTCATATTTTAAAAATAAAAAAATATAATTAAAATTTTATTATGAAATTTTTGAAAAATTTTAAAGTTAATTTAAATAAAAAAATTTTTCAAAATACAATAAATTTTGTAGATAACTATATAATTAAAAATCCTTGTTGTGATAAATTTCCATATTGTAATCATCCAAAATATCAAACAAACGCAGATTTGTTAAAAAATGATAATAAATATTTAAAAACTATTAAAAAATCGTTTTATGATTGTTTAAAAAAACAATTTAAAAAAAAATATATTATAATATATGAAAAATGTTGGTGTTTTGTTACGAGTTCCATTGATAAAGAGTTATGGCATAATCATAATTTAAATTCAAATATTTTAGAAATTTCAGGAATATTATATTTAAATAAAAGTAATTTAGGAACCCTTTTTAAAAAAAATAATTTAATTATAAGAAACAAACCAAAAGAATCAACTTGGTGTATTTGGCCTTCACATATTTTTCATACTCCTGAAGTTGGTATTTTAAAAAATAAAAGATATGTTTTAGCTATATCAATAGGATTAAAATTTAATGACTAATATAAAAAATTTTACTTTTGAAAAAACAAAAAGAGTTGTACGAGAGCTAATAAATAACTATATGAATACGTATCAGATAAACGTGGTTGCTGAAGCTAAATTATGTTTTGAATATGCTACGGAACTATTTAAGGAAATGAATGAATATGACACAAAATTATAAGACTTGGAATCTAAATAATTTAGGTATTTTAGAAGATAAACTGCCTACAAATTTATACAATGCACTATATGAAGAATGTTTAACAGCTAGAAAAAATAATTCAACTATGATTTCTGGTTTATCCTCTTCAGGTGTTCCTGATCATTTTTACTTAGAAAAAAATAAAAATGAATTAAATGATTATATTGTCCAATTAATATCAAAATATGATGATAGTTTTAATTATCTTTCAATTTTTAAACAACTATCAAAAAACCACTATTTAACTTTTGAAAAGCCTTGGATTAATTTTCAAAAAAAACACGAATTTTTACCAAATCACACACACGATGGCATTTTAAGTTACAGTATATGGATAAAAATTCCTTATAATGAAAAAAAAGAGGAAAATTACAAAAGAGCAAATGTTAATAAAAAAAAATTTTATTCTTTTCAATTTTCTTATACAAATATCTTAGGACAAATTTGTCACCAAGATATTGAAATAACTAAAAAAACTGAAGGAACTATTTTAATGTTTCCTTCGTTGCTTGCACATTGTGTTTATCCTTTTTATACAAGTGATGATTATAGAATTTCAATTTCAGGTAATATAAAGTTTGACTCAGATAATGCAGTTACAACATAAATTAAAATATATATACAATGCTTGATATAAGAGAACTCACATTAGAACAACACAAAAACGCCGAAAGACAAGATTTTGTAAGGACTCTTATGTCTGGTAATATAGACCATAGTTTATATGCAACTTATTTGTATAATCAATTACAATGTTATTCTGTATTAGAAAAATACGGCCATCATAATGGTCTATTCAGACAAACACCGGGTTTAGAAAGAGCAGAAAAGATACATTATGATTATAGTAAACTATGGTCAGATATAGGCACACCACCTGAAATTACAGAAAGCACAAAAGAATATGTTAATCACATTGAATCTATACAGGATGATGCACACAAACTATATGCACATATCTATGTAAGACATATGGGAGATTTGTCTGGTGGTCAAATGATTAAAAGAAAAACACCTGGACCAAATAGATATTATACATTTAGAGATAAAGAAGTAATAGAGTTTGGTAGAATAATTAAAGAAAATATTAATAGATATTTAAACATATATGAACACACTGTCTTACCAGAGGCACAATTATGTTTTGAGTATGCAACAAGACTATTTGGAGAAATGAATGATTTGGGAAAGATTAATTAAGTGTAAAGACGATATTGTAGAAATTTTAGATTTAACCTGTTCAGAATATAAAGAACCAGGTATGGAAAGATTTAACAATGAAGAATTTGGTTGGGTAAACAGAACTTGGAAAAATGAATATATTAGAAGAGCTCATGTTGATGTAGTTGATGTAAGAGAAAAAAAAGGTT